>JAEEGL015436569.1_pt1 | contig 12078 bp, 9 predicted proteins | sample 9134231 | NCBI WGS metagenome assembly JAEEGL01 (sample SAMN16246548, study PRJNA631951) | gut metagenome | biome: gut microbiome; feature: rumen; material: fiber-attached | host: Bos | place: Iran: Karaj | collected 2018-10
AACCGAATTTGGAGAATTTCTTCGCCTGCTTGTAATACTCGTCATAGCCCTTTCCGTGGGTGTAGTTGAGGGTCGTGCTCCAGGTCAGGTTGCGCGGGAATCGATGGGCATAGTTGAGCTGGAGATGGTTCTGGGTGTAGTTGTCGGTCTGGTTGTCGTAATAGTGGACGTTGCCGGCCGCGTCATAGTACTCCCCCGCGTCGTTGTAGCGCGGATCCTTCTCGAAGTGCTCCAGGTCAATGCCGTTCCAGGTGATGCCGGTGTGCTGGTCGCCAAGGAGCCAGGTGAGCCGGAGGGAATTGTTGCCCCGCATCCAGCCGATGACGGCGAATGCGCTCTGGACACGCGCCTTGGCGTTTCGGATATACCCGTCGGTGTAGCCGCGGGAATAGGCGGCGCTCCCGTAGAAGCCGCTTTTTGTAAGGCCGGTCCCGGCCGAAACCGTGGCGGTGAATGTGCGGTACGATCCGCCGGAAGCGTCAAAATTCACGAAGGGATCCTGCCCGACGAAGGCCGTATTCATATTGATACTGGCCCCGAATGCACCCGCCCCGGACGCGGAGGTACCGAGCCCACGCTGCACCTGCACCGAGGACAGGATGGATGTAAGGGCCGGAATGTTGACCCAGAATACTTCCTGCGACTCGGCATCGTTGAGGGTGATGCCGTTGAGTGTCACGTTGATCTGTGAGCCCTTGGACCCGCGAATCCAGATCTTGGAATTGCCGAGCCCCGTGCCGCCCTCGTTGGCTGTCACCACCGACGGCTGCAGCCCGAGCGCCATCGGCAGGGATGCCGCCGGAGAGGCTTTGGAGAGTTCCTCCTTACCGGTCATCGTGTAGGTAACGGGCGTCATCTTCCCCGCCCGGGAGGCGGATACGACGATGCTGTCGAGACGTTCTTGTTTTACATCTTCCGGGACTTGTGCCGCGGCAGAGAAGGCAGCCAGAAAGGCGCCTGCGCATAGCAGAATTCTTTTCATTTTCCTTACGGCGGTATGAACCGCATCAAGTTCAAAGGGTCTTTCTCAACCGGGCGTCTCCCGGTACCCCTAAATCAGCAGCAAAGATAACCCAATTTTGCCGGTTTTCCAACCCATCCCCAAAAACTCACTGGGGAAGATACCCACGATTTGATCACACCTTCCCCGGTGAAATAAGTAAAAAAAGTATTATATTTGTCAAAAGATATATCTCTTGACACTTATGAAACGCTTATTCCTGTTGCTGTGTACCCTCCTGCCGCTGACCATTGCCTGCGAAAAAGAAGTCAAAATCGAAAAAATGGAAGCCATCGATATGGGGACGGGCATCCTTTGGGGCAACTCCAATCTTGGAACCGAGAATGAATACAACTTCGGTTTGTACTATGCCTGGGCCGCGATTGCGACCGGCGGATATTTCACTTGGGAGAACTGCCCCTATTGCACGGTCAAACCCGACGGCTCGCTGGACCAGATCACTAAATACAACGCCAACGGTCAACTCGAGATCGAGGACGATGCCGCAAGGGTGCGCCTTAAGGACGGCTGGAGACTTCCGACTGAAGAGGAAATGAAGGCCTTGAACGGGGATGACTTCCAGTGGGAATGGATTAAAGAATACAAACTGAGTAATGGAAAAGTCGCCAGGGACGAGTATTTTCACGATCCCGTCAGCGGCATCCGTGTCACCAATAAGAACACGGGGAAATCCCTCTTCTTCCCTGCCACCGGGATTGGTACCGACAACGGAGGTTCGTCTCGTCCTGGCAGTCTGGGCGGCTACTGGACCAGCAGCAGTTCCCACACCGACGCATCAAAAGCACTCGGGCTGAAAATCGAGATGTCTACGGCGTCATTTATGGATATGGAAGTCACAAACCTCACCCATAGTGTCACTGAATTCGAGCGCCGCGAAGGGCTCTACATCCGTCCGGTCAAAGACAAGCCGGCCGCAGAATAATCAAACCGTACTATTATGAAACGATTGCTTTGCCTCTTTGCCCTCCTGACCTTGACGGTGTGTGCATTTGCCACGCCGCTCAAACGGAGCGAGATCCGTGCGGATCACATCTACAGCAAAATCCTCGGAGAGGATGTCAGCGTAAACGTTTACCTTCCTGCCGGCTACGACTCGGATGCGGCGAAAAAGTATCCGGTCGTCTATATGCTGCACGGACTGTATGGCGTATTCACGGACTGGGCCGACAAAGGCCGGATGAAAGAGCCCGTGGATGAGATGATCGCATCCGGCGAAGCCGCCCCGATGATCATCATTATGCCCAATGCCGGCGATCCGGACGTCCATCACAAGTGGAACGGCTATCTGAATATGCCCGGCCGCCCGTATGAGGATTTTTTCTTCAAGGAGCTGATTCCTACCTTCGAGTCCCGTTATCTGATCGTAGGAGACAAGCAGCACCGCGCCATTATGGGCCTCTCGATGGGCGGTGGCGGCAGTACGTTATACAGCCAGCGCCATCCCGATATGTTCTCCAGCTGCTATGCGATGAGCGCCTGGCTCGACCAGCCGGATCCGAAGCCAGCGGACCCCGACGATAAGCTTTACATCGTCCAAAAGTCGGTGCGCGATAATTCTGCCATCCAGTTTGTCATTAACGCTGATGAGCAGACACTCAACGCTCTCCGCACCGTGAAATGGTTCTTCGACTGTGGGGACGACGATTTCCTGCTGGATCAATCCCTCCAGATCTATCAGGAAATGCGCAATAGAAAGGTCAAGGCCGAACTCCGCATCCGCGACGGCTGGCACTGCTGGGAATACTGGCACACGGCTCTCCGCCAGTCCATCCCCTTTGCTTCCCGGAATTTCGGAGCGGCAGAGTAGTTATTTCTTCTCCAGTTCTACTTCATATAACCGACGCCAATACTTGCCGGTCAGGTAGATATGGCCGTCGTGGAAGGCGATGCCGTTGAGGACGTCGGTGCGGGGTTCACGGAGGTTGACAGGGAGAAGGCCCTTGCAATCGATACGGCGCTCGACGCGGCCGTTTTTCGGGTTGACCACTACGATGTAATCGGTCATATACACATTCGCCCAAATCTTGCCGTCGATCCATTCCAACTCATTGAGATAGTTGAGGGGACGGTCGTTCATCCGAACTTTTACTTTACGCTCGGTCGCGAGGGTTTCAGGATTCAGGAAATAGAGGTTGGAAGAGCCGTCGGAAGCGATGAGCGACTTGCCGTCGGTGGTGAGCCCCCAGCCCTGCCGGGGATAATTGGCGGCGCCGATGTATTCGAGGGTTGCCGCATCGTATTTGAACAGCACATGGCTGGTCCATGTCAGGATATAAAGGACGCCGCCAAGCATAACGGATCCTTCGACGAAATACTCCTTTCCGAAATTCTTGCAACTGAGGGGTTTACCCGTCTCCAATTCAACCTCCCGAAAGGTGGATTCCCCCCACTGCCCCGTGCTCTCATAAAGACGTCCGTCCTGGAAAAACAGCCCCTGCGTATAGGACAGGCTGTCGTGCGGGAATTCCCTGACGACGCGCACCTTATATTCCTTCACGGTAGCGGTGCTGCAGGAGACAACCGCCAGGAAAGCGGACAGGATGACCACCGCGGGAATACACCCCCATTTTGCCAATACTCCTTTCTTCATACTCATTCTTTCACGCGAGAAGCGACTTCGCACCGCAAATGTAAGCAAAAAAGCCGGGATTTGGAATCTCTTTGCTTTTTTCAGTGATAATATCTAATTTTGTATTAAACAAGTTACAAGATGAAATTTGTATTAAACAAGTTACAAGATGAAAAAAGTTATTCCCCTTCTCTCCCTGGCCCTCGCGCTCGTGCTGGTCTGCGCCTGTCAAAAACCGTTGTCTTTTGCAACAGACGGCTCAAAATGGCGTTCATCAGTAATATTGGATCATCAGACATTTGGTATATGCTTTACGAAGGATGGCAAGGTCATCTGGGACATTTATGAAAACGACGAACTCGTATCAACCCTCTACGGTACATACGAAAACGCCTCCGAGGAAAAAAAGGTCAACCTGTCAGGGCTGACCTGGACCCGCCAGGGAGTTGAATATAACGCTGCCCTGGCATATTATTACGATCTTAAAGCTTCCACCCATCGTTTAGTTGTAGATATTTCGATAAATTCCGGAGGGAACGGCATTTTCTATCAGTTATTCGATCCGGAATAAAAAGTCGCGGATTGCCTGGATCACGCATGATCAAACTCCTGGACGGGGCGATGGGGACGGTGCTGCAGCAACGTTTCCAGGGCGGGGATGCGCCGGCTGGTCCGGCCGAGACGCTGAATCTGTCGCATCCAGAAGTTATCGCGGACATCCATCGGGAGTATATTGCGGCCGGGGCGGACATCATAGAGACGAATACTTTCAATGCCAACCGCATCTCCCTGGAGGCCCACGGGCTGGCGGACAAGGCGCGCGAACTGGCGTTTGCCGGCGCCCGGATTGCGCGAAGGGTGGCGGAGGAGCCGACCGTTGAGTTGACGGGGCGGAAGATTCGGGTGGCGGGGAGCGTGGGACCGACTTCGAGGAGCCTGACGTTGCCATCGGACATTTCCCGGCCTCAGTGGCGGGAGGTGGATTTCGACACGATGGCCGAGGCGTACCGGGAGCAGATCGAAGCCCTCATCGAGGGGGGCGTAGACTTAATTCTCGTGGAGACCTGCTTTGATGCACTCAATGCCAAGGCAGCCCTGTACGCACTGCAGCAGGTGGCGCCCGGATTCCCGGCGATGGTTTCCGTCTCGGTCGCCGACCGGAGCGGACGCACGCTCACCGGGCAGACCCTGGAGGCCTTCTACCACAGTGTCCGGCACTATCCCCTATCCGCTTTCGGGCTCAACTGCTCGCTGGGTGCAGAGGAAATGCTACCGCTGATCCGCGAGGTCGCCCGCTTCTCCGACGTGCCCGTACTCTGCTATCCGAATGCCGGCCTGCCCGACGAGGAAGGCCGCTACGTGCAGACACCGCAGGAAATGGCCGCCCTCCTCGGCCGATTGGTCTCCGAAGGCCTCGTCGACATCGTCGGCGGGTGCTGCGGAAGTACCCCATCGCATATTCGCGCGATCGCAAATATGCTCAAAATGTTTGAGGGGGCCCTGCCCCCTGATAACTCCCGCGGCTGTCCGCGTGCACCTGACAGCACGGTGTCCGGTCTTGAGGCCCACCCGCTGCGGAGCGGCGGGACGGGATTCACGCCCGTCGGGGAGCGGACCAATGTCGCGGGCTCCCGCAAATTCGCCCGGCTGATCGCCTCCGGGGCCTACGACGAGGCCCTCGGCGTAGCGGCAGCACAGGTCGAAGCCGGAGCCGGCATCATCGACATCAATATGGACGACGGAATGCTCGACGCCCCGCGCGAGATGGAACGCTTCGTCCGCTACATTTCCGGCGAGCCCGCCGTGGCAAGTGCCGCCCTGATGATCGATTCTTCCGACTGGAAGGCGGTCCTCGCCGGTCTCAAGAATGCCCAGGGCCGCTCCATCGTCAATTCCGTCAGCCTCAAGGAAGGAGAAGAGGCGCTCATCGAGAAGGCCCGGGAAATCCACGCCCTCGGCGCCGCGATGGTCGTAATGGCCTTCGACGAGCAGGGGCAGGCCGTCACATTGGACCGAAAAATTGCCATCGCTTCCCGCGCCTACCATATTCTGACCGAAAAAGCGCACATTCCCCCGGAAGACCTGATCTTCGACTGCAACATCCTCTCCATCGGCACCGGCATCCCCGAACATGCCCGCTACGCGCTGGATTTCATCGAGGCAGTCCGCTGGATCAAACTGCATCTTCCTGGCGCCCTTACCAGCGGCGGCGTATCCAACCTGAGCTTCGCGTTCCGCGGCAACAATCCCGTCCGGGAGGCGATGCACGCAGTTTTCCTCTACCACGCCGTTCAGGCCGGACTCGATATGGCCATCGTCAACCCCTCCAGCCTGATTTCCTGCGAGGCCATCGATCCAGGCTTGTACCGGGCCGTGGAGGACGTCATCCTCGACCGCGATCCCGAGGCAACCGAACGGCTCCTCGCCTGGATTGAGGCGCACCAGCCCGCACCCGGAATGCCCGGAGCCACGGGGGCCACGGGGAGAGAGGTTCCGCCACAAAACACGGCTTTTCGTGCTCAACCTCACGTTCCGGAGGTAGGTTCCGCCACAAAACACGGCTTTTCGTGCGAAACCTCACCCATTTCACCCGAAGCCAACCCCTCCGTGTCTCCGGAAGAATCCCTTTCCGCCTCCATCGTCCGGGGCCGGACGGAGAATTTGGAGCCCCTGACGCTCGCCTGCCTGGAACGGCTCGGAAGCGCAGTCTCCGTGGTGGAAGGCCCCCTGATGCGTGGAATGGAGCAGGTCGGAAAGATGTTCGGTGAAGGGAAAATGTTCCTGCCGCAGGTGGTAAAATCGGCCCGCACGATGCGGGAAGCCGTCGCCGTGCTGGAGCCGTATTTCCCGGAAGAAGGTTCGGCGGGCGAATCATCCGGGCGGAACGGGCGGATCGTGCTGGCGACCGTCAAGGGGGACGTCCACGACATCGGGAAGAATATTACGGGCATCGTGCTCAAATGCAATGGATTCGAGGTGACGGATCTCGGCGTGATGGTGGAGAGTGAGCGGATTCTGGCCGAAGCTGAGCGGCTACGTGCAGACCTCATCGCCGTCAGCGGCCTCATTACGCCCTCGCTATATCAGATGGAAGAACTCTGCCGGGAGATGGCCCGACGCGGGATGACAACACCCCTGCTGATCGGCGGTGCCACCACCTCGGCCGTCCATACCGCCGTCAAACTGGCCCCGCTCTACGGACACGTCTATTACTGCGCCGACGCCTCCGCAAGCGCCGTAATGGCCAAACGCCTGATGCTCGACCGCGCCGGCACGGAAGCCTCCGCCCGGGCGGACCAGGCCCGCCTCCGGGAGCTGCGGGAGGTTGCCCACCCCCAACAACCGCAGCCCCGTCCACAAAATACGCCCGAAACGTGGACGGGAACGGAAGAAAGGCCAGCCCGTCCAGAAAATCGGGCAAAAACTTGGACGGCACCGGGGAAAATACGGCCGGAGGGAAGTTGGGAGATTCCGCTGGCGGAGCTGGTGCCGCTTTTTGACGAGCGGATGTACCTGGCCATCTGGGGCATCCCGTATGGCAAGGTGAACCTTAGTGATCCGGCCATCGCCGAGACGCTCCGCGAGGCGCACCAGACCCTCGAGCGGATGGTGCGGCGCCACGAAGTGCGCGTCACACTCTCGTGCCGCTTCCTCCGGGGCGTCCACCGCACGGAGGACGGCCTGGACTGGATCGACGGTTACCCGCTAGCCGCTCTAGGGTGCGCGGTGAGCGCAGATGAGAGCCGTTGTGCTCACGGAGGGAGCAAAAACGAGCAGTCGGTGAGCGCAGATGAGAGCCGCTGTGCTCACGAAGGGAGCATAAACGAGCCGGCGGTGAGCACCGAAGAGAGCCGCTATGCTCACGGAGCGGGCGAAAACGAAGAAGGCTCCGGGGTGAGAAATGAACTGCGGCGTGTCTGTGCGCTGCCAATGCTGCGCGATGCCGAGGGGCGATGCCTTGCAGACCTGCTGCCGGCAAACGGCACGGCTTGGAGGACGGCAAAGGACACAGCAAAAGGGATGAACGACGGCACGGCTGAGACGACCGGGAAAAACGGCACGGCTGAGAGGACGGCGGAGGGAGTATTTGGGATGTTCGCGGTGGCCGTGGAGCCGACGCTCCGGCATCCGGTGGGGTGCGACTGCCCCGCGTGCGGAGGGCTTGTGGAGCGAACGATCCGCCTTGCGCTCGCGGAGGCGGCATCGGAGTGGTTCGAAGCACGGCTCACCGAGCGGCACGACGGGCATAGCGATTTCAACCAGGAGGCCGCAGGCCTGATGACGATTCTGAAGCCGGCGGTGGGGTATGCGGCGTGTCCGGACCATTCGCTCAAGCGCGAGATTCTCGCCCTGCTGGGAGATACCGGCATCACGCTGACAGAGAGTTGCGCGATGATTCCGGACGCCTCGATCTGTGCTCTGGTGTTCCCGCTTGGTTCGACAGGCTCACCAACCGTCCCGTCGCCCAACAGCAGTTCAGCCACCGACACCGCTGCCATCCCCATCCCCGACCCCAAGTACCTGGCGCTGCCGGACATCCGACGGATCAGCCCGGAGACGGCCCGGAGGTACGCCGCGGCGAGGGGGTTCACGGAGAAAGAAGCAAAGCAATTCCTCGGACATCTTCTATGACTACACCATTCTATCGCCAGGTCTCCGCAAGTGCGGGTAACCTGCAAAAATATGGGAGATTACCCGTACTCACATACCCGTTTCTAAGAAGATCAACGAACTGATACAATATGAAGATTAACGAACTGATACAGTCGGCCGGCAGGCCTTTCCCCTCCCTGGAGGTGGTTCCGCCGCTCACGGGGATGAACAGCGAGGACATTCTACGCACCATCGGGGAACTTGTGGAGTTCGCCCCGCGTTATGTCAACGTGACCTGTCACCGGGACGAATACGGATTCTCGCAGAATTCCGACGGATCGTGGAGCCGCATCCTCACCAAGAGCCGCCGCTCCCCCATCGAGATCTGCCGGGAGATCAGCGCGAAGTTCGGCGTCGAGACCGTCCCGCATCTGATCTGCGCCGGGAATTCCGCCGACGACATCCGCGCTCTCGTCAGAGAGGTCACCGACGCCGGAATCGGCAATGTGATGGCCCTGAGGGGCGATTCGCTCGAAAGCGAAAGACGCTTTACACCCGCTCCAGGAGGGTATTCCCATGCGAACGAACTCGTCAAAGCCATCCGGGAACAGACCGGAGACACGCTCTGCATCGGAGTCGGTGGCTATCCCGAAAAACACTTCGAGGCGGCAAACCTCGACGACGATATCTCCGCCTTGAAGCAGAAGGTGGAAGCCGGGGCAGATTTCATCATCACGCAGATGTTCTTCGATAACGCAAAGTTCTACGATTTCTCCGAGCGCTGCCTCGAGGCGGGCATCACCGTCCCCATCATTCCGGGCATCAAGCCGCTCAGCACCGTCAGGCACATTTCCCTGCTGCCCGAGGCCTTTTCCATCGACATTCCGCTCCCCCTGACCGAAGCCGTCCGGGAGGCGGAGAAAGACCGCTTCGATCCAAAGGAAGCCGTCTACAGGGTTGGCACGGACTGGGCCGCCGCGCAGGTCCGCGACCTCCTGGCTCACGGTGTCAAGGCGGTCCACTTCTACACGATGGGCCGCTCCCGCAATATCCGCGAAATCCTCCGCCGCACCTTCTGACATTTAAGGGAATTCACTATCTTTGTATTTTAAAGATAGAAAAATGCAGAAATCATTCAGCATCATCGCCCCTGTCTACAATCCGGGTCCGCTCCTGATCCCCTGCCTGGACAGCGTCCTCGCGCAGACGGTGAAGGAATGGGAACTGATCCTGGTAGACGACGGATGCACGGACGGCAGCGGCGCGGTCTGTGACGAATATGCCGCGAGGGATTCCCGGATCCGGGTCATCCATACGCCCAACCGGGGGCCGGGAGCAGCCCGCAACACCGGTCTTGACGTAGCCGAGGCCCCGTGGATCTGTTTCCTGGACGCCGACGACACGATCGATCCGGATTATCTGGAAATCCTGCTTTCCGCGGATCCGACTCCCGGGGCGCTGGTGATGACCGGCATTATCCAGCACTATGACGACGGACGGCCGGACGAAACGGTTTACAGTTTCCCGGAAACCGCCGCATTCCGGGACTTTACCCAAATCGACCGGAAACTGAAAATCCTGATTTACGCGTCCCCGAACACAAAGCGCTTTGACGCAGCACTGATCCGCCGGGAGGGCCTTCGGTTCCCAACGCATTTTTCCATCCAGGAAGATCTGATTTTCTATCTGGATTACCTGATGCACGCGGATCAGATTATTCTTCTCCCGGGGATTCCATACCATTACTTCCACCGCAGTGGCGCCACTTCGCTGGTCCACAAGGAGCGGACGATGGAGGAGTTTCTCGCTGCCGGAATTGCCATCACGGAAAAAATGCTGCAGCTCCGTGAAGCCTTCCCATCCTACAATAAGGACGATTTTGACCGGGCTATCTCGGTACTGGCACTCGACAATTTTATCCGTGCCCTGAAAGCCTGCCGGAACAAGGCCGCCTACCGAGAGGTCCGCGCTGAAATCCAAAAACGCAAACCCGTGTTTTTCAAACATTTCCGACACGGTCACGGGATCGTTCACAAATGGTGGCTCCTCATCCTTGCCGCAGCCGGCATCGGTCCGCTGCACAAGAACGACCGTTTCAGCCATATCGGAAAAATCTGACCGCCCCTGCCGAGTGTCAAGAAAAAAAGTTATATTTGTAAGAATTATAAACGACATAATACACTAAACTATGGATAAACTACAGGAATTAACCGAAAAACTCTATCAAGAAGGGCTGTCGAAGGGCAAGCAGGAAGGAGAAGCGATCCTTGCCGATGCACAGGCCAGGGCTGCCCGGATCCTGGAAGACGCCCGCGTGGAGGCCGAAGCCATCAAGGCGGAGGCCGAAAAGGAGGCGGCGGATTACCGCACCAAAGTCGAAAGCGACCTTAAGATGGCTGCCCGGCAGAGCATCCAGGCGACGCGCTCCGACATCGAGAGCCTCGTCGTCAGCAAGATTGCCGCTCCTGCAGCCGATGTCCTCTCCGAGGAGGCCTTCCTGAAGGAAGTCATCTCGGCCGTCGCAAAGAATTTCTCCGCCAGCGAATCGAAAGACCTTTCCCTGATTCTCCCCGAGCGGCTCAAAGAGGCGCTGGAGCCGTTTGTCGGCGCCCAGCTCGGCAAGATGCTCGGCAAGGGGGTCCAGGCGGAATTCTCCAAGAAAATTTCCGGCGGATTTGTGATCGGCCCCGCAGACGGCAGCTACCGCATCAGCCTCACCGACGAAACCTTCAAGAACCTGATTGCCGAATACCTCCGGCCCACCGCCAGGAAATTGCTGTTTGATGAGTAATTTTGAATACATCATCGCCTCCCTGCCGGTTCTCCTCCCCGATTATAAATACGCGGAGGGAAAGGGATTCGGAGACCTGATCGAAGAAATCCGGGAGAATCTGGACGAGGCGGACAGCGCCACGCTCGACCTCCTGCTCGACGGATTCGACGAGAGCAAGCTCGGCGAGGATTTCTTCGCCGCCGCGCTCAAGCATCGCAACCGCTTCATTCGCAGTTACTTCCGCTTCGATCTCGGCCTCCGCAACGCCAAGGTCCGCTACCTCAACGCCCGGCTCGGCCGGCCCGCGGACCAGGACGTCCTCACGGGCGAGAATCCCGATGCGGATGATGCCGACATCGAGGGCTTCCGCTTCCGCGTGGAAGAACTCGACGAAGCGGGAGCCATCTCGGACATCCTCGCGGAGGAAAATCTTCTCAGCCGCGAAAAAGCCCTCGACGACCTGGTCTGGAAGAAGGTGGAAGAACTGACCGTGTTCGACTACTTCGACCTAGAAGCTGTCCTCGCCTTCGTCGCCAAACTCCGCATCGCCGACCGCTGGCTCGTCCTCGACCTGGAGGAAGGCCGCGCCCGCTTCCGCCGCCTGGTGAAGGAAGTGAAAGGCACCTTTAATTTAGAATCTATAAGAATTTCATAACGATGAATAAAAAAACAACTGGTATCGTAAAAGGCATCGTCTCCAACCTCGTGACCGTGAGGGTTGACGGGCCGGTCGCCGAGAACGAGATCTGCTACATCAATCTGGCGGGAACGCGGATGATGGCGGAGGTCATCAAGGTCGGCGGCCAGGATGCCCAGGTGCAGGTCTTCGAAAGCACCCGCGGCCTGAAAAACGGCGACACCGTCACCTTTGAGGGCAAGATGCTCGAGGCCACCCTCGGCCCGGGTCTTCTCTCCAGCGTGTACGACAGCCTGCAGAACGACCTCACCACGATGGAGAGCGTCTTCCTCAAGCGAGGCGAATATACAGACCCGATCAACCGCGAAAAGCTATGGGACTTCACCCCCATCGCCGCTCCCGGCGACAAAGTCGTCGCGGCCGACTGGCTCGGCGAAGTCAAGGAAGGCTGGCTGCCCCACAAGATTATGGTTCCTTTCTCGTTC
>JAEEGL015681858.1_pt1 | contig 12078 bp, 8 predicted proteins | sample 9134231 | NCBI WGS metagenome assembly JAEEGL01 (sample SAMN16246548, study PRJNA631951) | gut metagenome | biome: gut microbiome; feature: rumen; material: fiber-attached | host: Bos | place: Iran: Karaj | collected 2018-10
CTTCACCGATGCGACAGGTTCGATCACGCTGACCGGCAGCCTCACGTGCCATCCGCTGGGCTCTGTGACCGTCACCGAGGTTTTGCATGCGGTAAGCGCTTTGATCTTCGCCGTGCACTCCCCTGTTACGGTCACTTCAAGCAGTCCCTCCTTATCCGGGACCCAGGTGATTCCCTGCGCCAGAGCTCCCTCCGGCTGCAGAATCGCCGTTACATCAGCGGAAGCATCTGTTCCCGCATAGAGGAAGAGTTCAGATGGCTCCAGGGTAAACGACTTGACGGCGGGATAAACAGTAAAGGGGAAAACAGCTGTCGTCCCGAACAGCGGTGAGTCTGCCCTGACTTCCGCCCGGGTGATCCCGCTGATCTTCCGGTCTGCCGAAAGGACACCGTTTTTGTCAATGGAAACCCCTGCCGGCAGGCTGCCGACTTCCGGACCCGTAACAGACCAGATCAGCGAATCGTTTTTTGCTCCGGTATTGACCTTTTCCGGTGATGCAAAGACCGCCTGCATATTCAGTCTCTGTCCGGCCGGCAGCGAATCCGCCCCTTCCTTTGTACTCAGGGTAAACGCTCCGTCCGCAAGGGTCAGCGGTGCGGCAGACGGATCATAGCGGACCTGCTTCGCCATTTTCCGCATGTCCGTCATTGTGACCTTCGGAATATCTTCGTATCCGGTACCGTTCTGGGGCGTGCAGTAAATATCGGTCACCAGCATCCGGTCATTCCGGACAAGGATGATTTCTCCGCAGGAACAGGGACCGTTCGTTCCGTTGATCTTCATCACGCGGATCCGGCCGGGATGCCCTTCCAGCAGGACGCTTTCTTCCTGAACGTCTTCAGCGTTTTCGTAAGTTTCAATGCCGCTGTAGATCTGTTCTGCTGCTTCCGCGTCTTCCGCAAACCTGTCCAGTTTCAGGATCCTGTATTCGATTTCAATGGCGTAGGGCGCCTCCTCGTCATCAGTCGCACCGTAGGCTTCCACGCCGCCATCTTCCGTCTTTCCGGCCTGCCAGATATGATACTCTTTCGGGCCCGTAAGCACAGGCACGCTGAACCCCTGGGACATCTCAGCGGAATCCAGGAACAGTGCGGAAGCAATGTTTTCCGTATACAGCAGACCATCGGCAACCGTTCCGGTCATCTGTACCGCAGGCTGCCCGTCGGAAGGCTGTGCGGAAACCGTGTAGACGGTTCCTGCCGCCGTACTGGCGATCACGCTCAGAACCCCTGTGTCCGAATCGAAGGAAATGCCGTCTCCTTCAGCAGAGAGAGCAAACGTCCTTCCGGATCCGGGATCCGTATCGTCCACTGAAAATATCCCTTCAGTTCCGGGCTGCAGCGCCGAAGGACCTGTGATACTGTAGGGCAGCACTGTGATGACGGCTGCCGGCGCCTTGATATTGCTCTGACCCGGATTGAGCCGGAATTCGTACTTGCCAGCCTTCCTGAACTGATAGCCGCTGTAATAATCATAGCTGTAGGGTACGGCTGTAAACCTTCCTGTCCACAGTTCACCTTCCGGATACTGCCCCGCGGGCCTGAGTCCGTAAAGGCCTGCTCCCGTCGTCCTGACTCTGGCAGCTTCCTCCCGCTGCGCTTCGTTCAGGCATGTTTCCGCCACTTCGGATGTATGATCCGTCAGCAGCAGCGGAATCAGTTCTTCATTGGTATAGAGGTTGGTATTGTTTTTGTACAGCCTGATCCGTGTTCCGTCCTCTTCCGTCGTTTCACCTGTTCCCTGGGATACCGTTGCGTGCAGGAACGGGCTGACGGGATCAAACAGCGGATGCTCGTCCCAGGAGATCACGGTCAGAGTCAGTTCATTTTCAAAATACAGTCCATTGCCTTCCGCCTTCATCAGGAAAACGGCATTCCCTGTCTCCGTCAGTTTTTCCGGGCTGACGACCAGGGACGTTGTCTTTTTTTCACTGTCATAGACGATCTCAACGCTGTTCCTGAGGCCTTCGGTTCCGGAAACAAATACCAGTGAGCACGCTTCAGGCTTCACATTCTTCTTTTTCCCGTCCAGGCTCTCCAGTCCGATGGTTTCGCATACTTCCAGAGCAGTATACCTTTCCGGCAGTGTGGACGGCAGATAATACAGCCTGCTGAAGAGCGGCCAGCTTCCTGATTTCACTGTCAGCCGGGCGTTCGTCTCCGCTGCGCCGCTGAACTCCCCGAACGCGTTCTCCCGCATGCTTTCGGCCTCGGACGGAAATACCGGGATAAGAAGGACAGCGGTCAGCAGAATGGCAAGCAGTTTTTTCATTGCGTTTCCTCCATGAACAGCCTTCCGTCAGATCAGGCTGTCACCTTTTTTCAACCTGTCTATTTTAATCCCCGCGCGTTCGCTCGTCAATCGCCGTCCGCACCGGAAAAATAAAAAGACGCGGTCCTGACCGGATCGCGTCCGTATGGCACGGTTGATTATTTTCCGGACTTGATCCGAACAGGTTTCGGAATGGCGGAATCTTTTTTCTCGGCTGGTTTGTTCAGCGGCTGCAGATGCCAGATCTTCTCGTTGTATTCGCGGATCGTGCGGTCGGAGGAGAAAATGCCGGACATCGCCGTATTGGTCACCGCCATCTTCAGCCACTTGTCCCGGTCAGCATAGTCGGCATTCAGTCGGCGCTGTGCCATACTGTATGAACCAAAGTCCTTCAGGACAAAATAGCTGTCCCCCATGGACCCCCAGCTGCCCAGAAGCAGGCTGTGATACAGATCCTGCAGGGCGGCAGTGTTCCCCGGGAGCAGTGTCCCGTCGATCATCTGCGTCATGGCCTGGCGGATCTCCTGGTTCGTCTCGAAAATGGTCATCGGGTTGTAATTGTTCTCGCGGTACATATCGCGTACCGTATCGGAACGCATACCGAAGATATAGATATTGTCCATGCCTACCTGCTGGCTGATCTCGACATTTGCGCCATCCATCGTACCGATGGTGATCGCGCCGTTCATCATGAACTTCATGTTTCCCGTACCGCTGGCTTCCTTGCTGGCTGTTGACAGCTGTTCGGAAACCTCGGCCGCGGGGATCAGCACTTCGGCGCTGCTCACGTCGTAGTTCTCCAGGAAAACCACCTGCAGCATCTTCCGGGCCCTGGGATGTTTTTCGATCAGTTTGCTCAGTGCGCAGATCATCCGGATGATCTGCTTCGCGCGGTAGTATCCGGGACTCGCTTTGGCGCCGAAGATGAATACCCTTGGCTGCATTGTAAAGCTTTCGTCGTTCACAATGCGGTTATATAGGACAAGGATATGCAGCGCGTTCAGCATCTGCCGCTTGTATTCGTGCAGGCGCTTCGCCTGAACGTCGAAAATAAAGGACGGATCCACGACGGTCCCCTGACGCTCTTTCAGCAGGTCCGCCAGGCGTTCCTTATTGTGCTGTTTGATCTTCGCAAACTCGTTTCTGAAAGCGGCGTCATCCGCAAAAGGACGCAGTTCGCTCAGCCGTTCAGGATCCTTGATCCATCCTGTTCCGATGGAACTGCAGATCAGATCGGTCAGTTCGGGATTGCAGCTCATCAGCCACCGGCGGTGTGTGATCCCGTTGGTGATCGCGGAGAACTTCTCGGGCATGACCAGATTGTAATCATGGAAGGTTTCAGCCTTCAGGATCTCCCCGTGCAGCTGGCTGACGCCGTTCACGGAATAGCTCATCGCGACGCACATGTTCGCCATATGGACATTGTCGTAGCTGATGATGGCCATGTTGGCGATCCTGTCCCAGTCTCCGGGGAAGAAGTTCCACAGCCGCTCGCAGACCCGGCGGTTCATTTCGCAGATGATCTGGTAGCAGCGGGGCAGCAGCTGCTGCACCATGCTCACCGGCCAGCGCTCAAGCGCCTCGGACAGGATCGTGTGGTTGGTGTAGGCGATGGTCTTCTGCACGATGGCAGACGCTTCGTCCCAGCCGAGTCCTTCTTCATCGATCAGCAGGCGCATCAGTTCGGGGATCGCCATGCCCGGATGGGTATCATTGATGTGAATGACCACCTTTTCCGGAAGCTTGCTCATGTCGTTGCCGAAGCGTTTCTTGTAATCCTTCAGGATATACTGCAGAGAGGCGCTGGTAAAGAAATAGTGCTGCTTCAGGCGCAGCATCTTGCCTTCATAATGGCGGTCTTCAGGATAGAGGACTTTGCTGATCGCCTCAGCCAGCTGGATCTCTTCGGAAGCCTGCACGAAACGTCCTTCGCCGAAACGTCCCAGATCCAGCTTTTTCGGGCTCCGTGCCGACCACATCCGCAGGGGGTTCACAACCGTGGCGTCATATCCGACGACCGGCATATCGTAAGGCACCGCTTCCACGGTGTAATAATCGCGTGTAACGAATTTCTGCTGGCCGTTCAGCTCGATCTCATCCACATGGCCGCCGAAATGCACTTCGCAGGTGTCTTCCATCACGGCGGTTTCCCAGACGTTGCCGTTCTCAAGCCAGCTGTCAGGCATTTCAACCTGCTGTCCGTCGACGATCTTCTGACGGAACAGGCCGTATTCATATCGAATCGTGCAGCCCATGGCCGGCAGATCCAGGCAGCTCAGGCTGTCAAGAAAACAGGCAGCCAGTCGTCCCAGGCCGCCGTTGCCCAGGCCGGGTTCCGGCTCTTCTTTCAGAACATCCCTGATGTCGATGCCCAGTTCCTTCAGTGCTTCTGTATATTCCTTCGTGGACAGCAGGTTCAGCATATTGCAGTACATGCTGCGGCCCATCAGATATTCAACGCTTAGATAGTACAGTCTCTTGCTCTTCTGCTTTTTCCGGGTCTCACGGCTGACCATCAGCTTTTGCATGATCTGGTCACGTACCGTGGAAGCCACAGCCCGGTAGATCTGTTGCGGTGAAGCCTCGTCAATGGTCAGGCCGTTATACCGCTGAATCTTTCCGACGATTGTATTCTTGATGGATTCTTTGTCAAACTTCGTAGCAGGCATGCTCTTCCTCCTGAGTTGTGAAGCCGGTCTTTCGCTTGATTCTGACCGCAGTATGAACATACTCGGTCACAATAGATTGTACCATTTTCTTCCTGTCGCAACAAGGCAACAGAATGGTCGGATTTCGGCCATCTATGCCATGTCAAACAGTTTCAGCGCTTCATCCCGATCCTTTTCGATCTGGCTCCTGAGCTCTTCAGGGGAACTGAATTTCCGTTCCTCCCGCAGCATTTTCAGCGGTGTCAGGCGGACTTTCTGTCCGTACAGCGTTTGGCAGGGCCGGAGGATATGCGCTTCAACGGTCACATTTCCGGAAGGGATCGTCGGCTGAATGCCGATATTGGCGACCGCAGGCAGCTGTTTTCCATCGACTTCCGCCAGGCAGGTATATACGCCGAACTTCGGCAGCGCTTTTCTTTTCCAGGGCTCCACATTAGCCGTCGGAAATCCGAGCGCCCGTCCCTGGTGTTTGCCCTGCGCGACTGTACCTGTGATCGTATACTCATGTCCGAGCAGGTTTTCCGCTTCGGCGATCTTTCCTTCCTTCAGTTTCTGTCTGACAAGGCTGCTGGAGATGGCCGTACCGTCCTCCAGCGTCTCCGGCGGTACGATCAGCACGCTGTATCCATGTTTCTTCCCGTCTCTTGTCAGCAAATCCGGATTCCCCCGTCCTTTCCGGCCAAAGGAATAATTCCAGCCGGCAACGACACCACGAAGATCCGTCAGGGCGCGAAGGCGGTCAAGGAATGCTTCCGGTTCCATATCAGCCATGGACCGGTCAAAGGGGATCAGTTCCATTTCATCCACGCCAAGGCGGCTCATCAGAGACGCCTTTTCCGGCGTAGTCGACAGCAGTTCAGGCGGGTCCTGAGGCCGGAGCACCTCCAGCGGATGCCGGTTGAATGTACACACCCGCAGCGGGATCTCCATTTCATCCGCAAGTCTTTTCGCGCAGCGGATCAGGCTGCCGTGTCCGCGATGAACGCCGTCAAACTCACCCAGCGCAACAACGCGTCCCCCCGCCGGGCGGGCGTTCTGGATCACACGCATTTCAGTTCATCTCCTCCGGTCCGTCTTCAGGCGCGATCAACGCTTTCCAGACCAGTTCTTCATCACGCCTTGCAGCGATCCCCCAGAAAGCCTCTTCCAGATAGATCCGCACAGGCTCCCCTTCCTTCAGCGTCTCTGTTCCGGGGATCAGCGGAAGTTTTGACCCGTTTTCCACGAGTTTTCTCATCTTATCCGGGACATCTGTCCGCGGCAGATGGCCGATGGCGTAATCCGGCGGCAACAGTTCTCCCGCGAGGGTTCCCTTTTCCGACAGTTCCCGTGCTTCATCCAGGGAAATGGCTTCTTCGATCTTGAACGCGCCGGAACGGGTCCGTATCAGGCTCCGCATATGGGCGGGACATCCGCACTGCTTCCCCAGGTCCGCGCAAAGTGTACGGATATAGGTGCCCCTGCCGCAGCGGACGCGGATCTCGAAAGCATGATCTTCCAGTTCGCGAAGCAGTTCGATTTTTTCAATTTGCACAATGCGTTCCGGCACATCGACGGTTTCACCCTGCCGTGCCCGCAGATAAAGAGGTTTCCCGCCGACTTTGATGGCGCTGTACATGCTCGGCGTCTGTCTGATTTCTCCGGTTAGTGCCGAAGCGGCAGCAAGGAAGGTATCCCGGTCCGGATAATGGTTTCCTGTTTCAGTCACGGTTCCCGTGGCGTCCTGGGTATCTGTGGCTGTTCCGAAAGAGCATACGGCTATATACTCTTTTTCCTTGTCCGCCAGATAATCAAAAAGCCGCGTGGCCTTTCCCGTCATTACGGGCAGTACGCCTGCGGCTTCCGGGTCGAGCGTGCCGGCATGGCCGATCCGCCTGACGCCGGTCAACCGGCGCAGTACCGCTACCACGGCGGCGCTGCTCATGCCGGTCGGTTTCAGTATGTTGAAATATCCGTTCATCATTTATCCATTCAGTTTACGGATCATGGCGTCCAGCACAAGGCTGACCGCTTCATCCAGTGTTCCGTTCATGGTGATCCCTGCCGCCTGGGGATGGCCTCCGCCGCCGAAAGACTGGGCCGTATCGCTGATGACGTCCGGTTCCTTGGCGCGGAGGGAAAATTTGATCATGCCGGGTTTGTCCTCACCGTCCAGTGTTTCCCGGGCCAGCAGCGCCATTCGCGTTCCGACGGTATCCAGTCCGAAATTCACCAGCGTATCCGCGTGTTCGGCCAGGGCGCCGCACTCATCAAAATCTTTCCGGGTCAGCGTCATGACAGCGATTCTGTTGCCGTCATAATAGCGGAGGCTGTTCAGTGCTTTGCCAAGGAGCAGTACCTGCGGTTTCGCGCGTTCCCGGAACAGGATCCGGTTCAGTTTCGCCAGCGGAAGCTGATGATCCATCAGTTCTCTCATCAGGTCGAAACAGGCGCCGTTTGTGGCAGCAAAGGCAAAGTTGCCCGTATCCGTACTGACGCCTGTATAGAGGCATACCGCGATATCCGGATTCAGCGCGATCCCCAGGATTTTCAGCATCTCCCTGATCATGATGCATGCAGCCGGGGCCTGGCCGTCTACCCAGTTCGCTTCCATGAAGAGCGGATTGGTCGGGTGGTGATCGATCTGCGCCGTGTGTGTGCTTTTCTCTTTCAGTCCGGCACAGGCACCCATCCGTTTCGGATCGCTCACGTCCACCGACAGGAGCAGATCAAACGGGCCTTCTGATCCGCCGGGGATGCGCATCGTTTCGATCCCGGGCAGGAAAGCCAGCTGATCCGGTACTTTTCCGTCGCAGAACAGGCTGACATCCTTACCGAGGCCGGTCAGGGCAAGCCGCATGGCCGCCGCGCATCCGAGCGTGTCTCCGTCTGGATTGACATGGCTGCAGATCGCGACCGACTGTGCTTCCCTGATCATGCGGGCAACCGACTCAGGGCTCCCGTTCTTCACTGTCATCGGAATGCTCCTCCGTTCTGACTGTGTCTGCCAGGACCTTGGCAATATGGACGCCGTATTCAATGTTTTTGTCGCTTACAAAGATCAGTTCCGGAGTGTACCGGATGATCATACGCTTTCCCAGTGCCCGGCGGATATACCCTTTCGCGTTCTTCAGGGCATCCATCAGCCCGTCGCGTCTGTCATCCTCAAGCACACTGATGAAGATCTTTGCGTACCGCAGGTCTCCTGTCACTTCAGCCCGTGTCACGGACCATGTTCCGCTGACCCGGGGATCCTGCAGTTCTTCCCGGATGATGGCGTCCACCTCGCGGCGGACCTCCTCCGAAATCCTGTCGATTCTCTGGTAACTCATGTCAGCGCGGGATCTCCTCCATAATGTAGCACTCGACTACGTCGCCTTCCTTGATGTCGTTATGGCCTTCCAGGCTCATACCGCATTCATATCCGGCTGCCATTTCCTTCACGTCATCTTTCAGATGGCGGAGGCTGCTCAGCTTCCCTTCATGCACCACCACATTGTCTCGGAGCAGGCGCACGCCGGCGTTCCGCTGCACTTTACCGTCCGTGACATAGCATCCGGCGATGATACCGGAACCTGTGATCTTGAACACATTCCGGACCTCTGCATGTCCCAGGAGCACTTCCCGGTACTCCGGTTCCAGCATGCCCTTCATGGCCAGTTCCATATCCTCGATCGCCTTGTAGATGACCGTGTACATCCGGACGTCGACTTTCTGCTTTTCTGCCGCTTCACGGGCGGAAGCGTCCGGCCTGATATTGAATCCGATGATGATCGCGTTGAAAGCGGAAGCCAGATTGACGTCGTCCTTGGTAATGGCGCCGGCCGCGCTGTGCAGCACGCGGATCTTGACTTCGTCGTTGCTCAGCTTTTCCATGGCCTGCTTGACCGCTTCCACGGAGCCCTGTACGTCGGCTTTGATGATCAGGTTCAGTGTGGTGACCTTGCCCGCCTCAATGGAGGAGAACAGGTTCTCCATGCTCATCTTGGCCATGGTCGCCTCGCGGCTGGCCCTGATCTTTTCGCGGCGTTCATCAGCCACCTGACGGCTCAGGTGATCGTCGCCCACGGCGATCATCTCATCGCCGGCGCTCGGTACGTCGTCGAAGCCCATGATTTCAACAGGCATCGAAGGACCGGCTTCCGTCACGCGTTCACCTTTATCGTTGATCAGTGCGCGGACTTTACCGGAGGCCAAGCCGGCAATGATGCTGTCGCCCACATGCAGTGTACCGTTCTGGAGCAGGACCGTGGCCAGCGGGCCGCGCGCCTTGTCCAGTTTTGCTTCGATGATGACGCCCTTGCCCAGGCGGTTCGGATTAGCCTGCAGCTGAAGCATATCAGCCTGCAGCAGGATCATTTCAAGCAGCTCGTTTACACCCTGGCCTGTCACGGCAGATACAGGAACGCAGATCGTTTCGCCGCCCCAGTCTTCGCACACAAGGCCATACTGTGTCAGATCCTGTTTCACCCGGTCGGGGTTTGCGTCAGGCTTGTCCATCTTGTTGATGGCTACGATGACCGGGACTTCCGCAGCTTTCGCGTGGTTGATGGATTCCACGGTCTGAGGCATGACAGAGTCGTCCGCCGCAACAACCAGCACGGCAATATCCGTCGCCTGGGTACCGCGGGCGCGCATGGCTGTAAAAGCCTCGTGTCCGGGAGTGTCAAGGAAGGTGATCTGGCGTCCGTCCACGTTCACCGTATAGGCGCCGATATGCTGCGTGATGCCGCCGGCTTCGCCCGCGGTCACCCGGCTCTTCCGGATGTAGTCCAGCAGGCTCGTCTTGCCGTGGTCTACGTGACCCATAATGGTCACCACCGGCGGGCGGCTCTCCAGATTCTCTTCGGCGTCGTCGAAGTCTTCTGCCACCAGGGCCGCTTCGGCTGTCTGTTCCTGTTTCCGCTCGAGCGTGATGTCGAAGTCGGAGCAGACCAGCTGTGCCGTGTCGAAGTCGATTTCGCTGTTGATCGTGGCCATGTTGCCAAGCATGAACAGTTTCTTGATGATTTCGCCTGCGGGTTTGCCGATCTTTTCGGTCAGATCCCGCACGGTGATCGTATCGCCGGCCATGTAGGCAGTTTCGATTTTGATCGGCGCCATCATCTGCTGGGCGCTGGGCTTCTTGCTCCTCGCCCGCTTGCCGCCGCGGATCACCTCGTCGTCATAGCCGTTGAAATTGCTGTTCTTGCTGGCCTGTTTCCGGTTCCGGCTGACGTGTTCCGGATCATGCTGCCGGATATAATTCTTCTTGTTCGGATCGTAGTTGGAGACCCGTTCCTTTTCCATGGGCACAGCCAGTTCCGGCGTACGGGTGCGGCTTCCCGCGCCTCCGCGCATCGAACCCTGGGCGCCGCCGGCCGGACGGCCGTACTGTCCTCCCTGCTGTCCGCCTGCGGGACGGCCGTACTGTCCCTGGCCTGCCGGACGGCCGTAAGGCCCGCCCTGCTGTCCGCCTGCGGGACGTCCGTACTGTCCCTGACCCGCCGGACGGCCGTAGGGACCCTGTCCCTGCTGGCGGTTGAAATTGATCGCGGCGCCGCCGGCCGGACGGCCGTAGGGGCCCTGCTGGGCCGCGGTGCGCGGTACGCCGGGACGGGGAGCGTCCCCGGGACGGCTGATAATCTGTCCGATGGCTGGCTTTTTCGGCGGTTCCGGCCTGGCAGGCTTCTGCGGTTCGGGCTCGAACACCGTCTGCATGGGTGTTTCCGGTTCCGCGGGTTTTTCCGCCTTCTCGGCCTTCTTTTCCTTCTTTTCGGGTTCGGCTTCTTTCCCGGCCGGCGCGGCTTCCGCAGATTCCGCCGCAGGCTTTTCCGTCTGTTCCTGCATGGCGGCTTCCATCATCTGCTTCTCGTCATCGTCCAGCATGGTAAATGCCTTGGCGTGGGCAGACTGCGCTTTCAGCTGTTCCTGCTGCTTCCTGCGCTGTGCTTCCTCATCCTTCTGGCGGCTGAACTCCTGGTCCATCTGCCGCAGCGCGCTGAACAGGGCGTCCGCGCCTTTGCGGATTCCCGTTGCTTTTTCCAGAATACCGGAAGCTTCTTCCACCAGACCCTTGGTGGCATCCTTCAAGTTCACCTTTGCCATTCGACGTTTGTACCCCCTGCCATTTCCGGCTTGAATCTGTTATATGTGTCTGCCGTCCTGTTACAGACAGCTGATCATCTGTTCCGAAAAGGAACCTGTTTTTACGGCCATCGCCGCGCCGGGCTTCCCGGTCGCCTCCGCCAGCAGTCCCGGCGGCAGCAGTTCCATCCGCGTTCCCGTCCGTTCGCACAGTTCCTCATAGCGCTTCCGGGAATTCGGACTGATCTCCCCGTCCGCCAGCAGAATCCCGCACTGGCCGTTCGCAATGGCCCTCCGGCACCCGTCCTCGCCGAACACAGCCTGTCCGGCCCGGACACAGAGTCCCATCAGCCCTTTAATCCGGCGCTCATCCATTGGCCGCCTCCTGCGCCGCTTCCATGGCGGCGGTCAGCGCTTCCGCTGTTTCGGGAGGCAGCGTCACGTCCAGCTGGCGCTCCAGCTGCTTCTGGCGGATCGCCCGTTTCAGGCAGTCCGCGTTCCGGCAGACGTAGGCGCCCCTTCCGGGTTTCTTTCCCACCGGGTCCAGGGAGACTTCCCCTTCCGGGCTTCGCACCACCCGGATCAGTTCCTTCTTCTCCTTCATTTCCCGGCATCCGACGCACATCCGCATCGGAATCTTCCTTGGCTTCATCAGCTTCTCCCATTATCTTCCGGCTGCCAGCCGCTATCCACTATTAACTAGCAACTGGCAACTTTTTACATCGTGTCGTCGTCGCCTGCGACGGAAGCGTCAAAGTCCATGGTGAAGCTTTCATAGGTGGGCGCTTCAACCTGCACGTATTCCGTCGCTTCTCCGTTCTCGTCCACCATGTCGTTCATTTCCGCGGCCTGGCTCTGGCTCTTGATATCAATCTTCCATCCGGTCAGCTTCGCGGCCAGGCGGGCGTGCTGGCCCTCCCTGCCGATTGCCAGGCCCAGCGGGTTGCCCGGCACGATCACGCGCAAAGCTTTCTCGTCCCGGGCCTGGTACACGCTCATCACGTGCGCGGGATTCAGGGCGTTCGCCACGAACTCGGCCGGGTTGCTGCTCCACTTGATGATGTCGATCTTTTCGCCCTTCAGTTCCGCCACC
>JAEEGL017234316.1_pt1 | contig 12078 bp, 10 predicted proteins | sample 9134231 | NCBI WGS metagenome assembly JAEEGL01 (sample SAMN16246548, study PRJNA631951) | gut metagenome | biome: gut microbiome; feature: rumen; material: fiber-attached | host: Bos | place: Iran: Karaj | collected 2018-10
AAGACATGGTAGAGTTGCAGGACTACCCCGTCACTCAAGACTATGAGGCCACCATTCACTGCGACGACAAACTGAACATCGTGGTAAGCAGCAAAAACCCCGAGCTGGCCTATGCCTTCAACCTGCCCGGCTACAGCGGCTACAGCGTGAACGAGAGCGGCAACGTGGTACAGAGCACCTCTACGTTTGGCGACAACATCAAGGAAATGGGTTACTCTGTTGACAAGCACGGCAACATCGATTTTCCCGTGCTAGGCCAGCTCCACGTCGAGGGGCTTACCCGCAACCAGGTGCGCAACATGATAAAGCAGGAACTCTCGCAACGCCAGCTGCTCACTGACGCAGTGGTGTTTGTAGATTTCATGAACTTCAAGTTCTCCGTGATGGGCGAGGTGGGTAAAGCCGGAACCTATACGCTGAAAGGCGGCGAACGCATCACGATTCTTGAGGCCATTGCCCAGGCGGGCGACTTGAAAGAAACCTCGAAAATCGACCACGTGGCTGTCATCCGCGACGTTGGCAGCAAGCGCCGCATCATGCACGTCAACCTGCAGTCGAAGGATCTGTTTCTCTCGCCGGCCTACTATTTGCAACAAAACGACATCGTTTATGTAGAGCCCAACAACCTGAAAGCCACCATACGGTCGCAGCGCAGTCTGTCGTACGTGACTGCCGGCGTCTCGCTGCTATCAACAGCCACCATGCTGGTGCTCTATCTGACCAAGTAGCCCGACAACGATTTTTCAACCTCATCCATTAATTATCATATCCATGGTAAAAATGAGCCAACAGCCCGACTTGTCGCCCACCAAGACGGGGTCAGTGAAAGGATTCACCATCAATCCGCTCGACATCGCCAAATATCTGTTGGGCAACTGGTATTGGTTTGCACTTTCTGTGGCGATTTTCGGCGGTTTCCAATGGTACCGCTACGCCACCACTCAGTGTGAGTACCGCACCAACGCAACCGTGATGTTCAAAGACGCACGCGCCAACGCCCAGATGGCCGGTCTCGACCGCCTGGCCTCAGCAGCACCGGCGGTGAACGTGTCGAACGAAATACTGCAGTTCATGTCGCCGCAGCTCATGACCGATGCCGTACAGAGACTCAACGCCGATGTGAGCTACGAGGTAATGGATTATCTGCGCGTGAAAGAACTTTACAGCAAGACTCCAGTAAAAATCACATTTATCGACGCGGATGCCGAACAGCAACTCAGCTTGCAAGTAACCGTCAACGATGCCAATCATGCCATTCTCTCCGACTTTTCCATTGGCGACAGCAAACCACTGCTGGCCACATTCGGCAAGACCGTGAGCACACCTTTAGGAAAACTGAAGGTCACCAAGACGCTGTCGCTCAATCAGGATTGGTTTGGCAAGTCTGTCAATGTTGTCAAGCGGCAAGTAAGCACCGTGGTGAACAGGCTGTGCAGCAACTTGCACATCTCTCAGGCCGAGGCCGACGCTTCGACAACAACAGCCAGCCGCATGTCGTCTATTCTGAACATGCAGATACAGGACGTGTCGCCCGAACGCGCCGCCGACGTGCTCAACATGCTCATCACCATCTACAACGAAGAGAACATCAAAGACAAAAACCAAGTGGCGGTGAACACCTCGGATTTTATCAACGAGCGCCTGCAAATCATTGAAAAAGAACTGGGCGGCGTGGAACAAAAAATCCAAGAGTACAAACAGGCTAACGACATGATCGACGTAGCCTCGGCAGCCAACATCTCCTCGGGGCAGAAAGAACAATACACCACCCAGGCCAAGGACCTCATGCTGCAAGCACGCCTCGGCCAGAACATCAAGGACTATCTCATCGACCCCAGCAAGGAAACCGACCTCATCCCCGCCAACACGGGCATTGCCGATGCCAACATCGAGGCGCAGATAGCCCAATACAACACCACCAAGCTGCGCCGCGACAAACTGCTGGAGGGCAGCAGCGAAAAGAACCCCGTGGTGGAAGACATGAACAAAGCCCTGCACTCCATGCGGCAGAGCATCATACGCTCGGTTGACAACATGAATGTGAACACCAACGTCAAGCTGCGCGAAATCAGCAGCCGTGCCGGACAAGCCAGCGCACGCGTGGCCGCCATTCCGCGTCAGCAACGCCAAATGCTCACTATCGAACGCCAACAGAACATTAAGCAGGAACTGTATCTCTATCTGCTCAACAAACGCGAGGAGAATGCGCTCAGTTTGGCCACCACCGAATCGAATGCACGCGTGCTGCAACCGGCCCACAGCAACGAGACGGTCGTCAGTCCGCTGCGCCAGCAGATGGTCATGAAAGGTGTGCTCGCCGGACTGGCACTGCCAGCGGCCATTCTGCTGTTCATACTCTTTTTCGACACAAGCATCAAGAGCCGAAAAGATATTGAAGATGCCACCACGGTACCTTTCCTGGGCGAAATTCCCAAACAGAACTTCAAGCGTGGTGACCCCAAGATTGTGGTACTCTCTAACGGCCGCGACGTGGTGTCGGAGGCATTCCGAATTGTGCGCACCAACATGGACTTCATGAAAGTGAAGACCGAAAACCTAAAAGTGGTGACATTCAGTTCGCTGGGCTCCTCTGCAGGTAAGACTTTCGTATCGAGCAACCTGGCTGCATCGTTTGCACAGGCCAACAAAAAAGTGCTGCTTATCGACCTCGACATACGCAAGGGCACACTCACCCACAACATGAAGCACAACCGCGAGAAAGGTATGACCACACTGCTTGCCGGACAGGCCACCATCGATGACATTATCAAGAAGAACGCCCTCTGCGAGAATCTCGATGTCATCACGGCCGGCCCTGTGGCACCCAACCCTGCTGAGCTGCTGCTCAGCGAGCGGCTCGACCAAATGATCGACCAACTGCGGGAGCGCTACGACTACATCTTTGTCGATAACGTTCCCTACGGTGCAGTGGCCGATGCAACCATCACCAACCGCATTGCCGACCTCACCATCTTTATTGTGCGCGTGGGCAAACTCGATCGCCGCATGCTGCCCGAACTGGAGAAAGTTTATCAGAGCGGCAAGCTAAAGAACATGTCGTTGGTGCTCAACGGTGCCATTCTGCGCCGCCACGGTTATGGTTACGGCTATGGCTACGGATACGGCTATGGGTATGGATATGGTTACGGCTATGGCTACGGCTACACCGATGACGAAAAGCCCTGGTGGAAAAAATTGTTGAGCAAAAAGAAGCAGAAGCACCACCGCAAACATCGCCACAGCCACCATCAGGAAAATAGCAGCGAGGCTGCAGCCAGCGACGACAAAGCATAGCGACAGCAAAGAAGCACCGCATGTTTGGCATTCACTTCAAGCATTCGCTCATCAAATCGGGCATCCTTCACGGTGCCACCGACATTCACTGCCACGTGCTGCCCGGCGTTGACGATGGCTCGCCCGACATGGAGCATAGCCACGACCTGCTGCAGTTCATGGAGCAAGTGATGGGCTACAGCCGCGTATGGCTCACCCCGCACGTCATGCAGGGGCTCGACAACGACTCACAAAAACTGCGACGTCAGTTCGAATTGTTCTGCCAAGCACAAAACAGCCAGCTGAAACTCTGTCTGGCAGCCGAATACATGATGGATGCCGAGTTTTCTCAACGGCTCCATGCAGCCCCGCTGCCACTGGGCAACGGCCATCTGCTGGTGGAGACATCCTACATGAGCGCGCCTTTGGGCGGACTCGACAATCTGCTGCTCGACGTGTGGCGCACAGGGCTTACCCCTATCATAGCCCATCCCGAGCGCTACATGTATATGGACGAAGCCGACTACCACCGGCTGCGCGACAAGGGCTATGAGTTTCAGCTCAACCTGCTCTCGCTGAGCGGTTACTATGGTGGCCGCCCCAAAGTAGTGGCCGAAAGGCTGTTGCAGATAGACGCATACGACTACGTCGGGTCCGACCTCCATCATGTGGAGCGATTTGAGCGGTTCCTGACAAACATGAAACTGACGCGCGAACAGCTCGACAGCATCGCACAACTGCTCGACAACAACAAGCAGCTGACCGACGAAACGCCACAAGCACAATCATGACCAACGACTGGACCCTAGTAATAAAGCCCCGCAAGCGGTGGTTCGACATCAATCTGAAGGCCCTCTGGCGTTACCGCGACCTGTATCGCATGTACGTGCGTCGTGACATCGTCACCGAGTACAAGCAAACCATACTCGGGCCGCTGTGGTATCTCATTCAGCCGCTGCTCACCACCATTATGTATATGTTCGTCTTCGGCGGCTTGGCCGGCATCTCCACCGACGGAGCGCCCCAGCCGCTGTTCTATATGTCGGGCATCATGCTGTGGAATTATTTCAATTCTGCATTTTCGGTCTCGTCCAACGTGTTCACGGCTAATGCCAGCGTCTTCGGCAAAGTGTGGTTCCCCCGTCTCGTCGTACCATTGGCCGGCATCTCCAGCAACCTGCTGAAAATGCTCATACAGCTCGTGCTGTTCGTCATCATGTATGTGGGCTACCTCATTGCCGGAACAGAGCTGCACGTCACGTGGTCCATCCTGCTGTTCCCCTACCTCGTGCTTTTGCTCGCCTTTCACGCCATGTCGATGGGCCTCATCATTTCGTCGCTCACCACCAAATACCACGACCTGAAATATCTCGTCTCCTTTGGCATGCAGCTTTTTATGTACGCCACCCCCATCATCTATCCGCTGAGTCTTGCACCAGGCAAGTACCGCTTCCTGTTGGAGCTCAATCCGCTCACGCCCATTTTTGAGGCGTTCAAGTACAGTTGTCTTGGCTGCGGTTCTCTCTCCTGGGGTGGTTTGCTCTACAGCACGCTCTTTATGCTTATCATGCTCTTCCTATCCGTCATTGTCTTCTCGCGCGTAGAGCGCAATTTCATGGATACGGTGTAGTTTAACGTTATCAATATGATAGCAATTGAATTTGAAAACGTAGGCAAACTTTATCGTCTGGGCACCGTGGGAACAGGCACGCTTTCGCACGACCTCAACCGATGGTGGCGCACTCGTGTGCTGCATCAGGAGGACCCCTACCTGCGCATCGGCGAGACCAACGACCGGGCCACTCATGGTCATTCTGACTATGTGTGGGCGCTGCGTGACATTTCATTTTCCGTAGAGCAAGGCGACGTCGTCGGTATTATCGGCAAGAACGGTGCTGGTAAAAGCACCTTGCTCAAACTGCTCTCGCAAATCACGACGCCTACCACAGGTGTGATTCGCGCCCGTGGCCGCATCGGTTCTTTGCTGGAAGTAGGTACCGGTTTCCATCCTGAGATGACAGGCCGCGAGAACATCTATATGAATGGCTCTATCATGGGCATGACGCGACAGGAAATCAACCGCAAGCTCGACGACATCATCGACTTCGCCGGCGTGGCCCGTTACATCGACACCCCCGTTAAACGCTACTCCTCTGGCATGACCGTCCGTTTGGGCTTCGCCGTGGCTGCCTTCATGGAGCCCGAAATTCTCGTCGTCGATGAGGTCCTCGCCGTCGGCGATGCCGAATTCCAAAAAAAAGCCATCGGCAAGATGCAGGATGTCTCCCGCGGCGAAGGCCGCACCGTGCTCTTTGTTAGTCACAATATGGCCGCCGTGCGCAGCCTATGCCAAAAAGGTGTGGTATTGAAGGATGGCATGATGGACTATGTAGGTAGTGCTGAAGATGCTATCGACAATTATCTGAAGGAAAAACCTCAAAATGGAAAGAAGCTTATTACTGAAAGTATTGTAATGCAAAAAGAGTATATTAGAATCAATGAAATAACTTTCAATAACAATCCATATAACAAAATCATCATTAACAATCAACCATATCTCGATGTTGTTATAAAGGGAACAACACTTGACCACCTACAATGCGAGGTAAAACTTACATTCAAGAAACTTGACGGAACACCGTTGGCCACTTTAGCAGAAGGAAGATATAAAGGGAGTTTATACAGGATAGAACCAGGATCTTTTGAAATAAGAAAGCACATCAGACTACCCAAATATATTGCAGAAGGTGACTACAAAGCAGACCTATGCCTACTAAGACCTAAAACAGAGAATTACTTTGTGGCCACCAATTGTGCCTTCATCAGATTTGAAGGTTACTATGACCAGTTTGCCAATCCTTTATACCTTTCCCGAGAGGGCTTTTGTGGGTTGGAGTCAGAAGCCTTTGAATGATTTTCTCATTGTTTTTTGTAATTCTATGACGCATCTCCTCATTATATGGAACCGTGCTTATTCATATAAGGATTGGATTCTTAGCCAAATAAAGGATTCTTTCCATATTGTTGCCATTACTTCTGTTTTATGGGATGAAGATTTGTTTGCTGATAATCTAAAAATCTTTTATTCGCGTTCTTGGCAAAAACACCCTTCTGCACAGATTGAAAACGCACTGAAATATAAAAAAGAATACTGCGGAACTGGACCTTTCTTAGCTATTGTTTTCAATGATTCTAATCCATTCATGGATTGGCGCGAGACAAGCAACGGCAAGCAATGGGTAAACGCTCATGTTTTCGACAAAAAAGAAGAATACAGAAAAATTACAGGTGGTGGGCACCTGATTCACGCAAGCAATAATGCAGAAGAGACAAACCGCGACTTGACGTTACTCTTTGGCCAAAACTCGAGAGATTTTCTAAAGGCAAATACCAATAGTACAAACCGCGATAATATTTGGAGAAAGAATTGTGTAGGAGTGGGAGGCTATACGTCTATCACTCAGTTTTTTTATGTACTAAATAATTCCATTAATTATTGTGTGCTGAGAAATCACGACTGTCTTCCCTACAAATACACAAAGGAGAATCATGGCGACATCGATTTATTGGTAGAAAACAAGCGGCAGATGGCATGCCTAACTTTGGCACATTCCGTTTACAGCGAGCCTTATCGAGTTTATCATACTATCAGGATAGCCGGAGAAGAAGTACCTTTTGATTTCCGCTATGTCGAAGACAACTATTTTGATATTTTATGGGAACAGCACATTTTGGAACATAGACAACTTTCGCGAGGCTTGTTTTACATTCCTTCAGCAGAAGACCAATATTATTCTTTACTCTATCATGTCTATATCCAAAAACACGAAGTAAAGCCAGATTATCTGCCAATTCTCACATCTTACGGAACAATTATTGAGAAGCATTTCGAGCCAGAAGCAGAGCAAGCTATCCATCAGTTAGATGTTTTTCTATGTCAACACAATTATGAGTATATTATTCCAAAAGACAAAACTGTTGTATATAACAAATATAATCTTCGCTTTTCATCATACGCTTTGCGTTATGGACAGTGCATAAAAAGAACAGAAGAAAAAGGAGATAATGGATATAAATATAAATCACGTATCTATGAAAAAGAAAACAGTTATATTAAATTAGGTACCACATGGCTAATTGAAAACGAGCAAAGGTTTCTGAACAAACTCTCTGGCAACAGATTCTTTCCTGAGATTATTTCATATAAGCACATTGAAAGCGACTTGACATTGATGGAAATCTCCAAAACAGAAGGATGTAGTTTTAGTATGTTCTTTGGAAACATGAATTACCAGCACAGCCGATTTGTTCGTTCTTTCATAAAACAAATAATACGTGTTTTACGTATATTCAACCAAAAAGGCATCTATCACAGAGACCTAACTCCTTCAAACATTCTCATCAGTCTAAACAACAAGCAGTTGATTATTGGAGTGATTGATTTTGGATGGGCTGCTGATTCAAACGACAAACAATCCAAAACGCCATCACATCTTGGTGGAAGATTTGCTCTCAATGGGGCTCCGTCAGACTATTATGCTGTTGCCACCATATTAATGGACTATTGGCCTGACGTACCATACATTAGGCTGATTTCCAGTTTCCTATTTAAAGCAACAAAAGAAAGTCCTAAAAAGCAGTTACGTATAATTGAAAGAATGCTCTGGCTGCCATTCACCCCATACGACGAATTCCGTTTACTGTTGCGTCGTCATCAGCGCATATCACAAATCTGGCATAGAATCAAGAAATGACATTCCAGCACTACATAATCACCCGCTTTAACGTGTCTCTGGAACCAGCAGGGCAAAGTGCAGTTTGCACCCGAGAGTATTTAGACTATCGTTTTGCTCTCTTCGAACGATTCTGTTTGCCTTCAGTCATTGGACAGACTTGCCAAGACTTCAAATGGTTTGTATTGTTTGATGCAAACACCCCGGATGACTATCTTCAGCGAGCAGACGACATCCACAAACGCTATCCAAATTTCATACCATGCCACTTGGACTCAAACCGATATATCAAGGAGTCCTTTGCCATCAATCATGTAGGAGATATAGAAACCGACCAATGTTTGTGTGGCATCCTTTCTTTATTTATCAAGGAATGTATCAATACGACGACCACCATAGTTCCTGATTTCTATGTCACTACACGCCTTGATAGTGACGATGCGCTTCATTGCGACATGGTGGCAACCATTCAGCAGAAAGTAAAAAATGATGCACAATTTGTGGCATACGATTTTGTCTATTCATATAAATATATACTTAATGAAAAAATTGCATATCGTTATCCACTTCTCAACGGTCATTTCATTACATTAGTTGAGCCGTCTTCAGAATCTTTCCGTTCTGTTCTTTTCTGTAACCACCTAAATATAGACAAATTTGTTAGTGTAGAGCATTTTTATCAGCGCCCGCTCCAAACAGAACTAATTCATGGAGGTAATGTTGTGAATGATTTCACAGAACTCACCATTAGCGGGCTCCTCTATGCTCTTCTGCACTTCCATGGACGTAATTTCGGACATGTTCCTTTGGAGTACTCTTACAAAAGAGTATTCTATATTATTGCTTTTCTAATTAAAGAAAGAATAAGATGCTTCAGAAGATAAAGAACATTTGTCATAATCGTTCTGCATACATCAAAGCATATCTTTGGCCTTTACCAAGGTTTCGTCGTGAGATTGTGGTGATGGTTGATGGTGTGCATACGCACGGGGGACTTGGTGACAGACTGAAATTCATTCTTTCAGTTTATTCTTATTGTAAAGAAAACAGTATTCCATTTAAAATCTATTGGATTTACCCATTTAAGTTAGAAAGAATTCTGTTACCAAATCATTATGACTGGAGGATAAAAGAATCAGAACTCTCTTTTTCTCATTATGATACCAAGGAAATCTGCCTTTGGTATAAAAAACTTGATGCTCAAAGAAAGAATTATTCAGAACAAATCATTTCTTTATTAGACAAAGAAATTGGTAAAGAGCGTAAACAGTTTCATCTATATGGAAATATAGATTCTTCTACTCAGGACTACGATGAATTGTTTCATGAACTTTTTAAACCGTCTCAATACTTATCCGAAAGAATTGACCTTTGCAAACAACAGTTAACAAAACCATATGAAGCAGTTACCCTTCGTTTTCAGCAACTTCTTGGCGATTTTGAGGAAGGTGATTTTCCCATCCTTCCCGATAGTGAGAAAGAAGATCTAATACGAGTATGTAAGAATATGATTATTGAACTTTATTACACTGGATACTTCTCAACAGAGAAGATTCTTGTTACATCTGATAGCCCTTCTTTCTTGGAAGAAATAGACAAGTTGAATTATGTCTATACCATTCCAGGCCGAATGGAGCACATGGACTTCACCCATAACAGTGATTTAGAGGTATATGCAAAATCTTTTGTTGACCTTATAATGCTTTCTAAGGCACAGCGTATCACATTATTAAAGACTGGGCAGATGTATCGTAGCGGTTTCCCCAAATTTGCAGCAGAAATGGGAAGTACATTATTCAATGAAATTGTATTTAAAATATGAACATAAGAGCATTTATTAGTTTGTGTAAAAAAGCTATACCAAATATGGCTTATTTTCAGGAATACCTACATGATGCTATTCATTACGAAATGACAAAGAAACAAATGGAAACGTCAGTGATGGAAAACGTTTCTTCTGGACTGTGTCTTCACAAAGAAGGAGAGGAAAAGTATGTCGTTTCTCTTACAACTCATGGAAGACGCATTTTTACTGTCTTTCAAGCAATAGAAAGTATCTTCCTTCAAACGGTAAAAGTTCATCATGTAGTCTTATATTTGTCAAAAGATGAGTTTTTAGGAAAAGAGCTTCCAGAAACATTAATGAGGCAACAAAAAAGAGGGCTGGTAATCCGTTATGTAAAAGACATGAAGGCCTACACCAAACTTATACCTGCACTTCAAGATTTCCCAAATGATAATATTATAACCATTGACGATGATTATATGTATCCTTTCGATATGATTGACAGGCTTACACAATGTCATCATCGCAACCCTAATGCTGTATGTTGCTGCCATTCCCGTATGCTAAATATTTCAAAAGGAAAAGACAAAATGTACTCGGCTTCTACTATGTATTATCCAGAGGAAGACACTAGGTCAAATCTTCTGTTGGCAGAAGGCTTTGGAGGTGTCCTATATCCACACCATTCCCTTCATGAAGATGTATTTGAGGAGAAACTGTTTTCAAAACTCTCGCCTTATGCCGATGACTTATGGTATAAAGTAATGGAGCTTAAACAGGAAACGCCTGTTGTACAGATAGCGAGAAATTCCACATGGATTCATTCCCTTTGTAGCGAACAGAGCGTTCAAGACAAAGGATTGGTTAATATCAATATTGGCCAAAACAAAAACGACAGTCAATTCAAGGCTCTTTTTGACCATTATGACCTATACTCAAAACTAATATAAAATCATAATCTGACTTTACTTTACGAAACTGCCAAGAATTTTGATCTCTATCATTATACCTATATATAACGCAGAAAAGTTTATTAGAAAATGCCTTTCTTCCGTCATCAGCCAAACTTACCCAACATGGGAGTGTATGCTTATTGATGATGGCTCTACGGACGGCAGTGGACACGTATGTGACGAATGGCAGAGGCGGGACTCGCGATTCCGCGTATTCCACCAGCAGAACAAAGGCGTTTCCGCTGCTCGAAACAAAGGAATAACAGAAAGCAAGGGTGAATACGTCTGCTTTATCGATGCAGACGACTGGATAGAACCAAACTTTCTTGAAACGTTGGCAAATCACTCTTATGACGCAGACTGGGTATTGTCGGGGCAAATTAGGGAATGGAGTGACAAAAAGAAGACTGTCTATCAGCCTGAATATAGAGAATGTTTTTTTCTCAACGAAGAGCATACTGACACTTTCGTGAGTCTATGCCACAACTTCTTGCTCTATGCTCCCCATGAGAAACTCTATAGAACAGACGTTATCAAGCAAAACAAGCTAACGTTCCGTGAGGGTTGCCAATACGGCGAAGATTTGATTTTCAATTTCCAGTATTTGGAACATGTCAAGAGAATTACGGCTATTGACATTGCCCTTTATCATTATAGAATGGGAACAAAATCTCTTTCTACGATGATGCGTCCTAACCAATTTGACGAGGACTACATGCAATGGCACATTTTAGAGGACTTTTATAAGCGTCATGGTTTATGGAACAATAATGCAAAAAAATATTTATATCGCCGACTGTGGGGAATAGTCTATGATGGCATTTTTCTTTTCCCTAGTCTTAGAAAGCCATGCAAAGATTATTTAAACAGGATATTGTCTATTCCGGAGATAACCGCGTTGAAAGATTATCAGTCTTTATTTCCCTGTTCATGGTGGATAAAGAAGGCCATCCTGTACAAAATACCTTTTGTTTTTAAAGTTTACTATTTCATTAAGCACAAGGGATGACTAAAGGTTTTGTGACATTGGCAACGGGGCATGAACGCTATTTTCAAATGGCATATCATCTTTTAGTGTCGTATCGTTATGCCGTTGCTAATGAAAGCCAATATCCTTTTGCAATTATTGCTGACAAAGAAGACGATTATACACATCTCTTTGACAGATGTACTATAATCTCAAAGCCTCATTTTTATCATAAGTCATGAAGAATTCTGTCGTTTCAGTTATTATACCTGTATATAATACAGAATCTCATTTAGTAAAATGCATATCTTCTGTCTGTGATCAAACATGGAATCATTTGGAAATTATCCTTATCAACGACGGCTC
>JAEEGL010035487.1_pt1 | contig 12077 bp, 12 predicted proteins | sample 9134231 | NCBI WGS metagenome assembly JAEEGL01 (sample SAMN16246548, study PRJNA631951) | gut metagenome | biome: gut microbiome; feature: rumen; material: fiber-attached | host: Bos | place: Iran: Karaj | collected 2018-10
TCCTCCATCACCGTGGTTTTCTCGTCGGCTTCGATGATGGCGCAGAGGTCGTGGATGAGGTCGAGGCGGTCGGCTTCAGTGGCTGCATACTGGGCTTTGTTCTCACGGATGCAGTCGAGGACTTCGGCATCGTTCATCTTGCCGAACAGCTTCTCCATCTTTTCCACCGTGTCGAAACCGCTCTTTTCGAGCATGATTTTCACTTCTTCCGATTGGATGTTTCCATCGATATTGGCGGCATAGAGCATCACCAAGGTCTTGAATTCTTCTTTATTGAGTGTCATGGTTTTATGTTTTATTGATTTCCGTTTGCAAAGATAACACAATAATCAAAACGAAGCAACTGAATTCTACCATTTCCCCGAATAGCCGCCACCGCCGCTATGTCCTCCACCGAAGGAGCCACCACTGGAATGGCTCGAAGAATGGCTCGAAGAATGACTCGAATGGCTTCGACTGGACGAGCTGGAGGAATAACTGCTGCTACTATAACGCACCAACATGGGAATCACCACCGTCTTCGTGATGGTGTCGCCGCAATGCTGACAGACATAGGTCTCCTCTTTCTTGCCGTCATGCGAATAATCCGCATTGACAAGGGTTTTCGATTCGGTCATAAGCGATGTGTAAGCACCACATTTTGAGCATGTTTTATACTTGGAGTACTGCTTGCCATGCTCCTTCACCACGACCACATGGCCATTGCTGCAATGATAGGGCTTGAACTTCAAGGCGCCCACGCTTTCTTCAGCTGCATGAATCTCAGGCAACTTGAAACTGTCGTAATTTTTCATCGCTCCGCTACATTGCGGGCAGTTGCATTCTCCGCTGTGCTCCATCTTGTTTTTATAAACAAGGTAGTATATCCACCCCAACCACGGTGCGGCCCAAGTTGCTATCCGGTTACCCGAATTCTTGAAAGCTGCCTGATAGACCGCCCCCGGATTGATGGACTGCTTGGCCATCTTCTTGGCCGTCTTCAACGCACGTTGGTTCTGACGGAAACAAACCCAGGTGAGATACAAAACCAAAGCGATGACGGAAATCAAACTGTACGCCTTCTTTTGCTCTAAATCGGGAAAACGGGAGGTCACAAAAGCTATAGCCAAAAACAAGAAGACAAAGATGGAAAAACCAATCATCAAGCCGCCGAGACAGCCCTTGCCTTCCCAAGGCGAGCCCGACCAATGGGTCGTAGAGCCTTCGATATAGGTGACTCCGTTCTCATTGAACGCATGATAGGTATCTGAAACGACGCGCTTTTTGTCTTTACGATTGCGTGCCCAGAAGACAATACCGACTATAGGCATCGCAAGCATTAATAAGGCAAACAGACCAAATATGAAGCTAAAGTCTTCAGTCATCTTTCCTTCGCCTTCATAGTCGCCGCTCGGCAAGGTGGTCTTCAATCCCATTGGGATTTCACCGCCATATACCTCAACGATATCGGCCACGCCTGCGCAAAGACCGCCCTCATAGTCACCGGCACGGAAAAATGGCACGATGGTATTGGTGAATATCCGCTGACACTTGGCATCCGTGAGGGTTGCCTCAGCACCATAACCCGTCTCAAACTCCATGGCATGCTGGTCTTCCACAAAGAGCAGAAGCACACCATTGTTGGTCTCAGCATCACCAATGCCCCAATAGTTGAACAACTCCGTGGCAAAAGATTTCGATTCGGCGTCACCGATCGAAGCCAAGGTCACCAAAAAGACATCAGCCTTGTCACGGATAGCACAAAGCGCTGTGTTGATGGTCATCTCGGTACTGTCGGAAAGAAATCCGTCTGGGTCGGAGACATGGATGTCGTTGCTTTTCAATCGGGTGTTGGGCACCGTGCCCACCGTCCATGCAGTTTGGGCAAATGTCGTAAAGCCGACACACAACGTAAAAAGTAATAGTAACGTTCTCTTCATGGCTTTTCTTTGGTTAAGAATAGAATATTCAGCTTTTGTCATCTTCCCTGATCCTTTCCAAAATTTTTGGAATGGCCAGCATCAAGAAACTGTCGTATTTCATGTCTCCAGGATTGATTCTGCGCAACTCCGCAAACGAGCAAATGTCGACACTGACGGGATCCGAGGCATTCTTTTTCAAGCGGTTGCGGAATTGCTTTTTGGCACCGCCGAACGAACGCTCGTCATGGATGCGTTCTTCTTTGTTGAAGTAACGCACGCCCATGATCAACCTCTCAGTCACCCAACGGGCATGCTCGCTGATCGACAACGCTTCAATATGGTCCTCCCAGGCTTTAGTTGAATTTTTACCACACTGTTCCATCCCTCTTGCCCTCAACTCGAAACAGTCGGCGCAGCAGATACTCGAAACGCCATTCTTGGCTTGGATCAAATTGGCACTCCATTTTTGTGGGTTGATAAGCGGCGTCATTGGCTTTTGCAAATAGTTATGCTCAAACGCGTCCAACGCCATTTTGTAACGTCTGGGAGAGTGAATGTCCTCGGCAGGCAAGTTGTCAATCAATACCCCCAATTCGTAGATCCTTCCCACATACACTGCCTTACGGGTGTCAATGCTCTTGATGTCATCCAAGTTGCAAGTCTTCAGGAATTCCTCGGCATCATTATCCGACATTTCAACGACAACACCGCTTTTGTCAGCAGCCGACAAGGTTCTGACCATCTCCAATTCAACATCAAGATAGGAGTCGGCATGGATTGGCGCAGAGCCATAGACCGAATACTTGCAATAGTCCAACAGATTACACAGGTATTCCTCTTTTCTCAAGTCTTCAACGATAGTATCGTTATTACTGACTATGGTGATGACTGAACGGTTGCTTCCACTCGTTTCGTCAAAATTGGCAAAGTGAGCCAACAAGGCCACTTCACGGACGGCGGACAACATCAAAGGGCTATCGCTCGTTACCACCACATGTAAATACTCGTTTGAGGTAGGCCCGATAGCCACATCCTTCAACTTGTCGAGGACGTATGCACGAGCCACATACCAGTCGCTTATCGTCTCAGCCGAGTAACTGTCACCATTCTTATGCCTCAAGTATTCAAAAGGTCTCTCCTTTTCAACGTGTTTGCTCATAATGCTTCCTCCTTTCCACTTGTTAGCTCTTTCTCCGTCAAATAGTTATTGATATTACTGACATCATAGCTCGAAGGACTCTGATAAAGCTGAAGACCGAACCAATCCAAGGCCTCTATGATATGCTCGATGATCTGTGACTGCTGCCATTCGAATGCCACAACGCCGCCCTCCATGATGAAGCCATACACCTGCAGCGGCAAGCCTGCTTCTTTTTGTTCCAACCATCTCACCACCAATCGCGGCTCCTGTGAGACATAGGGATGGTTCATCAGCCAATGGAACAAATACAATCGGAACAAGTGAGCATTAAGTTCTCCTACTTTGAAATCCTCGTCCAACAAATATGCTCTGACCGACTCCCTCTCCTTCAATGATTCAATTTCCTCAGCGGAAAGCGGATGGAACCATCCTGTGTCGAGGATAAAGGTCTTCAGCATCTGTCGGCCATAGGTCTTTCCAGAAGTCATTCTCTGGAGGTTGATGAAATGGTCGTTGTGCAACACGCTGGTGGGTATGGAAGAAGTGGTCGTGTCCCAATTGTAAATGGTCACCGTCGTCAGCGTGATGCGCTTCACTTCACCATCGACATTGAGCTTGGGCACCTGAATCCAGTCATCGATATACAGCAGATGGTTGAGCCTCAAGTGAATGAAAGCCACAACACCTTTAATCGTGTCTTGGAAAATCCAGGTCATCAAAGTACCAATGACACCAAAAATGATGAAATAGCCGGATTCCTTCTGGATTTTGATAATGCACAACAACCCGATCAACCATATCCCGACGACAATCAGAATCAGAATCTGGCACCACGTGATGCCCGTTTCATTCTTGCGCAGGCTATAGAGGTTTGTCATGGTGTTGCACACGCCGATGACCAGGATCATGAGGAGCGTCAGAAACAGCAGCCAAAACCAGGAACTTCCGAGTGCATTCGAAATGAAACCATAAACAGAAGCCAAACAACTCGAGGCACTCAAAAACGCGGCGTTCTGCCAATCAAATAGCGACAATAACGACAAAGCAATCATCAACAACAGCAGCAAGGTTAGAACCCAGCGCCCCTTCAATATCATCGCCCCCATGACCTGTGTAAACCCACGGTCAGAGGACAACCATTTTTTACTTAGTCTATTCATATAAAATATGTATTAACCCGAAACTTTCAATTGGTTTCCGAATGCAAAGTTAGAAAAAATAATTATACCTAAACGGTTATTTTTGACTATTGTTAGGAACACAGAAATACAAAACCTCACCATATTCCTATTTTTTATTATTTTTGCACCAAATTTCAGTCAAGTCACAATATGTTTGAGGACGAAGATTACTATTTTGAGCACGAAGCAGAGATGGAAAAAGCCATCGAGAGGTATGAATCCATGCTAAAGGATCACGACTCGGTTTACTTTGACAGTGAGGAGTTTGAATACATCATCGACCATTACACCAAACACAACCAGCTGAAACGCTCAAGAGAGGCCGTGGAAATTGCCATGGCCCAGCATCCCGAAAGCAACATGCTGAAAATCAAATATGCACGACAGTATCTGCTCGAAAACGATGCACAACGTGCCTTCGACATCATGCAGCATGTGGAACGCATCGACGACGAAGAAGACCCCGACTATTTCCTGACCCTCGGCTCCTGCCTTGCCGTCTTGGGCAAGTCGGAAGAGGCTTTGGAGAACTACTTCAGCGCCCTGCCTTACTTCGACGAGGACGAGAAGTTTGAGCTCTACAACGCCATCGCTTACGAATACCAACACATGCATAAATTCGACCTCGCCCTGGACTTCTACCAAAAAGCCTTGGCACTCGCCGACGACAAAGACACCATCTACCATGAGATCCGCTGTTGTTTCCTCAGCGCAGGCCGCAAAGAAGACGCTATCGCTTTCTTCCAACAACTGGTCGACAAAGACCCATATAACAGCAAGGCATGGACCAACATCGGCGACGTCTACCGTATGATGGGACAATACGAAGAGTCCATCGACCCCTACGAATATGCCCTCAGCATCGATCCGGAAGACCTCTGGACCAACATGCATCTGGCCGATATATATTATGACTTGGGCCGTTATAGAGAAGCCATCGACACCCTTGAGGAAGCCCTGCGCAACGGCGTGGAGACCTCGATGATACACACCACTATTGGAGACTGCTACTACCGCCTCAACGACCTGCAAACCGCCGAGGAGCATTTTAGCAAGGCATTGGAAATCAACCCAATGATAGGATCTGGTTATGCAGGTCTCGGCTATGTGTTCAGTGACCGCGGCCAAAGCCGAAAAGCCATCAAATACTTTGAGAAAGCCTTGGAATACGAGCCTTGGGAGACCGACCACCTCTACTCCATCGCCACCGACTACATGAAACTCAAGGAATACGACAAGGCCATGGAATATCTGCGCAAGATCCAAGAGCAGACGCCGAACGACGCCGATGCCTATTACTACATCGCCGACCTCTATGGACAACAGGACAAAATCGACGAGGCCATCAACACCATCAAGTTCGGCTTGCTACAGACCGACAACGACCCGTCACTCCTCTATCTTCTGGCCTACGCTTATTTCATCAAAGGCAACCGTAACGCGGGCTTGGAGGCCTTGGACCAAGCGCTCACCGCTGACTTCGAGACGTGGCCCGACTTCATTGAATACGACCACGAATTGCTGGCCAACGACCCGGACATCCTTGCGCTGATCGAACAACACAAAAAGAACCAAGCCACCAACCCGAACCCAAAACAATAACCCTGAATGAAGAATTACATCTACATCTTTCTCATCGCCATGGTGCCGCTCATCGAGCTGCGTGGCGCCCTCCCTGTGGCCTACGGCATTCATACCGCCAATCCTGACTTTAGCCTGTTTTGGAGCTACATCATCATCGCCATCGGCAATATGCTTCCCGTGCCTTTCATCTATTTCTTTGCACGCAAGGTCCTGGAATGGGGTAAGGATGTCAAAGTTCGCTGGTTCAGCAGGTTCTGCAACTGGTGCCTCGAGAAAGGCGAGAAAGGCGGTGAGAAGCTGCAAGCCAAAGCCGGCCGCGGACTCTATTGGGCATTACTGCTTTTCGTCGGTATCCCATTGCCCGGCACAGGAGCTTGGACAGGCACCCTCGCAGCCAGTTTCTTGGACATGGATTTCAAGAAAAGCGTACTCGCCGTCATTGGTGGCGTGGTGCTGGCCAGCATTATTGTCGGTGTGGTTTGTACCTTGGGATTTGGGGCGATATTTGGTATCAAATAATCTGTTTTTGAGACGCGATTAATCGCGTCTCTACAAGCATATATGAAACGTTTCGGACTCATCGGACATCCATTGAAGCACTCGCAATCGAGGTTCTACTTCAACAAGAAATTCGAATACGAAGGACTGGATTGCGTTTATCAACATTTCGACCTCAAGACAGTAGAGGAAATCCATGAGGTGATGGACAAATATCCCGACCTATGCGGATTCAACGTGACGATACCCTACAAGGAAGCCATCATACCGCTATTGGACGAGATTGACCCTATTGCAAAAGAAGTCGGAGCAGTCAATGTGGTTAAAATCGACAACGGCAAATTGAAAGGTTACAACACCGATGTCTATGGCTTCGAACAGTTGCTGAATCGTGCCATCAACGGCAAGGAAACCAGCCATGCCTTGGTCTTGGGTACAGGCGGTGCCTCCAAAGCGGTGCAATATGTGCTGAAACGGAAAGACATCCCCTATTCCACCGTCAGCCGTAGTGCCGAAAAAGGCGATTACACCTACGACACGCTAAGCGATGAGACCTTGAAAAGCTGCCAATTGATCATCAATACTACGCCCTTGGGCATGTTCCCTCAAATTGACGACTTCCCCGACCTGCACTATCAAGGTTTGAGCAAAAAACACATCCTTATCGACTTGATTTACAACCCAAAAGAGACAGCTTTCATGGAATTGGGCAAGACTTGGGGGGCAAAGGTCTATGGTGGCTTACAGATGTTTGAGGAACAGGCAAAACGGACATGGGAGATATTTAATAGTTAATGGACCATGGCCGATGGCCTATGACTATGGCCAACTTCACAGTACGTAAAAGTGGCCATAGTCATCAGCCATAATCCATAGTAAAACAAGAGAATATGACGAGAAGCAAAATAAAACGGGAACCCGAATACTTGGAAAACGTTGAAATCATTGACGCGGGCTCAGAGGGAATGTCGGTAGCCAAACCCGAAGGGCGCGTGGTCTTCATTCCTTTTGGCGTGCCCGGCGATGTAGTCGACATCGAGGTATACAAACGCAAGAAGAACTTCTTCGAAGGCAAGATCCTAAACTTTAAGAAGCTATCAGACAAACGCGTGGAGCCTGTCTGTCAGCATTTCGGTCTCTGTGGCGGCTGCAAGTGGCAACACATGGATTACACTTGGCAAACCTACTACAAGCAGAAGCAGGTGAAAGACAACTTTGACCGCATAGGCAAGATCGAATACCCTGAAATCCGTCCGATTTTGGGTTGCGAGAAACAGTTTGCCTACCGCAACAAGTTGGAATATACCTTCTCGAACCGCAAGTGGCTCACCGATGGCGCACCCATTGGCACCCACGATGAGGAATACTGCAAAGGTCTCGGTTTCCACCTACCCCAACTCTTCGACCGTGTAGTCGACATCGAAAAGTGTCACCTCCAAGTTGACCCATCAAACGACATCCGTCTGTTCGTCAGACGGTTTACGTTGGAGCGCCACCTGCCCTACTATAACTTCCGCGCCCACGAAGGACTGATGCGCAACCTCGTCATCCGCTGCAACTCAAAGGGCGAATTCATGGTCATCCTCGTCATCAGCGAGGAAAATGCCATCGTGCGCCACGAACTGATTCCTGCCCTTGAGATGGCCTTCCCGCAAATCGTCTCCTTATTGTTGGTCATCAACCCGAAGCTGAACGACATCATCAACGATCTGCCCTTTGAGTGCCTCAAGGGAGAGTCTTACCTCATCGAGACTATGGCCTCGCCCCGCCCAGGCCACGATGACCTGAAGTTCCGAATAGGGCCAGTATCGTTTTTCCAAACTAACGTCTATCAAGCTGAAAAGCTTTACAAAACCGCCTTCGAACTTGCCGAGGTGCAGGGGGACGAACTGATGTACGACCTCTATACGGGAACAGGCACCATCGCCCAGTATTTCTCGCGTTTCGTGAAGAAAGTGGTCGGCATCGAATACGTGGAGGCCGCTATTGAAGACGCCAAAGTGAATGCTGAAATCAACGGCATCAAGAACTGCACCTTCTTTGCTGGCGACATGGCCAAGGTCTTCACTGACGACTTCATCGCCACCCATGGTCAGCCCGACCTCATCGTCACCGACCCGCCACGCGCAGGCATGGCCGAAAAGGTAGTAGAACAACTATTGAAAATCCGCGCGAAGAAAATCGTGTACGTCAGCTGCAACCCTGCAACGCAAGCACGTGATTTACAACTACTTGATTCCGCATATAAGGTTATGGCCGTTCAGCCTGTCGACATGTTCCCGCACACACAACATGTTGAAAACGTATGCCTATTGGAATTAAGAGGATAAATGAAAGTTTGATTATTCGATTTCAATCAGTCTGACCAGCTCTTCCAAGTCCAGGTCTTCGGCTTTCACAGCAATTTTAGCTTGTTCATAAAAAGGCATTCTTGATGTGTAATGCTGGTTCACAAATTCGGTCAATTCGGTTTCGGTTTTCCCTTCGGCCAAGGGTCGTTTCCGTTTGGCATGAAGCAACCGGTCAATCACTGCCTTGGGACTGATGCGAAGAAACACAGTCAGCCCATGTTGGTTCATCCACTCCATATTGTCGAAATAGCAGGCCGTGCCGCCACCCGTCGAAATCACAACATGCTCGAGGTTCTCTGTTTCCTTCAGCACCTCAGATTCCAATTTCCGGTATAGAGGTTCGTCGTATTTGTTGAAGAAATCGCAAACGGAAATCTTGTACTTCTCCTCAAACAAGGCATCGGTGTCGACCACTTCCCAACCCATGCGTTGGGCGAGACGGCGTGCTGCTGTAGTCTTGCCCGCACCCATATAACCGACGATGTAGATTCGATTCAAAATACAAGATTTAGAATTCAAGATTCAAAGATTCCTCATTCAGCATTCTGCATTCTGCATTCAGCATTCCTCATTCAGCATTCCGAATTAATCATATTGTATTGACACAACTGCAGTTTCCCCTCACCGTCACGGAGATGCATCCCATTGCCCTGACAATAGCGCCACATCTTGCAATGCGCACATTGGTCGGTTTTCATCCATTTCCTGTTGCGGTAGACCTGGAACTTGTTCTGCCATACCTCCCAAAAACTATCCTTGTAAATGTTACCTTGATGGTAGTCACTGCGGATACTGAGACATCCCGAGATGGATCCGTCAGCCAACACCGACGCGATGTTGATGCCTGCACTACAGGAATAGTAATGGTTGCGCACCTCACCTTCATATTTGCCGAGGAAACCGTCGCAGCCATAGTCGGCACGAATCTTACCCAGTTGTCGTGTCGTCTTGATGAACTCCATCATTTCCACAAACTGTTCGTTGGAGAGTCTCAAATCGGGGTCGTTTGCGGCGCGACCTGAGGGAAACACCGTGAACAGTCTCCACCGCTTGATACCCAACGAGATGAGGAAGTCGCGGAACTGCGGCAAGTATTTAATGGTGCGCTGGTTGACACAGGTGATGACATCCCATGTTAGGCCCGGATGCTGTTTCATGGCTTCCACGGCGCGCAGCACATTTTTGTAGCTCATGGGGTTGCCACGCATCCAGTTGTGGTCTTCCTCAAAACCGTCGAAACTGACAGCCAGTGACTTCAATCCTGACGCCACAAACTCGTTAAGCTTTTCTGGCGAAAGAAGCATGCCGTTGCAAACCATGCCCCACACAAAGCCGCGTTTGGTGATTTCGGCACCACATTGTGCCAAATCGCTACGCATGGTAGGTTCACCACCCGTAGTGATGACCATCACTTTACCTGGGTCTTGATGGGCACGCACCTCATCAAGCACCTTGGCAAAATCAGCAAAAGGCATGTCGTCTTTCTCTGAGAGCATACGGCAATCAGAGCCGCAGTGGCGGCAGTTGAGGTTGCAACGCAAGGTGCATTCCCAAAAAAGCTGATGCAATTCATGCTCATCAATGCGCTGTTTCAGAACAGCACGATTGATTTCGAGCATCATTGTTTTGTGGAAACCGAGACGGTCACTCATGGTTTCGAAAAAGATGGTTCATTCAGGTATTGGAGCACCGTAGAGGGCTTCCACCTTGCCGTTGTTAATCTTTGAATCCGGATTGTCAAGCTCTTTCATTTCCTTGCGGATAGCCCTTATCTCGTCTATCATGCGCTGGGTTTCGCGGCCGTATTCTTCGATAATTTCAGGCGAGCCGTAGACGCAGGCGCTCTCACGATACTGGATGGCCTCTTGAAGATCGGCGATGCGTTCCTGCAAGGCCACACGACGTGCACTCTTCTCCAAATCCACATCCTCGCCCAATTTGGCATTGATGGAATCGAGCTGACTTCTAAGGCGATAAGTCTCCAGCCCATATCTGGCGATGATTTCAGGTGAGCCGTACACTGCCGCACCCTCACGACGGGTCAAAATGTCTTGAATGGAATCGCGCTCCTTGATGAGTTGCTTCCGTTCGGCTTTTGACAGGCCTTTTGCCGAGCAGCAGGCGGCCAAGAAAGCCAGTCCCGACAAGGTGCCAATCCAAACTGTTCTAACTACTTTTTTCATAGTATTTTAGTGTTATACGCTGCAAAGATAACAATTTTCGGACCAAATGCCATCTTTGGCGTCTTTTTTTATCCTTTCTCTTCCATCAACGCTTTCAGCAACTTCGCGAAATTGAAGATGTCATCTTCTGTCGTGTCGAAGGCACACATCCAACGTACAACATCGGCATCCTCATCCCAATCGTAGAAGAAGCAATGCTGTTGAAGTTCTTTCCACACCTTTCGGGGCAACTGTGCAAAAACACCATTGGCCTGCACTGGATAGACCACCTTCACACCTGGAATATCCTTCACGGATTTATAAAGGAGTTGCGCCATGCGGTTGCTATGTTCAGCATTACGTTTCCACAAATCGTTCTCAAAATAGGCATCAAACTGGGCAGCGATGAAGCGCATCTTCGAACAGAGTTGCATGGCCTGCTTGCGACGGTATTTGAAGTCGGGACACAACTCCGGATTCAGAAGCACCACAGCCTCACCCATCATCAGCCCATTCTTGGTACCGCCAAACGAAATGGCATCCACACCAAGGTCGGTGGTCATCTCCTTGAAGGTACATCCCAATGCCACAGCCGCATTGCCCAATCTGGCTCCATCAATATGGACATACATATTGTATTCACGTGCTAAAGCCACCAAAACCTTGATTTCCTCTAAAGTGTACAAAGTGCCCAGTTCGGTTGGCTGTGTGATGGAAATCACTTTGGGCTGCGAATGGTGTTCAAAACCGAAGCCATGCAGACGTGTCTTCACTAACTCGGGAGTCAGTTTTCCATCGGGCGTCTCCACGGTCAACAGACGACAGCCCACGATGCGCTGCGGCGCGCCGCATTCGTCCACATTGATATGGGCTGTCTCGGCACAGACCACGGCTTCATGCGAATGCGTCATGGCATCGATGCATAAGGTGTTGCATCCCGTTCCGTTGAAGGCGAAAAACACACGTGCCTGTTCGCCAAACTGTTGACGGAACAGCCCCTCGGTAGCGGCACAGTATTCATCATCGCCATACGCCAAGGCGTGGTCATGATTCACGCGAGCGATGGCTTCCATAACCTCAGGACAAAAGCCTGAATGGTTGTCACTTCCAAATCCTCTTTTCATCATTCAGTAATTTTCAGCAAAAATAGACATTTTTTTCATTGTCAAGAAAAAAAGCGAAGCATCGGTTACCCCGACACCTCGCTTTTCTGTGATCGACAATAAGGTATTAGAATCTGAATCCAATGCGAGCCAAAA
>JAEEGL011556635.1_pt1 | contig 12077 bp, 9 predicted proteins | sample 9134231 | NCBI WGS metagenome assembly JAEEGL01 (sample SAMN16246548, study PRJNA631951) | gut metagenome | biome: gut microbiome; feature: rumen; material: fiber-attached | host: Bos | place: Iran: Karaj | collected 2018-10
CAAGGTGGAGCTGATCCGGGACCTGCCCGAGGACGCCGTCATCAGCTTCTACAAGCAGGGCGAGTTCGTGGACCTGTGCGCCGGCACCCACGTGGGCAGCACGGCCCGGGTGAAGAACATCAAGCTCCTCAGCGTGGCCGGCGCCTACTGGCGCGGCTCGGAAAAGAACAAGATGCTCCAGCGGATCTACGGCACGGCCTTCGAGAAGAAGGACGAGCTGGTGGCCTACATCACCCGCCTCGAGGAGGCCAAGAAGCGGGACCACAACAAGATCGGGCGGGAGCTCGAGTACTTCACCACGGTGGACGTGATCGGCCAGGGTCTGCCGGTGCTCCTGCCCAAGGGCGCCCGGGTGATCCAGCTCATGCAGCGCTGGGTGGAGGACACGGAGCAGAAGCACGGGTATCTGCTCACCAAGACGCCCTACTTCGCCAAGCGGGAGCTCTATAAGATCTCCGGCCATTGGGACCACTATCGGGACGGCATGTTCATCATGGGGGACCCGGACGACGAGACGCAGGACTGCTTCGCCCTTCGGCCCATGACCTGCCCCTTCCAGTATCAGGTGTACCTGAACCGGCAGCGGAGCTACCGGGATCTGCCCATGCGGCTGGGCGAAACGTCCACCCTGTTCCGCAACGAGGACTCCGGCGAGATGCACGGCCTCATCCGCGTGCGCCAGTTCACCATCTCCGAGGGCCACCTCATGGTCCGCCCGGATCAGCTGGAGGAGGAGTTCAAGGATTGTCTGGAGCTCTCCAAGTACTTCCTGAACACGGTGGGCCTGTGGGACAAGTGCACCTTCCGCTTCTCCCAGTGGGACCCCGCCAACCCCAAGAACAAGTACGAGGGCACGGCGGAGCAGTGGAACGCCGCCCAGGCCGCCATGAGCCGCATTTTGGACCATCTGGGCGTGAAGTACGAGATCGGCATCGACGAAGCCGCCTTCTACGGGCCCAAGCTGGACATCCAGTATCGGAACGTGTACGGCAAGGAGGACACCCTGGTCACGATCCAGATCGACATGCTCCTCGCTAAGCGGTTCGGCATGTACTACATCGACGAGAACGGCGACAAGGCCCTGCCCTACATCATCCATCGGACCAGCCTGGGCTGCTACGAGCGGACGCTGGCATACCTGCTCGAGGAATACGCAGGCGCCCTGCCCACCTGGATGATGCCCACCCAGGTGAAGGTGCTGCCCATCACGGATCGGGCCCTCGAATACTCCAAAGCCCTGGCCGACCGCCTGGACGCCCTGGGCGTGCGGGTGGAGGTGGACGCCCGGAACGAGAAGATCGGCTTCAAGATCCGGGAAGCCCAGATGCAGAAGATCCCCTACATGCTGGTCATCGGCGACAAGGAGGCCGAGGAAAAGACCGTGGCCGTCCGAGCCCGGGGCAAGGGCGATCTGGGCGCCATGTCCATGGACGACTTCGAAGCCATGCTCCTCAAGGAGATCGCCTCCAAGGCGCTGTAAGCATTCTGAATAGAGTTCCTTCGTGCAGCTTTTCTTTCAAGAAAAGCTGCACTCTTTTTCCATCAAATCCTTGCTCCTTGCCAGCGGCGCCCTTTTGCGGTATACTTATATATACTTGGAGGTGTGTCCCTATGAACGATATCCGCTTCGTCGTCTCGCCCCGGATCATGGGGGAGGAAAAGTTTTTCGGGCCGGGCATCGCCGTGCTCCTCCATCGGGTGGAGGAATATCATTCCATCCGCCAGGCCACGCTGTCCATGGGCATGGCCTACAGTAAGGCCTGGGCCATCATCCGCCGGGCCGAGCGGGAGCTGGGGTTCCCCCTCCTCAACACCACCACCGGCGGCAAGGAGGGCGGCGGTGCGTCCCTGACGGCGGAGGGAAAAGCGTTCCTCGACAAATACGACCGGTTCTGCGCCCTGGTGAACGAACACGCCCAGGCGGATTTTGAAGCCGTTTTCGGCCGTGGCAGCAGCGGGCAGGAATGAACAGCGAAAGGGCTGCGGCCTGAGAGCGCGTTTGTGGGTGAAAGAGGGAGTTTTCGTTGACAGGGTGTATGTTTTATTGTAAAATTATTTAAATCTCGAACATAGATTCGGGGAAAGAGAAAGGAGCATCCAAATGAAATATTGCCATGCATGCGGACAGGCGATCGATGACGATACCGTGTTTTGCCCGTTCTGCGGTACTCGCCAGGAGCCGTTGCCGGTCGATGAACCGGAGGCTGAACCGGAGCTGGGGCCTGAGCCGTATTCGAATGATGATATGGACACGGAACCTGAACCGGAGTCATACCAGGTCGATGCCTACGAAGAGGAGGAATCCTGGAGCGCGCCTGCAGCTGAACCTCCGAAAAAGAAGAAAAAGAAGGGTGCCCCCAAGAATAAGAAGACTGCTCTTCGGCTGGGCCTCATTCTGGGCGGCGTGGTCATTCTGGCGGCCGCCGTTGTTCTGCTGTTCTTGACGGGCTCCATCGGCTCCCTGCTGCCCCATTCCAAGGCGAAGCTGAAGCTGGCGGAAGCGAACCTGTTCAAGCAGGTCGCCAGCGTGGGGAATGCGGAGCTGAACCAATACAAGGATTTCGATTTCTCCTATGACCTGAGCATGAAGGCAGTGAATAACAGCAGCAGGACCTATACTTCCGGCTCTGTGACCACCGCCGACATCCTCAACAAGATGAAGCTGTCCGGCGGCATCGAGGGCAACGGCAAGGGTCTGAAGCTCCATGCGGCGGCTGACTACAAGAGCAACGAGTTGTTGGACGTGCTCTTCTTCCTGGATCAGGATAAGGTCAGCCTGTATATGTCTCCGGTCTCCGATGACTTTTACACCTGCAAGATCGACGATCTGCTCCGTCTTTCGGGCCGGGAGAGCGATGACCTGCCCGGCACCGAAAAGCTGGCGGACACCGACCTGGCTAAGAAGGATTTGGAAAAGGCCGTGACCGTAGCCTTCAAGGATCTGTTCGATTCCAAGATCAAGATCTCCAAAGGCAAGACGATCCAGCTTTTCGACGATGAGAAGACCGTCAAAGGCGCCGCCATCTATCAGATTTCTCCCACGGAAAAGGAATGGAAGAAGCTGATGCAGGACGCCTTCGATGCCGTGAGTTACAAGGGCTCCTATCTGTACAGAGCGGTCGAGTACTATCTGGCGATGAACAAATCCTCCAAGGATGTGGATGACTATCTGGACGACCTGAGGGAAGAGATCCCAGAGATCGCTGAGAATATGGCCGATTCGGAGCTGAAGATCGAAGTGATCATGAAGGGCAACACCATCCTTCGTCAGCGTATGTATACCGAAGATGGCCACATGGGCTACGACGCATATCGGTCCGGCAAGGAAACCCGCTTCTTCGTGTTCTACGCATCCAACTCCTCGGAGGAGTACACCCCGGTCTTTGACTTCCAGAGCACCAAGAGCGGCCGAACCTATGAATTCGAAGCGACGGTCGGCAAGGGCAGCGACAAGGTCCGTTTCTCCGGCGCCGATGTCAACCCCGGCAAAACGTCCGCCCTCGGCATTCCTGTGGGCGAGTATTCCTTCAGCGTGGAAAAGAACCGTGTGGAACTGAACGTGGTCCCCGAGGGAAAGGGCACCAACCACGAGCTGCGCATTCGGTTCAATCAGGAGTATCGCTATCGCTCCTTCGACAGCTTCAGCCTCACGCTGTACACCGAGAAAGGCGCGTCGATCAGCAAGCCCAAGGGCGTGGAAACCGTCGATATCAGCGACTACTCGGATGCTGAGTTCCAGAAGCTTGCCTCCAAGGTGGGCCAGAAACTGTACTCCGTCCTGCAGAAGGTCTCCAACTGAACAAAGATCGGCAGCAGCCTGCGGGCACAGGCTGCTGCCTTTTTTTATGACAATGAACGACGTTATACTGACTCTGGAGCATATTTTCATCTCCTATGAAAAAGGGAAACCCGTGCTGAACGACGTTTCCCTGTCGGTTTTTCGCGGCCAAATTTTGGGCATCCGGGGAGAAAACGGCGCGGGCAAATCCACACTGATGCGCGTCATGGCCGGTATTCAGCGGCCGGACGCAGGCCGGAGGCGCATAGCCCCGGACGCTGCGGGTCGGATCGCCTATGTGCCCCAGGAGATCGCCCTATATCCCTCCCTGACCGGGAGACAAAATCTTGACTTCTGGGCGGAGGTCTATGGGCTGCGGGGTGTCCAAAAAGCGTCGCGCATCCGCGAGCTCCTGGGCATGATGGGGCTGGAGGACAAGGCCAACAAACGTATGGAGACCTACTCGGGGGGCATGAAGCGGCGGCTGAACCTGGCCTGTGCGCTGGCGGCTTCGCCCCGGCTTTTGTTGTTGGACGAGCCCACCGTTGGCGCAGACATCCGTTCCGTCCAGGCCATGCAGAGGGCTGTCCTCGACGTCAGGAACAGCGGGACCGGCATCGTGCTCATCAGCCATCAGGCGGGGGAACTGGAACGGCTATGCGACCGTATCCTGACCATGGAAAACGGGGCTTTTGCCGAGAAAGCCGTGCCCAAAGTGGGACACGTTCTATGAAGCTTGTCGCCTGCATCAAAAAGGACATACGGCTGGTATTCGGAAAAGGATGGAAAAGCATCCTTTTCCTCTTGGTGCCGATCCTGTTGCTGCTGGTCATGACGCAGTTCATGGGGGGGATGGCGGACGCGGGAACGGCCACGGATCCCTTTTCCATCGCCGTGCGGGACGAAGATGACACCATGATGTCGAAGATGCTGATCCATCAGCTCCGATCCGTGCGTCTGTTCGAAAAGGTGGCGTCTGCCGACGGAGCTTCCGACGAGGAGCTGTTGCGCAACGGCTGCGCAGCGGTCATCACCATCCCGAAGGACTTTTTTTACGATCTCTATGACATGCAGGACACGGACGTGATCGTCACGCTGAACGGATCCATGCCCAAGGAGTCCGCCATCGTTCGCTCCGCTGTGGCTTCCCTGGCCGGCATCTTGGAGGAAAACCAGCGTATTTACTACGCCGCTGCCCGCGTCCGACATGGCGATCTGGGGACGTCGGAGCTGAACGAGGTGTACTATGCCTATTCGGAAGCGTCGGTCAACGACGCGCTGAATCGCTTGGACTATTTTTCCCTGACCTCTTTGTACGGGGAAAAGGCTCAGGCTCGCATGGTGTTTTTCGCTGCCGGCATCTGCTCTGTGCTGCTGCTGTTCGTGCCGCTGTGCGTGCTGCGCAGCCTTCATGAAGAACAGGAGATGGGCATACAGGCCCGATTCGCCTCCACAGGCGGAAGCCCCTTCGTGCTCCTGTTCGCCAAGTACTGCGCGACGTTGATCCTGGTGGGATTCACTGTGACGCCCTTGCTGATCCTCACGGGCATCCCTCATGTCGGGAAACTGATCCTGCCCTTGCTGTGCCTGGTCAGCGCGGCCTTCCTGCTGTTTTATCTGGTGGGGATCCTCTGCGGCTCCACCGAGCGGGCCCAGCTTATCGGCAGCGTCCTGCTGCTGCTCATGCTGTTGCTGGGGGGCGGGCTCTTTCCCTATCGACTGCTGCCGGAGCAGATCCGTTTCGCGTCGGCCAGCACCATCCCCTACTATGTGACCCGCGTGTTCTACGCGGCTTCTCTGGATCGGAGCCTTTTGGAGCTTCTCCGGATCCTGCTGCCCCTGTTCATCGCTCTGCCGGTGATGACGGTCCTCGTGGTGCTGGCGCACCGGATACGGAGGCGCGCATGATTCGAACCATTATGCGTACCGCGCTGCATAAGCTCTGCGCCGCCTTCGGCAGCGTCCTCACGGTGCCGCCGGTCTATTGTCTGTTCGCCCTTTGCTTTGGGGTGACCTCCCTGATCCTCATGGCGCAAACGCCGGAGAAGGTCACTGTGGCCATGGTGGATCTGTGCGACGGCCCCTGTTCCCAACGGTTGTGCAATGATCTTCTTTCCAGCCGGGAGCTGGACGTGACCGCGTTTGCTTCGGTCCATGCCGCACAGGACGCCCTGCTCTCCGGCAGCTGCGAGGCGGCTTTGATCATTTCGGAGGACTACGACGATCTGATCCTTTCGGACGATCCCTCCGCTTTGGTCACGATCACGGAGGCTCCGGACGCCGTCTCCGGCGACCTGTTGCGGGAAACGGTGGCCGGCATCCTGCTCGCCGGCCGCAGCGCCGTGCGCATGGAGGAATCCCTGGCGGCGGAAGGGTACGACAGCTCTCTGCTTTACACCTATGCCGCCTCCTTCCCCCATGCCCGCATATACACGGTCAGGACCCTGACGGGGTCCCAGACTCCCGGACGCGCTGTTTTCGGCCAGGGCTATGCCTGCTATGAGGGCGTCGTGGCCCTCTCCCTGTTTTTGCTGCTGTTCACTTTGGCTGTTCGACTATCTAATCCCTTCGCCAAACAAGTGTATCTTCGACTCTCGGCCCACCCCAGGGGAAGGGTCATGGCGTTTTTCAGCGATATCGGGGCGTTGCTGCTGGCCGGAGCGATCCTGATCGTGCCGGCATACCTGTTCGCGGCAGACCGATCCCTTCTCTTGGCTGCGCTGTTTTTATGCTACACGGTGTGCATCACCGGTCTGTGCCTGTTTCTGTCCCGGTTTTCCGTTTCCGGAAGGCTTGATCTGCTTGGTCCGTTGGTAGCCCTGGTCACCTCCATCGCAGGCGGCTGCTTTGCGGACTTATCTGCGCTGGGGGGCGTTTGGCGAATCATTCCCCTGTTCACACCCCAGGGACAGCTTATTTGGGCTCTGCGCGGCGCACCCAGGCTGGGACTGCTTTTGCTGTTCGAAGGGCTGGCGTTGATGGTCCTGGCTGCGCTGAAAACCAGGAGAGGCTGGGACAACTGAAGCGCGACAGATCGTCTTTTTCTCAGCATCAAAAGATGTTTGCTGGTTTTTCAAGGCGCGACAAACCATCCGTCGGCCTGTTTTCGCAATGGCCGCCGTTCTGAGGGACGTAAGGATGGGTCAGGGGAGAGATCCTTTTTGGCAGTCGATGGGGCGGAAGGATGTGCCCGTCACAAATGGATCCAGTACCGTTCCAGGTCTCGATCGAGCTCCGGCTCATGAACGGTGGATTCGTAAACACCCCCATTATGAAGGATGGTCCTGCGGCTGCCTTCGTTGTCCGCAAAGCAGGTGATGAGCACGTCGCTGAGGCCCAGCTCCCGGCAGCGGGGCAAGGCGGCCTTCAGCATGGATGTGGCGTAACCCTTGCGACGCTCGTCGGGTCGGACGCTGTAGCCGACGTGTCCCCCGTACTTGCGCAGGTTTTCGTTGAAACAGTGTCGGATTTGCAGCATGCCTACCACCTGTCCGTCCGATTCCCGCACATAGATATACTGGGTGGCCGGAACCAAACCCGGCTGTACGGTGGCGGGATCCTTGCCGCGGGCTGCCTGCTCGATCCATTCCTCGGCGGAGGTGCAGCGGCGCAGGGAGCCGCTGCCGTCCATGGAGCCGTTGATGCGCAGAAACGCCTGCCGGTAATCCTCTATTCCTTGGGCATAGGCCAGGGTGGGTTCGGTGAGCAGCATGAAAAGCCTCTTTCCTTGGGTTTTCATGAGCATATCATCCTTTTTTCCGCCCGTCAATACGATTGCATTTTTCATAGTCATTGGAGAAAAAGTGTGGTATACTAACTTCATGAAACGAATGAGCATCCTATGCTGTTTGCTCCTTCTGCTGATCGGCTGTGGGCCGAAGGAAGGGACAGACGGCCAAATCGCGTATATTCCCACTGAAACCGCCAAGGCAGGGGGGACGCTCTCCCCGCTGTCCACCGAAGGGCGCCGTCCTACCGCCGCGCCGCTGTTTACGCCGGAGCCCACCGCAGTGCCGACGGCTATGCCCACGGACACGCCTGCGCCGACGGATACGCCTGCGCCGACGCCGGTCCCCACGCCCAGCCCGGTGCCGCAAGAGGTGAAGCTGCGGCAGTTTGTGTCTTCCATGACGGACCGGGAGAAGATCGGTCAGCTGGTCATGTTCGGCTTCTCCGGCACCCAGACCGTGTCCTCGGAATTCGCCAAAATCATGGCGGACTACGCGGTGGGCAACGTGATCCTCTACGGCGCCAACATCTCTCGCGGAGATAAGGACGGCGGCTTCGATCGCTGCGTCAAGCTGACGGACAACATCCGCGCCCATACCGGGACGGATATCCCGCCGCTCATCAGCATCGACGTGGAGGGAGGCAACGTGAATCGCTTCCGCTGGCGTGAAAAGCTCCTCTCCGCTCAGAACCTGGGCAAAAAGAACGACGAAGCGACGGCTCGTAGCCAGTTTCAGTACATCGCCGGGGCCCTCAAAGACGTGGGCATCAACGTGGATCTGGCGCCTGTGCTGGACGTGGCCAAGGACCCCTCCAAGACCTTTATGGGTTCACGCATCATCAGCAGCCATGCCGAAACAGCGGCCAGCATCGGCTGTGCCTGCGTGGAGGGATTGCAGGCAGGAGGCTGCCTTTCCGTGGTAAAGCATTTTCCCGGTCATGGAGCCACCAGCGCCGATTCCCATGACATCACGCCGGTGGTGCGCAAGGAGCTGGAGGCTTTGAGAGCATATGAGTTCTATCCCTTCCAGCAGGCGGTGGCGGCAGGGGTGGACGGGATCATGATGGCTCACATTCTGTATCCGGCCATCGACCCTGAGCACATCGCTTCTCAGAGCAAGATCATCATGACGGACATCCTCCGGGATGAATATGGCTTTACGGGCGTGATCGTGGCCGACGATTTTCGCATGAAAGGCCTCAGGTCAGCGGTTTCCCTGGAGCAGGCAGGCGTCCAATTCATTCTGGCGGGAGGCGACCTCATTCTCTGCGGGGCCAATCATGTCTATCAGCGTTCCATCCTCAAGGGGCTCACGGAGGCTGTGGAAAGCGGTGTCATCCCCCAGGAGAGGCTGGATGAAAGCGTCATCCGCATCCTGACGGCCAAGATGAAGGTCACGAACTGGGTGCCGTAGGGGGAGGCGTCGCCGCTGCCGGTCATTTGAGACAAAACAGGAAGCTCTTAACCTGCTGGCCGGCAGGTTGGGGCTCTTTTTTGTCCATATTTGTAAAAGGATATAAGGGCGAACGCTCTGCTTCAAAGCCCCAGCGACTCCCGGATCAGGACCACCTCCATCTCGATGCCGCGCATCTTTCGGTAGTAGATTACCAAAGCGTTGCAGATCCGGTCCTTGGCGGAGCAGTCGTAGCAGCGATCACCTTTGACAGCGCAGGGGTTCGAAAACCCGTGCCGGGCGGAATTCTGAGGCGCAGCCACGTTTCGAGCCCGGAAGATGGCGTCGTCCAGGGTGGGGCAGAGCTTATTGAGGCTCACCACGAAGTACACCTTCTCATGCCCGAACAGGGACCCGGCCACCCGGTTCCCCGTGCCGTCGATGTTCACCAGCTCTCCGGTCTCGCTCATGGCGTTGAGAGAGGTGAGGAACACGTCGGTGAGCAGCGTCTTGCGGGCGGTATGGCGGAAGGTTTCGTCCTCGGGTCGGTGCATGGGATCGAAGCATCGGTTGTGAGTGGAGAGCAGGTCGTATAGCCCCATGGACAGCATGGTCTCCGAATCCCCGAACCCCACGGTCTTCCCATCGATGGCCTCGTTTAGGTACGCCGCAGCCTGGGCACCCGTGTCGAAGACGGTGACCCCGTAGCCCCGGCGCTTCAGTTTGTCGACGAACCGCTGCTGGTCCATACTCACGCTTCCGCGAAGAAGGCGCTGACCAGGTCGTTCATGGTCTGCTGGTCCTTGGCACCCATGAGCTCCCGGCTGGAGTGCATGGCGAGGATCGGCACGCCGATATCCGCTGACCGCATGGAAAGGTTGGTGGCCGTGAACTTGCCCAAAGTGCCGCCGCCGGGGCTGCCCGCCTTGTTCATGAACCGCTGATGGGGGATGCCGTGCCGTTCACACAGCCCCTCGATGACGCCCACGCCCACGGCGTCTGTAGCGTACTTCTGGGCGTAGTTCATCTTGACGGTCACACCCCTGTTGAGGAAGGCGCAAACGGAGTTGTCGTACATCTCCAACTTGTTGGGATGCAGGGCGTGAGCCACGTCGCAGCTGAGCAGGAATCCCGAGAGCAGCGCGTTCAGATACCCGGCCCTATCGAGGCCCAGGGCGCAGGCGATCTTCTCGGTGATAAAGGTCAGGGTGTCGCTGTCGGCGCCGGTCTTGGTCTGGCTCCCGATCTCCTCGTGGTCGAAAAAGGCGGCGATGTTCACGCCGGCTTTGCGCTGGGGCCCGGTGATGCCCACGAGGCAGGCGAAGGCGGAGGTCAGGTTGTCAAGACGCGGCGAGGACAGGAGCTCCCCGTCGAAGCCCAGGAGCGCGGGGGCTTCGGCGTTGTACAGCACCAGGTCGAAGGAGAGGATGTCCTCGGGCTCCACGCCCATGGCTTCGGCAACCTTCTTGAGGAAGAAGCCGTCCTTGTTGAACTCCTTCTCCACGGTAGCGGCCAGGGGCAGCAGATCCTTGGCGGGGTCTAAGGCCACGCCTTTGTTGACCTCCCGGTTCATATGGATGGCCAGGTTCGGGATGGTGAACAGGGGCCGGCCAAAGTCGAACAGCCGTCGCTCCGGATCCATGGCCTTCTCGCCCTTGAGCGTCACCAGCCCCGCGCAGGACAGGGGTCGGTCCATCCATGTGCTGTGAATGAGGCCGCCGTAGGGCTCCACGGAGAGTTTGAGACAGCCCGCCGCCACCTGCTCCGGATCAGGCTTGATGTAGAAGCAGGGCCAGTCCATGTGGTTGGCCGCCACCCTAAACCCGTCCTGAGGCGCGAACGATTCGCCTACGGTGAAGGCCACGGCCATGGTGCCCCGGCAGTCCACCCGATATTTGCCCTTGGGCCTAAGCTCCCAGTCGCCCGTGAGGGGCAGCTCCTCGAAGCCCTCCTCCGCCAGCAAGCGCAGCACCTCCGCCACCCCGTGATAGGGGGACACGGATCGGATCAAAAACGCCATCAGCGCCTGAATATCCTGCTTCATAATAAAAGCCTCCGTACAAAATACTATCTGCATTATAGCAGGTTTCGGGAAATAGACAACCGGTTTCCTTTACATCGGCGGGGAAGGATGGTATACTTTCAGCCATGGAACAGAAGATCAACGGAAACATCAGCGGCATCCGCGACGTGCTGCTGGAGGAAATGAAGTCGCTGTATGACATGGACCAGCCTGCGGGCACCTTCGCCTCCCGGGAGCTGCTGGAGGCCATGTGCGCTTTCACGGGCCGGATCAATCGGGAGATCAGCGTATACATCTCCCGGGCGGGCCTCATCAAGGACGTGTCCGTGGGGGACGATCGCACGGTCTCCATGCCCGAGATGCGCCTGGTGCGCAACGTGGACCGGCTTTGCGGCGTCCGCTGCATCCACACCCACCCCAACGGCAGCGGGTATCTCTCCGACGTGGATCTGGGCACGTTGAACGCCATGCGATTGGACGCCATGTGCGCCATCGGCGTGAAGGAGGGGCAGCCCACCAGCTTTTACGCGGCTTTCGTGGGCGAGGTGGTGGACAAGGAGCGAAAGCCCCTGATCTACGGCCCCCTCAGATGGGACAGGCTCCCCCAGCGGGGCCTGCTGGACGCCATCATGGAGGCGGACCAGCGGTTGAAGGCCCCCGCCGTGGACGTGGCCGGCACGAAGCCGGAGCGGGCCATCCTGGTGGGCATCGAGAACAACGAGGGCTATGACACCCTGTCCGAATTGGAGGAGCTCGGGAGGACCGCCGGCGTGGACGTGATCCGGCGGGAGAGCCAGAAGAAGCGATCCGTGGATAGCGCCACCTACATCGGCTCCGGCAAAGCGGACGAACTCAGATTGTTGGCCAGCGCCACGGAAGCGGACCTGTTCATCTTCGACGACGAGCTCTCCGCCATCCAGATCCGCAACCTGGAGGACATCCTCTGCACCCCGGTCATCGACCGGACCATGCTCATTTTGGACATCTTCGCCACCCGGGCCACCAGCCGGGAGGGCCGGCTGCAGGTGGAGCTGGCTCAGCTCCAGTATCGCCTGCCACGCCTCTTGGGCACCGGCCTCGCCCTCTCCCGTCAGGGCGCGGGCGTGGGGGCCAGAGGCCCCGGCGAAAAGAAGCTGGAGATCGACCGCCGCCG
>JAEEGL011725058.1_pt1 | contig 12077 bp, 5 predicted proteins | sample 9134231 | NCBI WGS metagenome assembly JAEEGL01 (sample SAMN16246548, study PRJNA631951) | gut metagenome | biome: gut microbiome; feature: rumen; material: fiber-attached | host: Bos | place: Iran: Karaj | collected 2018-10
CCGTCCTGACCCGTTCTCCTCCAACCATTGTTGTCAGAGGGGTAGAGACCGCCCAGTCGTGAGCGCTGTTGCAGACATGTTTTCCGGCTGCTACTTTCTTCATCAGTTTAGCTGTTTCCTTATCGCTCTTTTCGTAATCCTTGAAGGAAGGCTGTTTGACTGGTAGGTCGCCAATAATCAGCAGGTTAGCACTAGATTGCTGTTGGAGATTCTGGGCTGTTTGCATTTGAATCCAAGGAAGGTCGAACAGGACAAGCCCACCGTAGTTGTTGCCGCGGATATGCAAGCGCCCGTCAGAAGTTGCTGTCATTTCTTGAAGCGATTCGTCATTGACCCAATACCAAGTGAGTCCACGTCTCTCTAACTCGTTCAATACTGGCCATATGTCGCTCAGCCACTTGCTAACAGCATCTTCCGATGCTTTCTGCTCGTTGTCAGCCCCAGGTTCCGTCTCGGGAAGCATTCCGTAATAGAGGATTTCCTCTGGATTCTTAACACTACTGCTATATTCCAGGAAGGGATAATATACAAGGATGTCGGCTTCGGCCTTCCCACTGCGCATCAGATACTGAGCACGCTGTACATATTGATTCACATCTGCCAGTTCGTTCCAGAAGACGTTATCTTCATATAGGTCAGATGAAAAATTGACTCCAATCATGGAATTATAGAAGGGTTGCCAGGGATTGCCCCCAACTTCATATTTGTAGGGTGAGCCATGCCAAATAATGTGATTGACACCGCTGGAGAGGAGTTTGTCGGCAGTGGAACGTAATTTTTGGGGCGTAACCATCAAGGCTCGGTTGATATGGACTCCGGATTCAGCGCTGACAAGTGGTTTGTTGTACAACATAGCCCCAGAGGAAATCATTTTCAAGCCTCCTTCACTACCGCCTCCAAAGACCATATTTTCTGTTTCTGGAATATCCGCATCCCCTGCAGCCCCCATATAGTCCATAGGAAGGCCGTATGGCTGAGTCTTATGCAGCAAGCCACGCTCTTTTGTCCAGTGGGAAGAGCCTTTGAGCAGATGCGTTCTTACCAAATCGCTTACGGTTAAATCATAATCGTAACGGAGACGGGCGTCCACATCGCCAAAACTGAATTCAGCATAGTTCTTCCCCGGGTCATACATGTTGTTATAACCATACCAGAGGTTGGCTGGCATCCAGGGTAACGGATCATATCCTCGGTTACGCAGGAATACATCTCTGAAATCGGCCGTCATGTGACGGTCAACCTTGAACTCATAGCTGTCGTTGAAGATAGAGCGGAATGGCTTTCCGTAGAAGGGAATCAGACCTGAACGTGATCCGAAATAATGATCGTAGGTCATCTGGACTACAATAGAGTCGAAATGGTCAATGACTTTACCGCCGTCAGGTCGTGCGGTAATCATATTTATTTCCTGTGATGGTACTGACCAGAGGGCAATCAGACTTCTCTGCCATCCTTTCTCTACTTTTGCTGGTGAGAAGGTGACCGTCATATCGGTATGGGGAAGTTCTTTCACATCTTTAATCTGCCAAGGACAATTTTCGTTTTCCTTTACCTGCGCTTCCAACAGGCCTGTCAAGGTGGCAAATTCGCTGTCCTGTCTCTTAGAACGGGGAATGGCGACGGTGCCTCCTGTTTCAGGAATAATGGTCAAGCCAAATTGTAGTGAACGATTCTCCTCAGCTTCAGTAATGGCGGGCGAAGCTGCAGGCCACCCGCTGCCGTTGGTCATATCTACGGTCATACCAAGTTTGGCGGCTGTTGCCATTACGGTAGAAAGATGCTCGTAATAAGAATCTGTATCAAAACTCATGATAGCTCCGACCCTTTCTTCCGGCATAGGAACAACCAAGGCAAAAGGCTGAATTTCCACGCCACCGATATGGTTAGAAGCGAACAGCTCCAGCTCTCTCTTGAGTTCCGTGTTGTCTACGTCATTTCCTGGCCACCACCAGCGCACTGAAGGAGCATACTTCAAATCGGGATTCAAGAACTGGCTTGCCTGAAAACTTCCCTTTTCTTCTTTACGTGCTGGGAGGTTCAGCGCCTTCAACAAGGAGTCATTCCACTGCCCAGTCTGTTCGTCAAAGGCCTGGAAGATATCATGGTGGTAAGTCCAGTAGTGTGAACTCATCCCATACTGCTCAATAAGACTGCGGATGAAAGCTACGTAACGAGCACGGGAAGCATCATCGGCATTGGCGCAAACACCGTATTCTCCGATGCAGACTGGGCGTCCTGTACGCTGGCTCCAACGGGCAAGGAAAGAAAAATCATGTTCTATTGGAGATTTGTCGGCCTCTGTTCCCATCCAAGGAATGTCGTGCAGATTCCCTGCCATAGCATATGAGAGTCCTTGATGGGTAAACGTCTGTGGCAAATAATAATGTGCATCCACAATCATATTCCAGTCGTCGGGAAATTCCAATAGGCCGATAGTCCAGTGCTGCCCCAGACTAGGGGTGCCAACCAGAATAGTCTTTCCAGAGTTCTGCTCACGGATAATCCGAGTAACCCTTGCCACCACTCTATTCCACAGAGCAGGAGCTAATGCAAGACTTGGTTCGTTCATCAATTCAAAAAAGACATTCTGGTCAGGATAATCTTTATAATGAGCTGAAATCTGGTTCCATATACTACAAAGCCGCTCAATGTTGGGCTCTGTTTCCAAATCCTGAGGACCAAGATTAAATGACAGACCGGGATAGTAGTGATTATCTAAAATGACAGCTAAGTCATTTTGCAGGCATTCTTTCACGATGTTATCCACAGCCTTGAAGAAATCTAGATCAATAGTATAAGGAGCCTCTTTGGAAACATGGTCGGCCCAGCGGATGGGAATGCGTATGCTTTGGAAACCTGCATCGGCAATACATTTGATGCTTCCAGCTTTTAAAGGAGTGTCGTTGGAGTTGCCATCCAGTACAGCATTGAGATTGATTCCTACTCCCAAACGCCTGTTGCGTTCAAAGGCTATATATGCTTTTGCTGGAACCTGAACAGGAGTAGTAACTTTGTCTATGACCGCTTTGTCGCGTGAGAGGATCAGGTGCGTTGCAGCAGGATTCCCTTCACCGTCGGCAAAGGATTGAAGAGGCTTGACTTGCCCTGCAGCGCCAAAGACTAATAACAGTTCCAATGTTCCATCCTTGATTGTATAGAGCCCTTCGCCCGCCATCCCTGGTCCGGCTTCAGAGACAATAATCCTGCCATTACCTGGTAGTGAATAGTTACAAGTCATATTCATAGAAGAAAATGACTCTGCTGCCAACTGGAGTTTGTCAGTGAAAGACACGGTTACAGGAGACCCACAATAGAGTCCATACCAGACGCCGGAAAGTCTTTCCGTAGAAAAAACATAGGAGCTAAACAGTAAGCACGTCAGAAAACAAAAGATTTTTCTCATAAGTCAGTACATTAAATATTATTCTTTATAAGTATTATTTTCTAATATATAATCCATTGAAAGCCCCCAAGGTGAAGTAAGAGGGGCAGGCTGTCCTGCACCGCTAATCTCCCCAAAAACGGGATTGCTCACACCACTGATAATTGGTGTACCTGTGTAGGAACAGTTCCTGACTATGGTTACTTTGGTGCCAAAGGCAGCGCCGATTGTGCCATATCCAGCATTAAACTCTCCGACAATGCCTCCTATTTGGGCGACAGGCATGTCAAAGGCTTTAATTTGGACTGATGAACAGCTATTCTGTACGATTCCATAACGTTCACTACCCACCAGTCCACTCAGGTAGATAGCCTTACTGCCAGTATTTCCTTCTACACAGATGGTCCCAGTTGCCGTACAACTGTCCACATTGGTGGCCGATGATTGAAGTCCGCCAATAAAGGCTTTGTATTCACCTTCTACTGGTGTGACGAAACGAATATCAATATCGTAATGAGACTTACAGTTTCGAGTGTCATTATATGCTTCTCCAAGGAAGCTACCCACATAAAGTTCTCCACCACCTTTCCCTGCTATTTCCAGTTGCATCTTTCCATTAACAATGCAGTTCTCAACAGTTCCTCCCCACGCACCTCCGCATAGTCCGGTAAAACTATGGAAAGTACTCTCTGCATTAATAGTACGCACCTTAATAAAAGTATTGACGACCTCACAGCCTTTCACGACACACTCTTGCCCTTCATCCTGTTTGAGGATACCCGCCAGAGGTGCTACATACGGTCTTTCCGCCGTAAACTCCAAACGAGAATTATCCATTTTCAGATTCCGGATAATCCCATTTGCTACGGTTCCAAATAGGGCACACTTGTCTGTAGTCAGTTTGGTTATCTGCATATTCCTGATAGTGTGCCCATTACCGTCTAATATGCCTTTAAACGCATGCCGCCACCATTCACCTGGAGCAAATTCATAGTTCCCTTTATACTCACCGATGGGAATCCAGTTTGTGACTGCAGACAAGTCTATATCGTTTTCAAGCACGTACCATCCATAAAGGTCATTCCTGATGGCATCAAGATCTTGTGCCGTACGAACAGGAGTGGGGGCTACCCATTTGGCATAGAGCGTCATGGGTGACTTCACTGTCATAGAATCTGTGGCAGGCATAAAAAAGCCCACGGAGTTACTACCAAAGCGCCACTCTTGTTCCGGGTGGCATTCAGGTGATGTGTACCAGCCACCAAAACGGAATCCCTTTCTTTCTGGTATGGGTTTGGATGCCATTGACATAGCCATACCAGGGTAGACAGAGATAGAAGAGATCTTCTCTGTGGCATCGTAGTTTAAATCAAAAGAAACCAAACAAGGCTCCTGAGCTGTTGCAGAAACAACACCCAAAAGAGCATTTGCGACAATTAAGCTGATTTTTCTCATATTTGTTTTATTTTTGTCCTGTTGCTTGTTTGTATTCTAAAAGCCGTAGTTGCATATCCGCATAGGCATCCGTACGGCGGTCGAGAGATTGCTGATAGAGCATCTGAGCTTCGAGTAAGTCACTCATTTTTGAGATACCTGCTTTATAATAATTACGATTAAGGCGCATGTTTTCCTCTGCCTGTTCGATACTGCGCTGAGCCAGGAGCAACTGTTGGTACGACTCTTCTACTCCATTCCAGGCATTTTGCATACGAATCTGCAGCTGTTGGGCATTATCCTCTAACTGTTCTACAGCCTTCTGGTGCTCTATCTTGCGGCGCTTGATAGCATGAGAACCACCCCACCAGTCGGAGATGGGCACACTAACGGTAGCAAACACCATCCCAAACGAATGATTGTTGTCCAGCAGATTATGGTAGTTGTAGCCAGCGCCTACAGCAACTGAGGGCAAGTTCTGACCAACGGCCAGTCTTTTTTGTAGATTAGCGGCTTCTACCTGTTTGCTAAGCAGCTGATATTCTGCTGTTCCCAATAGTGCCTGACGATGGTCCTGCTTGGTAGCCAGCGGTGAGATAACGTCTGTCTGATAGGATATGGCGAACAACGTATCACGTAGGCCGCAATACTGCGACAACAACAAACGGACAATAGAGATGCCGTTCTGTAGTTTCAGACGCTGACTTTGGATATCGTTCTGTCGCAATTGCACCTGCAACAGATCGTTATGCATCACCAAGCCTGCACGCACAGCCACATCTACATCTTTGTGGATATTTGCCAATAGGGTATCTATAGTCTCGATGGTTTTCATTTTCTCTTGCATTGAGGCCAACTGCCAGAAATACTGTTCGGCTGTTTTCTCCACATCGTTTTCCGACAATTGCAACTGCAAGCGACTCACGTCTTCGCCCACTTTAGCAAGTTTATTGCCGTTGATGATCTGACCACCGGCAAAGACAGGCTGCACAGCCATGAGCGAGCCGATGGTGCCGTTCTTCATCATCGAGATGCTGACGGGGTTACCCAAAGCAGCCAATGCCTCCGGAGGTAACGACTGAGCCAAAGCTGCCCCCAGTTCGGGAGAAATGTTCTCTGAGAGGTTCAGCGTGGTTTGTGCCATAACTTTATTGGCATTGAACCAAAGACCTGTACCGCTCACATTGGGGAAATACTTGGTAAACGCCTCCTTGCGCTGCTGTTCAGCAGTTGCGATGTTGTATTTGGCACTACGGATAGCGATATTGTTATGCAGGGCAGAATCCTTTATCTGCTCCAGGGTGTAAGTCTGTGCCGAAGCTGAGAGTGCACAGCCCAAAGCTATCAGTGATAATATCTTTTTCATAATTACTTAGTATTTACTTTACTTCGTTGAGCTTTCCCACTTTGTAGAAACCTTCCAATAAATAACGGGGAGCATGGTAACCACCATAATGAGTGAGCCAATACCACCTGCGAAGATGGTGACACCTACGGGCATCCAGAAAGAACTCTGGGCAATAATCATCGGCACTACACCAACGGCAGTAGTGGCTGTGGTGAGGAAGATAGGCACCATGCGGCGCTTGCCTGCTTCGTAGGCTGCTTGACGGACGGCATTGTTATATGCCTTGCGATTCACAGTCCAGTCACCATGCTCTGCCACATGTTTCTTAATCAAGTAGATGGCATGCTCAAAGATGAGAATCTCATTACGCATAATCATTCCCATCAGGGTAATGAGTCCGAAGATGGAAGTCAGTCCTAAGGCACGGTTCATCAGTCCCAGGCCGATGAGTGCTCCAGGAATCATCAATGCCAAGGCTACCATACAGACAGTAGTCACACCATACTTCCTGAAGTTGAACAACAGGAAGAAGAACACGATAGTCATGGCGATAGTGATACCACCAATAATCTGCGGGATAGCCTCGTCACCGTATTCAATCTCGCCACCCACCTCAGTACGTACACCTTGCGGCAGCAGGATATCTTCCTGCATGATGAGGGCTATCTCTTTTTCTACAGGAGCGGTATAGACACCCTGTGCAAACAGGGCCGTCACCGTGATGCAGCGTTCGCCACCACGATGCATGATGTGGCTCTCGCTCCACTTGGGAGCAACTTTGGCAATCTGTCGTAAAGGCACTGTTGAATTGGTGCCGTGCAGACCTCCCGATACCATCGACGTTGGAGATGCGATGCCCAGATTAGCCACATCCGAGAAGGTCATATCGGTATCGTCCTTCACCACAATGGGAAGTTCGTAGCTATCCTCCCAAATCTGTCCTACACGCAGGTCGCTTGATGTGGCACTCAGAGCCAGCTGGGCGGTAGTGCGCGTAATACCTAATTGGGCAGAGGTAACTGGGTCGAGTTCCACGTTGATGATGGGATAAGGCTGCAGATAGTCGGTATGCACCCACTCCAGTTCCGGCATCTCGCGCATGCACGCCATCAACCGCTCCGCCACGACATGCAACGAGTCGAGGTTGGCGCCAGAGAAGCTGTAGTCCAGTTCGTTCACCTCCAGATAGTCCAGACGCTTGAATTTCACGTAGGCATTAGGGAACGCCTCGCTCAGTTGTGGCTGATACTGGGCCAGGAGACCGATCGTGGCTTTGTCGCTTTTCGTGTTGACGATAAACTGCGCATAGTTGTTACCGGCCATCTGCGGTGCGTAGGCGTCCATGAACCGGGGCGATGAGCAACCGATGAATCCCGTGATGCCGGTGATACGTTCATCCTTCTCAAGCACGTGTTGCACAGAATCGGCTATCAGCTCCGTCTCTGCCAGTCCCTTGCCGTCGGGCAGGAATATCTCTACTGCAAACTGGTCGCGGTCGGCATAGGGGAACAGACGGATCTTCAGTGTGGGGGCTATCAGACACGACAGCAGAATCACACCGATACCACCACCGATCGTCAGCCACGGATGGGCAAAGGTCCAGTCTAATACCTTATTATAAGTATTCTGCACCCACCTGGTGATTTTATTACCATCCGTACTCACCTTATCGGGCTTGATGATACGTGTCTCGAGGAACGGTATCACCGTCACCGCCAGCACCAGCGACACCATCAGGTTGATGGTAATCGTGACGGGGAAGTCCTCCAGACAATCGTGGAACATACCCTTCATCGTGATGAGGAACGGATAGAAGATGGCACAGATACAGACAGTAGCCAACAACATCGGCATGAAGTACTGGCGTGCCGACTCGATGGCGGCATCGAAAGGCTTCAGACCTTTGCCCAGATACTCCAGATAGCCGTCGATCACCACAATTGAGTTGTCGACAATCATGCCCAATACCACAATCAGCGCCGCCAGCGTCACGATGTTCAGTTCGATGCCCATCATATACATCACCGCCACACTCACAAAGGTGCTCAGCGGGATGGTGATGGCCGCCACGATGGCCGAACGGATGGGAAACAGCACCATCATCACCAGGATAATGATAGCCATCGAAATGAGCAGGTCGCGGAGGAAGTCGCTCACACTCTTCACCACCACCTTGGGCTTATCCGCGATACGCGTCACCTTCACATCCTCGGGCAGCTCGTTCTGACGGAAATCGTTCAGCACCTGATCCACCTGCTGACCATATTGCACCACGTTATTACCTGGTGTCATCTCCATCGACAGCAGTACACACGGATGACCGTCCTGTTCGATACGGCTCGACATCGGCTCGTATTCGCGCACCACACGGGCCACATCTCTGACACGGGCCACCTTGCCCGTCACAGGGTCCGAGAAGATAATCTGGTTGGCAATCTCCTCCTCGCTGTTCTCCTGAGCCTCCACATGGATAGGTATCTGCTGGTCATCATCGCTGATGCTGCCACTCATGGTCGTGATGCCCTGAGCCTGCAGGCGTGAGAAGAGCATCTGCTGACCAATGCCATAGGCCTGCAGGCGCTGACGGTCGATATAGAGGCTGATCTGTTCCTTCTGTTCGCCGAAGAGCTTGACGTTTGCCACTGATGGGATACGACGCAGGCGGTCGCTCAGGTCGTCACTGTACTGTTTCAGCTCTCGGTAGCTGCGCTGGTCACTCTCGATGGCGATGAGCAATGCCGAGGTATTACCAAAGTCATCGTTCACCACGATGGCCAGCACACCACTGGGCAACTGCGCCTTGAAACCATTCAGTCCGTGTTTGATCTTCGACCATACCTCGTCCTTGTTGTTCACATCATCGTTCAGTTTTACCATCACGATACACATGCCGTTCTGCGACTGCGTGGTGGTCTTCACACGGTTCACCTCGCCATAAGTAAAAAGATAGCGCTCCAACGGACGGGCCACCTGCTGCTCCACCTCCTCGCTGGTAGCACCAGGATAGACCGCCACGACCACACCCTGACGGATAGTGGCATGTGGGAATTCATCCTTCGGCATGATGTACATACCATAGATACCCATCACAAACAATATGCCTACGATGAGCAATGATATCGAGTAGTGCTCCAACGGCCACCGGAGCCAGCTTAAGCCCCCTAAATTAGGGGGTTGGGGGTCTAAACCTGCGTTTGAATATTGTTTCTTCATAACTTTTCACTATTCACTTTTCACTATTCACTAGAAAACAACCTTATTGTTTTCGCTCAGTTTCTGATACCCCTCTGTGGCGATGCGGTCACCAACGTTCAGACCATCGGTAATGCTTATGTAGTTGCCTATTGTCTCGCCAGTCGTCACCGTCGTGCGATGGGCTGTACTATCTTTATCCACCGTCCATACGAACAGCGTGCCGTCAGCCTTCTTCTGCACAGCCGTTACAGGCAGCAGAATCTTTTCATTTCTCACCTCACTCCTATCATTTCCAAACTGAACTGAAGCTACCATACCAGGAAACAGTTTCCGATTGCCATTTGCCACATTAATTCTTATATCATACGTGTGCGTGAGCGCATCGGCCTGTACACCCTTCTCTATCCTACCCCCGGCAAAACTGCTGTTTATGGCCTCCACCTTAATCGTAGAAGAGGTGTTCCCGCTGATGCTGCTGATCTCAGCCTCAGGGATCGCCACTTTCACCTTTACCGTCGAGATATCGAGGATACTGACGATAGCCTGCGAGGGCATCGCTGTCTCGCCGGCGCCCACCAGTTTGCGGCCGATGATGCCGCTGACAGGGGCCGTCAACCGACAGTCGGCGAGGTTCTTCTTAGCCACCTCCAGCTGCGATTTCGCCTGTGCCACCTTACTCTGAATCTCCACCCAATTCGCTTCAGGCAGCGAGCCTGCATCGTGCAGCATCTTGTAACGCGCCTGGGCATCGTTGGCCTGCATCATCTGCGCCTCGGCACCACTCAACACGTTACGCGCCTGGGTATCGTCCATCTCAGCAATCAACTGACCTTTGGCCACTGCCTGGCCTTCGTTCACCAACACGCGCTTTACCAAACCCATGCCCGTGAAACTCACAGCGGTAGCCTCGCTTTCCTCCACCATACCGACATAGGTCTGTCCACTAACACTGGTGGCAGTCGTCGCCACCTCCGTCTTCACGCGTGTAGGAGCCTTCACGTCATGCCCCTTCTTTTCTGTACAACTGCTGAGCAATACAGCCGCCAGCAGCATCGTCATACTCTTCTTCATGTCTCATTAATTTGATTTATGGTGCAAATATAACATAATAATCAATACCTTTTATGTTCAATTTCACCCCAATTCTTATATAAAAGGCGTATAAACGTCAGATTGAACATTAAATATTCCAAATAAAACATGATTAATGCCATATTATGCGTATATTTGCAGCATGAAACAGCAAGAAGAGATAACATTTCAAACATTAGCCAATAATGAGGACATCCTGATCGGCTATTCTGACAACGATATCGTGGTGGTCGACAGTATCCAGCAGTTCGCAGAGGTAAACACCGCGCATGTGGCCATGAATGGTGTCGTAATCTGCACCAACGGCAAGGTACAGGCGCAGATGAATGGCATACAGATGGAACTTCACAAGAACCAGGTGGCTATCGTACCCCAGAACATCACGGTGACCGATGTGATGGTGAGTCCTGACTTCAACCTCAAGGCCATGTTCCTCACCAACCGCATCCTACAGAGTTTCCTGCGCGAGAAGATGAATGTGTGGAACGATATGATGTACATCCATCGTAATCATATCGTGACGATGGACGAAGACGAGATACTTTTCTATACCCATTTCTACGACATGATGAAGCTGACCTTCACCAGAGGACAGGACAATCCTTTCCGCACCGACGTCATCCAGTCATTGCTGCGCTCGGCCATCCTCGCGCTCTGTGGGGCCATGAAACAGTCTCTTCCTGCCGATATTGAACTCAAGGGTAAGACGTCGGATGTCCATTTCCAGCACTTTCTCGACCTGCTGCACGCTGCCGAGGTGAAGCACCGTACGGTCGAGGCTTATGCCAACGAGCTCTGCATCTCGCCCAAATACCTCACCGCTGTCTGCAAGAAGAACTCCGGCAAGACCGCCAACGAGTGGATCACGGAGCAGGTGCTCGAGGACATCCGTTATTACCTGCGTCAGACCGACCTCAGCATCAAGCAGATCTGCGACCATCTCGGCTTCCCAAACACTTCCTTCTTCGGCAAATATGTCAAGGACCATTTCGGCATGACACCGATGGAATTCAGAAAAATGTAAGTTGTCTTTATCTCTTTTGTTTCGGCACGTCGCCTGTTCGGGTGAGTTCGAAGTCGGTAGCGGAGAACCACTTGGCACGGCAGGGCTGGCCGGTGAACTCGGGCACGGTGGAGACACCGTAGACGATGGGGATGGAGTCGGCTGTGACGACGAGGTTGTCTATCTGGATGCTGGACCATCCGAAACCGCGGCTGTGATTGGCTTTGGCAATCTTCTGCCATCCGTCCTGTTTCCATTGGGGCTCGGCCTTCAGTTCCTGCAGGTCTTTTCCGTTTTCCTTCAGCGCCTTGGTGATACCTAACCAAAGTTCACCACCTTTATCACCGTAAGGAGGAATCTCCTTGAGCTGCTTTTCGCCATCAACCTGGGTATAGACGAAGGTGCCATGGCCGTCGGCGCGTACGATGCAGTTGAGCGAGTAGACGCCAGGCTCCACCCACTCGGTGTGCTCAGCCTGATAGACGAGTTGTGGCCTTTCCCCGATATGGCCTTCGAGATAGCGTGTGATAGAGTCGCCAGTAAAATATTCGCAAGCGCCGGTGAAAGAAGCATAGTAATCGTCGGTGTTGCTGTGTTTCACCATCACCCAGTTGTTCGTCGAG
>JAEEGL012715384.1_pt1 | contig 12077 bp, 9 predicted proteins | sample 9134231 | NCBI WGS metagenome assembly JAEEGL01 (sample SAMN16246548, study PRJNA631951) | gut metagenome | biome: gut microbiome; feature: rumen; material: fiber-attached | host: Bos | place: Iran: Karaj | collected 2018-10
AGGATATATGACAAAAAATGTCGAGGGTTATGATTCAGCAAACTGGATTCTTCTTGATTTTGGCGACATTATCGTTCATGTTTTTGACAGTGAGAACAGATTGTTCTATGACCTTGAGAGAATCTGGAGAGACGGAAAGCTCATCGATGCAGAAGAGCTTACTAACTAAAAAATATTATCAAGAAATATAAAAAATGGATCTGCCAGATGCAGACCCATTTTTTTATTTCATTTCAAAAAACTCCAATTCTATAAGCAAGAGAATCCATCAATAAAATCGCATAACTCCAAATACTTTACCAAGAATCTTGCAATCATCTACGATGATCGGATCCATTGAATCATTTTCAGGCTGAAGTCTAATATGGTCCTTCTCTTTATAAAATGTCTTAACAGTAGCAGAATCATCGATAAGAGCTACGACCTGATCCCCATTTTTAGCAGTATTGCAAACCTGAACAAAGAGCTTGTCCCCGTTGTAAATACCTGCATTTATCATTGAATCTCCCTTAACATTCAAAATAAACGCATCAGAGCCCTTAGGACACATTTCTGCAGGAATAGGAATATAAGAATCTATATTTTCCTCTGCCAAAATAGGAGTTCCGGCAGCCACCTGACCTACAACAGGAATGCTGACAATCTCGGTTCTAACCATATTAAAGCCATCATCACAGATTTCAATAGCACGCGGTTTGGTTGGATCTCTTCTGATATATCCGTTCTTTTCAAGAGTTTCCAGATGAGAGTGAACAGAAGATGTTGACTTGAGATTAACTGCTTTACAGATATCTCTTACAGCAGGCGGAAAGCCACGTAAAAGAGTCTGCTCCTTGATATAATCCAATATTTCCTGCTGTTTTGCGGTTATCTTACCTTTTGACATAGTCTCCTCCTGTAAAAAATCATAGACGTTTTTTATAGTATAACATATGTTCTGTCCTATATGCAAATATTTGTTCGGAAAATATGTTCGATAAAAGTATTGACAACAGAAAATATGTTCGATAATATATCAATAGAACAGTTGTTCGTAACATATGTTTGTGAAGGAGTGAAGCCATGAGTGATGCAATGAGAGCAGCAGCAAGTTTGTACAACGATCCCAGATATTTCAGCAAAAGCGAAATACGCATCAGGAAAAATAAGATCAGAAGACAACGCATCATCAGAAGACAGCTTGCTCTTATAGGTACAACTGTTGCCGTAGTTATTTTTTTAATGAGCCTGTTCTTCAATTCATTCATGTCTGATGCCCAGTCTGATGAATTTAAACCTGAATTCAAATATTATAAGACTGTTACTGTTCATGCAGATGAATCTCTCTGGGATATTGCCAAAGAAAACTATCCTGAAGATCACTATAAGAGTGTGAATACATATATCTGCGAAATATGTACAATAAATTCCATCAAGGATGCTGGTAAAATTAATGCTGGAGAAGCGTTAATTATCCCATATTATTCTTCGGAATTTAAATAATATTGTCCAATTAACTCCTCTGATATAGTATATTATTGTTAGAGGGGTGGAATATGAAACTGTCAAGTCTTTTGCAATATGACAATATAGTTATACAATGCCATGATAATCCTGACGCTGACGCTATCTGTTCCGGTTATGTTCTGTTCAGATATTTTGAGTCCTATAACAAAAAGGTTCGTTTTATCTATTCCGGAAACTTCGAGATTAGCAAGAGCAATCTGGTATATCTCATTAAAAAGCTGCGTATTCCCATTGAATACGTAGATCGTTTAACGTCGAAACCGGATCTGCTTTTAATGACAGACTGTCAGTATGGCGAGGGAAATGTACGAAAGTTCAATGCCAAAGATATCGCCGTGATTGATCATCATCAGGTCTCCGGAAATCTTCCCAAGCAAAATGAGGTAAGGAGCAATCTTGGAAGCTCCTGTACCGTTATATGGAATCTTCTTAAGATTGAAAACGAAGAAAAGCTGTTGGATAAAAAAATTTCAACTGCTCTTTATTATGGTCTCTATTCAGACACCAATGCCTTTTCTGAGATTGCGCACCCTCTCGACAGAGATATGATAGACTCTCTGGATTATGACAAAGCCTTGATCCTAAAGCTTAAGAACATGAATCTAACTCTTAAGGAAGCCCGAATTGCAGGAGTTGCCATGCTGGGAGTCGATTATCATCCTGATAATCATTACGCCATTTTAAGAAGTGAACCCTGCGACCCTAACATTTTAGGACTCATAGGAGATTTTATCGTAGCAGTTGATACCATTGATGTATGCCTTGTTTACAGCGTTCTTACTTTTGGAGTTAAGTTTTCCATCAGGAGTTGTGTCCCTGAAACCAGGGCTGATGAACTGGCATCTTTTCTTGCCAATAAGATAGGTTCCGGCGGCGGTCATACAGAAAAAGCCGGAGGACTTCTCAAAAATGAACTGATAAAGAAAATATACCCAGATTATATAGAAATTGATGATGATTCAGCCAAGTATTCCATCAATAATATCATCAAAATGCGTATGAATGATTACTTTGAGAACTCTGATATCATTTATGCCAAAAAGACCAAGCTGGACACTTCTCATATGACAAAATATGTTAAGAGTCCAATAATAGTAGGATACACCAGACCTCAGGAAATCATTCCCTCAGGAAATATGGCAATTGTCAGAACTCTTGAAGGTGATAACAATGTTCAGATAAAGGATAATACTGTTCTTATCATCGGTATAAAGGGTGATGTTTCTGCTATTTCTGAGGAAAAATTTGAGAGCACCTACACTAAAACCGGTAAGAAATTCAGTCTGAATCTGGATTATACACCTACTATAAAGGATGCCGACAATGGAAAAATATATCCACTTATGCCAAAAGCAAAGGGATGTATCTCCACCGGTGAGATCAATGTCTATGCCAAGAAGCTGACAAAGACCACCAAGGTCTTTCCTTACTGGGACAGCGATACTTATATGATTGGGAAAAAAGGCGATTATATAGCTGTAAGTAACGATGATCCACATGATATTTTTATCGTTGATAAACAGTTGTTCAAAAAAACATATACTCCGGTCTGAAAGAAGACTCGTTATGAGTCTTCTTTTTTTATGTCTTCACGAAGCTTAACCATTCTGGCAGCACGGCGTCTGTTCTCGTCGTCCTGGGCTGCATAATGCTTTCTTGTGGTATTTACATCCTTGTGTCCAAGAACATCAGCAACCAGATAAATATCGCCGGATTCCTTATATAAATTGGTACCAAAAGTACTTCTTAGCTTATGAGGTGTAATTTTCTTAAGAGTAGTAACATTTCTGGCATGTTTTTTTACAAGATTCTCAACGGCTCTTACTGTAATTCTCTTATTCTGCAGGGACAAAAAGAATGCTTTTTCATGTCCTTCACAGGGAATCAGAGTCTTTCTGTGCTCAAGATAATCTAAAAGAGCATCCCTGACTTCATCAGGGAAATAGATTATTGTATTGTAACCACCTTTTCTATGGATATTAAGTCCGTTGGTATCAAAATCAATGTCATCTATATCGATACCTACACATTCAGAAACACGAATTCCGGTTCCTAAAAGAAGTGTCAAAAGAGCTACATCACGTACCTTGGTCTTATCATGGTATTTAAGCTGAGCCTTTGTAAGTTTTTCACCGGCCTCAACCTGATCAAGGAGCGTTGCAACTTCATTGGGCTCAAGCCTGATAATCTCGTGTTCATGGAGCTTTGGCATAGCCACAAGTTCAGCAGTATTTTTTGAAATCAGCTCAGACTTGTAAAAATATGTATACATGGAACGAAGAGCAGACATTTTTCTCTTTTTTCCCTGCTCAGCATTGGTTATTTCACGGTTATCTTTTTCATAGAGAGATAAATATTCGAGATATTCCTCAATATCGGTCCTGTCAAGCTGATCCAGTATATTAAGCTGAAAATCCCTTATTTCCATCTTTCTAAGGGCCGGATTGACATCGTGAAGATACTCAAAGAACACCCGAAGATCATAGGCGTATCCAAGTCTTGTTCTAGCAGAAGTCGTAGGCTCAATACCACGGAAAAACTGCCTGCAAAATCGCGGCAGACAGTCCAGAACTTCACGCATTCTAAGGGTGTTTATCTTATCCTGTTCGTTATAGTATTTTCCATCATTTTTGTTGTTTTGCATATAAAAATTATAGCACAGTTGTATCTTTTTTACCTTGATATAAGAACAGAAAAAATGGTAAGATTATCACATTCTAAAAGTTCTTCGGGGTGAAAAAAGTTTTGGGAAATTCTAGGGCAAATTACAGAAAAAAAGACGGGCAAAGACTGTCCGCAGCTGAATATAGAAAAAGAAGACAGAGGGAGATAGTTACACGTCTCACCTTGCTTGGTTGTACATTCCTGGCAGTAATATGCGCATGTGTATTTCTTGTTGTCAAAATCACACATAAAAATGATATAAAAGAGACTGAACCGGTTCAGGAAGAGGCTGCAACAGAAGCTGTTTCTATCATCGATACCGTTGTTGAAGATGTGGTTATAGAGGAAGAAAACACATTTCTCACCAAATCAGAAGATTCGGAAAGCTTCTTTGACGGCTACAGTGTTGAAATAGACAATGATACAGCCTATATCTCCAGCGAAGGTGTTTACAGTACTTACGGTCTTCTGATCAATCTCGAGACAGGAAAGGTTGTGGCATCCAAGGATGGAAATGTCAGGATAAATCCGGCTTCCATGACCAAGATCCTGACTCTTTTAGTTGCTGTAGAGCATCTGGATGATCTTAACGGTACATTTACCATGACCAGGGAAATCGGTGATTATGTATTTAAAAACGACTGCAGTGCTGTAGGTTTTGAAGTGGGAGAAGTGCTCACTGTTAAGGATCTGTTATACGGTACAATTCTTCCTTCCGGTGCTGATGCGGCAATGTGCCTTGCTGAATATGTTGCCGGTTCACAGGAAGCTTTTGTTGACATGATGAATGAAAAGCTCAAGGAGCTTGGGCTTTCCAGTACAGCTCATTTTACAAACTGCGTTGGTATATACGATAAAGAACATTACTGTACGCTCATGGACATGGCTATGATCTTGAAAGCAGCTGAAGAAAATGCTCTTTGCCATGAAGTATTAAATGCAAGAACATATCTTACAACACCTACAACTGAGCATCCGGATGGTCTTCAGATATCCAACTGGTTTTTGCGCAGAATAGAAGATAAGGATACCCACGGCGCTGTAGTAGGTGCAAAAACAGGTTTTGTAAATGAATCCGGCTGTTGTGGTGCCAGCTACCAGATTTCCAATGACGGCCAGCATTATATCTGCGTTACTGCTGATGCCTGGAGCTCCTGGAGATGCATTTACGACCAGGTCGATATTTACGAAACATATACCAGCTAATTGATAGTTTTTTCTCGGATTTAATGTTTTTGTTGTCTAAATATAGTATAATTTTTGTACAAGTTTTATTGACGCGTATTTCTTTTCACATTATAAAGGGAGATAAGCATTGAAGAACTATTTGACTTTAGACGACGTAACTGCCGGTGTAGGAGATGTTAAATCCGAGAGAGATAAACTCCCTGATTGGCTTGTGCATTCACCCCTGATGAATATACACGCCGGGCTGAACAACAGTGGAACAGCTGATTATATGCTTTCTGCAATTGAGATCTTTTTGGACCATGCGAAGACAAACATTGAAGACATGGAAACATTCTTTAGTGCCAATGACGTTAATAATTTAACGATTAAATGTCATGCTTTAAAGGGCACATCAAAGATCATTGGAGCAATGATTCTTTCAACGATGGCCGGTGCTATGGAAAAAGCCGGCATTGAAAACGACATCCAGTATATCAATTCAGAATTTCCTTTGCTTATGCAACAATACAAAAAATATGAAGCTCTGTTTTTGAGACATAAAAAGGTAGCTGTCAAAACAGAGATTTCAAGCGATGACCTTACAGATGCCATAATGGCACTTAAGGAGTATGTAAATGCCGAAGATTTTTCCCTGGTGGAAGGAGCTTTGGATTATCTTGATGAGCATAAACTGCCAAGAGACAAAGAAATTCTGCTTACAGATATTAGGGAGTTATTGTATAAACTGGATTGGGAAGGCATGCATGCCTTGGTTGAAGTGGTTTAATTGGAGGTCATATGTTTTCAAAGGGTAAGAATAATGTGCTGATCATAAGTTCACAGGAGAAATTTTCAGTACATGGAATGGAAATGAAACTGAATGAAATCGGTTTTAACAGTATCTATGTGCCTCTGGAAATCAAACAGCTTCAGGAACGATCTGAGACCAGTGATCTGATCGTATATTACATGGATGATACCGTATCCGATGATCCTGCATTTTTGGTATTTTTGAAGGATCTTTGCATGGAAAAAGAGAAAAATCTCATGCTTATCGGTAGGAAAGAAGAATACGAGGCAGTAATAAAAACAGTGCCTCTAAACTGCATTACAGCCTGGTTTGAACGTCCTCTGGACATGAAGCAATTCGTGGATAAAGTTGTAGAACAATTCGATAAAATGCTTCTTCAGGGCATGCGAAAGACTATTCTGATTGTTGATGACGACGTTACATATATGCAGATGATCCGTGAATGGCTCAAAGATTCATATCAGGTTGTCATGGTAAATTCCGGAATTAAAGCCATAAAATGGCTTACAACCAATAAGGTTGACATGGTTTTACTAGATTACAATATGCCTGTAACAAACGGACCGCAGATTTTACAGATGCTTCAAAGCGACGTTGACACCGACGAAGTTCCCGTAATGTTTTTAACAGGACAACAAAACCGTGAAAGTGTCATAACAGCCATGAAGCTTAGACCTGCAGATTATTTGCTTAAAAGCATCAGCCGAAACGAATTAAAGGATAAACTGGACAAATATTTCGAAATTCAAAAGGCAAAGAAATAAAGTGGTTTAACGAATGTCTTGGGCATGGGAATATACGATGGAATAATTAAATAATAAATACCTCAGGTTTAACGAATTACTTAGGGCTAGAAACATCGAATTTCTAGCCCTAAGTATTCGTTAAACCTGTGTTTTGCGAATAGTTATATGCCTACCTTTTGTTACATTCTTATACCATCATAACGGCATCCACTTCGTGCTTTTCCAGGAATTTATCCTTGGCTTTGCTGCCAACCACGCAGGTACATCTGTATTCACCGGAGAGTCTTTCCTTTGCGTCTCTGATTTTATCTGAATCAGTTCCCCAGATTAAAGCCGTAGGAAGTTCTTCTTTTTGAGCTATTTTGACCATCTGTTTTTCGGCAGGAAGATACTTCTTCAAAGTTTCCTCAAGCTTTTCATATTTTACAGGTTTACTTACATAATCTGTAAAGCCCTTGGCAATATAGCTCTCCTTAGCACCCATGATCGCATCTGCAGTTAGTGCGATCACAGGAGTATTTCCTAATATGTTCATCTCTTTTATTGCTTTAAGAGTTTCTTCGCCATTCATTTCAGGCATCATCTGATCCAGAAGAATTATGTCGAATTTTCCGTTCTTTACTTTTTCAATACACTTTTTGCCGGAATCTGCCAGTTCCACTTTCATTCCGGAATCACGAAGAAGTCCCTCCATCACTTCAAGATTCATCTCGTTGTCGTCAACAACCAATACATGAGCATCAGGAGCATATAATGTAGCTTCTTCAAGTTCCATATCGTTGACATATCTGCTGACTGCATCGCTGAAATCTCCGATTGGCTGAGTGTCTAATACCTGTTGTGGAATTGTAATTGTAAATGTACTTCCTACTCCATATTCGCTTTCCACTTCTATCTTGCCATTCATCAGATCCACCAGTCTTCTTGTTATATGTAATCCCAGACCGGTTCCCTCAATATTGCGATTTTTCTTCTCATCAAAGCGCTGGAAACTGGAAAAAAGCTTTGCCATATCTTCCTGCTTAATTCCCATACCTGTATCTGAAACACTGACAATAAGATTGATCATGTTTTCATCATTAGTTTTCATATTTTCGGAGGATACATGAATCCTTACCTGTCCTTTTGCAGTATATTTAATGGCATTATTGATAATATTGAGCATTACCTGACGAACTCTTAGTTCATCTCCATAAAGCTGTACCGGAATTTCAGGTGATACCACAAAATCATACTCCAAATCTTTACTCAAAGCTTTATGCCTGGTCATATTGATGACATCATTCAGTACAGATGTGATTCCATAGCTTCCCTGAAGAATTTCAAAGCTTCCAGCCTCTATTTTTGACAGATCAAGAATATCGTTAATAAGAGATAAAAGTGTATTTCCTGCACTCTTAATATCAAAAGCATATTTCTTTATATTACTCTGTCTTGTTTCTCTGATGATCATTTCATCCATGCCCAGGATTCCATTTAATGGAGTTCTGATCTCGTGGGACATATTGGCAAGGAAACTGCTCTTAGCTTCGTTTGCTTTATCTGCAGCTTCTTTTTCAAGCTTAAGCAAGCTGGTTTCATATTCCTTACGCTGCTCTTCTGCTTTCATCTCCTCCATTTGGTGAGAATAGATTTTTTCATTTTTTGCTCCCACATAGTAAAGAACTGCGATCATGAGCAGCACAAGAGCACAAATTATGATTGTGATGGCAACCTGGCTGCGCACCTCTTCATACAGCTCATCATTGCTGACCACCAGAACAACATACCAGTCATTAGATATTTCATTTATAAACAATGTGCTTTTGTATTTATTATGCTCGTAGGTATAGTTTCCATCTCCTGTCTTAATGATCGCATCAAGAAGTTCTTTTCCGTTTTCACTATCACATATATTGGTACCCTTGAGACTTTCGTCCTTGTGGGCTATGATCAGCCCGTTTTTATCCATTACAAAGCCATAACCCTTACCATTTATTGATAGTTCCCTCATAAGAGCCTGAATGCCATTGAGCTGAACATCAAGAGATATGATATTTTGCCTGTCCGAAAGCATTCTGCAGACAGATATGATCAGATTCCCTGTCTGCGCATCAACATAGGGCGGAACTATGGCAACTCCGCCGTCATTTTCCTTGGCAACAATGTACCAGTCACGGCTCTTAGGATCATACCCTTCCGGAGGCTCCCAGTTGAGACCATCCATGTATTTACTCATGACATAGCCATAAAGTCCATGATAATCATCGCCAAACTGATCTGTAACATTCTGTGTTTCTTCCACAAGAAATTCATGTATTCTTGCAGGTGTAGATCCGCTTATAAGCATATGATGAACAGAATCAGCAGTAATCTGAAGTACATTCTCCGCTGTATTAAGCTGATTATCTATAAGTGATGATACATTCTTGATCCTGTCCTCGATCACAGAGTTTGAGTTCAGAACCGCCACAGAATATACCAGCTGTGATGTATATACTATCATCACGATCATAAAAACAAACACCAATATCAGCGGAACCACTAAACTGTAGTTCTTATGCCCATATTCTTTTGAATTATTATCACTTGATTTTTCAAGCTTAATACTCATATCACTGCGCTCCTGCTTACTTTATAGTGAAGTATTCTTCCGGAACCTTTATCTTTGTAGTTCCCATATATCGTCCGGGATTTCCCAATATGTAGGTATCCTGGTAGATCAGAAATGTATTGTTGTATTTGGATCCAGTTTCAGCATCTGTGTAGTTTGAACCATTCCATTCAGCTCCCGGAGAAAAAACTCCATAAGCCTTTGAGAGATCTTTTATGTCAGTAAGGCTACTATCGCCTATTATCACATTTCTGGCGTGCTCTGCCAGTCCTGCAGAAACAGTAAAGCCATAGGAATAAGTCCAGGTCCCGAATCTGCCTTCGCCTCCTTTTTCTACAACTTTTTCCTCAACCTTCTTTGTTATCTCTTCAAAATTGTCTGTTACTCCGGAAAGATCAAGATCAAGAGCTCCCGGATACCCCATCAGAGGCGATGGAAGGTCTGCTTCAATAAAATAGCCTCCTTTGTCGATAAGAGCACGGATCAGTGGCTCTGTATGGGCGTCATTGGTACAGAAATATGCACTGTTTTTTCCATACTTGTCTATCCATTCGGGAACATGCTCTGTAATAAATTGCTGAGCTCCGGGAACACCAACATCAGTAGTCGGGTCAGGTGCTTCCTCCATAACAAATTTCAAATCAAATTCTTCGCAGGCAGCTTTCATTACCGACACCTGCCTGGATACAGATTCGTAAGAAAGATGTCTTGGAAAAGAGATATGAACAAAAGTGTCACATCCAAGTTCATTAGCCGTATGAATCATAAGATATCCTCTGGCAACGAAGTCACTGTTTACAACAAGATCAGCCACTTCTCCAATCTCATCAAAGTCTTCATAAGCTTCGCCGGCGATACAGAGAATATCAGGACGGATTTCCTTTATACGACGAAAAGCTTCAGTAGTTCCATCTACAGCCTGATTGACAATGATTGCCTTCATAGATGGATCTTCAGCCAGATTTACAATGATCTGCACAGTTGTCTCAAGTTCCTCCGTGAAATTATCCGGATAAATAGCAAGTGTCACTTTGTCTTCACCATATTTTTCACGAAAAGCTTCTGCTCCACGCCTGTCATCCTCTGACTGTGCAAGAGAACCGGTAACTATTCCGATTCGGAAGCTATCTTCTTTATCATTAGAATTATCTGATTCGTTCTTTTCATCTTCCTGTAAAGATGTATCAGCTGTCTTTGCAGCATCATTACCATTTGTCTGAACATCAGAAGATATCTGCTGTTTACTACCGCAGGATAATAGAATAAGAGAAATTATTGCTGCCAAAAGTACACTTAAATATCTTTTCATATCCGGTTTCCTTCCTAAAGAAGACAATCAACAGTATCAAAAAACCTCTAAATTTGCATCACGGCATAAACCTCATGTTTCTCCATATACTTATCTCTCGCTTTACTGCCAACAACGCAGATGCACTTATACTCTCCGGAAAGCTTCTCTTTTGCTTCGCGAAGCTTATCAGAGTCATTTCCCCAAATCAAAAGAGAAGGAAGCTCTTCATTACTTAATTCACGAGAACTGAGTTTAGATTCAGGAAGATATTTCTTTATTGTTTCCTCCAGCTTCTCAAATTTAACCGGCTTACTTACATAATCTGTGAAGCCTTTGGCAATATAGCTCTCCTTTGCCCCCATAATTGCATCTGCAGTTAATGCAATAACAGGAGTATTTCCTATTATGTCCAGCTCCTTCATATTATTCAAAGTTTCTTCGCCATTCATCCCAGGCATCATCTGATCAAGAAAAACTATATCAAAAGCTGCTTTCTTCACCTTCTCAATACATTCTTTTCCGGACTCTGCCAGTTCTATCTTCATACCTGAATCATGTAAAAGCCCCTCCATGACTTCCAGATTCATCATATTATCATCCACCACCAGTATGTGTGCATCAGGAGCATATAAAGTTGTCTCTGCTATCTCCATGTTATTCACATATTTGCTAACAGCTTCGCTAAAATCTCCGATAGGCTGACTGTCCACAATTCTTTGGGGAATTGTCACAGTAAATGTACTGCCAACTTCATATTTACTATCTACCTCAATCTTTCCGCTCATAAGATCCACAAGACGCTGGGTAATATGCAGCCCAAGCCCTGTTCCTTCGATACTGCGATTTTTCTTTTCATCAAGCCTTTGGAAACTTGAAAAGAGCTTGTCCATATCTTCAGGTTTAATACCAAGTCCTGTGTCAGAAACCTTGACAATGAGATTTACCCTTAGCTCATCCTCTACCCACACATTCTCTGTAGAAACCTCAATTTTCACCAGACCTTCAGCTGTGTATTTTATGGCATTATTGATGATATTCAGCATGACCTGTCGTACTCTCAGCTCATCTCCGTACAGTTCCCTTGGCATATCCGGAGAAACCTCAAAAACATATTCAAGATTCTTTCCTACTGCTTTATGTCTGGTCATATTGATAACATCATTTAAAACGGATGTGATTCCATATCTCACAGGAATTATTTCAAAGCTCCCAGCCTCAATTTTTGAGAGATCAAGGATATCATTTATGAGCGACAAAAGAGTGTTTCCTGCACTCTTGATATCCAGTGCATATTTC
>JAEEGL013968543.1_pt1 | contig 12077 bp, 12 predicted proteins | sample 9134231 | NCBI WGS metagenome assembly JAEEGL01 (sample SAMN16246548, study PRJNA631951) | gut metagenome | biome: gut microbiome; feature: rumen; material: fiber-attached | host: Bos | place: Iran: Karaj | collected 2018-10
GTATCTACAGGACTGTATAGGAGAATTGCAGGATTTTGCATCGTCTTTTATTGATACGTTAAACTTTAAGTACGCAATTCTGTGTATCAAGGCTCAACAAAAGATTGCTTCTTTGTGCAGAGATTTAAATGGGGATCTATTATGTTGGACCTATATTACAGGTATAGATCTTTATGCTCGTCTGTATGATCACAAAAAACTCTTTGAAATATGTGATGAAGGTCTCAAATTTGCCCGAGATAACGAGGATATTGAATTGGAGTTCGTCATTCTGATGCGAAAATGGGTGCAATGCTATCTTGCGACATTGCAGGACAATTCTCTTGATATTGATGTCGTTCAGCTGGATACAGAAGAGCAACTGCTTAAGCTGTATGCTCCTTACGGAGATAATGTGGAGAACTTTGTCAAAAGCCAAAAGGATAAGGAGATGAGAATCTTGGAAGAAAATGGTCCATCTGGCATTCCTCATTATATGATGCGTATAGGATGGTTAGATGACAGTCTCGCAGGCTACAATACGATGGTTGCCCAAGGTAGAGGCGATCCTCGGACGGTTGAATATTCATTAAATCAAGCGAAAAAAGCAAGAAAAGAACTTTTCGGGGATGAAAGCGGTCTTGACCATAGGCAGGATTTAGCTCTGATTGGCAATCTTCAGGGCGAATTGTCCCCAGAGCTATCACAGGTGGTGTATCGTGGCGCTTTAGAGACCGCGACTCCTGAACAGGTTATTCCAGAGGGAATAGAACCGATGGATAAATTCTTTAGGTTAGTGTTTCATTCTGGACATCTGATAAAGAGCAAATACAAGGATAACGCTATCAGGTTTTATGAAGAAGCGAAGAATATGGTAAAATTGTTGGCAGATCCCTTTCTTACGGCAATGGTTTTGTTAGCAAAGGCTCGTATAACCCAAGAGGATGATATAGGGCAAGCAATTAAGGAAAAGGAAGAGGCATTGGCTTTATTGGATCAAGCAGAAGCATCTGGATGTAAATTTGCAATGGTCGATTACTTAAGGTATACCATGCATGCCGAAATGGGAGATTTGTTTTTAAATGGTCAACCACAAAAGTCTGTTGAAGAGTTTACTAAAGCCATAAATTGTTTGGAGACAATTTCATTGGGACAAACACTTCGTATATCTCAATTGTTGAACTTAAGAGGCGTGGCACACTCCTTCACTAAAGAAAGGGAGGCAGAGGAGAATGACTATATCCAGTCCTTTAGTGTGGTTTTAGAAGATGTAAGAGGCCGATTGCCTTACATGAATTCAGAAAAACGTGAGAAGTATTGGGAAAATGTTTCAGTTGCACTTCAGAAGACAATGTTGATGATAGACGAAGATAGTGGCTCAGATTTGTTGAAACAAGCCTATCAGGTGGTGTTACTATCTAAAGGTCTATTACTGAGTTCAGAACAGACGGTAAAAAATGTAATAGAATCGGATGGGTCTTTGGCAGAGTTACGCCCCATATACAAGGAGTTGGAGGAAACAGCTATGTTTATCAAGCCGACAGATGTTAATCTAGAAGATGCGGTTAACAACTATTCAAACCAATATATACAGAAAGTCCGTTTAACTCAAGCTTTGAATAAAGTAATAGCAAAACATTGTGACTATCTATATGAGACTTTTGAGAAAGTTCAAAACAGGTTGGGAAAGGAACAGGTTCTAGTTGACTATTTTGACTACGAATTGGATGATGGTGATCAGCAGTATGTTGCATTTGTGGTTACTCGTGATACTCCATCTCCAATACTTATCAAGTTATGTAAAGAGTCTGAATTGTCTAGAATATATGAGGATGCTAAAGATGATAGCATCTTATATGAAGTCTATAATCCGAGGAAGGAGTATTCATTTGAACTAACAAAAGCACTTTGGAAACCAATAGAGGAAATTGCCCATGTATCTCTAGGTAATGAAGTTTTTATAGTCCCTTCAGGCTCTCTTGCAAAAATACCAATAGAGTCTTTACCTGTTGTCGAGGGTAAGGATGTCGTTCTTTCTGAATACTTCACTGGGTTCTCGAGGTTAAGCCATGCGAGAGCCTTCTCCTTACAAGGTGACAGAAGGATTAATAGTATTGCTTTATTCGGAGGTTTGGACTATGGGAAGGGATGTGATAATGATGATGACTCAACGAAATCTCGGGGATACAGCGTTGATTCAGTAGCTAAGGCACCAACAGGCCTGCAGGAATGGGGTTATCTTGAAGGTACTAACCAGGAAGTAGAAGCTGTTGCAACTCGAATGCAAAGCCTATGTAAAGATATTAGAGTCTTCAAAGGTGGTGAAGGAACCGTCTCTTCTTTTAAAGAATTAAGTGGGAATGCACCAGATGTCATTCATATAGCAACTCATGGATTCTTTGAGACAGCAAATACGGCAGTCAATTTGCCAGCTCTTCAATCTGCTAATCCAATGTCGCTTTCAGGACTTGTCCTGTCTAATGGCAATGAAGGGTGGATCAATGGTACACCAGAAAGCCATGAAGGTATTGTTACAGCCGCAGAGATTGCCCGCATGCAACTTTCATGTCAATTTGTAGTTCTGTCTGCTTGTGAGACGGGCGAGGGGATTGTTAAATCGGATGGAGTCTTTGGACTTCAGCGTGGATTTAAGAAAGCTGGCGTAGATTGCCTGATAATGTCTTTATGGAACCTTGATGATATGGGTGGCCAGGCCTTTATGCAGTTGTTCTATAGTAAATTGGCTGAAGGTTCAGACCGGTATAAAGCATTCTATGAGGCAAAACATCAAATTAAGAATGCCTTCGCTGATATGCCATTCATGTGGGCAGGAATGATTATGTTGGATTAATATAGCCAAAACTGTAAGAAATTAAATAATTGTCACATCTTTAAGAAAGAAGTAATAAAAAGATAGAATATGAACGACAATAAGGATAATAACCGCTTAGAGATTCCTTCATCGGGAATGATGGTAAGGGAGAGCTATGAGCTTGTACAACTGATGGATTGTTGCATATATGTACTGCCTTCAAATAACAACTTGTGTGAGGAGTTAGTCCAGAAGAATTTCGCTAAGCTTCTCTCTTTCTCCGATACTCTACTAAATCATTATGATGTAGACTTCTTAGAAGAGTTGCCTTGCATGGACAATCATCCGAACCTAAATTCTGCTCTGGCTATGGGGCGATTTAATCTCATTTTGGGTATGAATGAGCCTGGATCTGCATCAGGGAAGCAATACTTACTGTTACAATCTTCAGATAGTAGCATTGACACCGATATGGCTGCTATGCTAAAGGTTTCGGAACAGATTACTTCTGAGAGTGTAAAACAACTTATGTTCCGTCATGCAATGATTTCCCATGAAAGTTTCATCAGAAGTACAGAACATATTTGGGAATCTGATGGATTCTGGAAGAATTTCATTGCACATCGTTTTGGAGAACTCTTAGGCGGTGGTTTAATAGGTATAGTTCCAAGCTTTAGAGGAGGTTTGGGGATAGATGAGATATTGACACACCGGAAAAAGATAGAGATGCAAAAGAATTTTGTCAATAACATAATAACACTAAAGAGTAACTTGAATGATGAGAAAGCCATGTCTGAGGTTAAGGCTGTCCTTGACAGTATAGGTATGGGTAATCAGGGATTAATAGAATACTTACGGAAAATACCAGAAAATTTGATAGTGCAGTTTTATGAGGAATTATCCCCTATTAAGATTGCAGAACATTCTAATATGAAGATGGAAATAAGATGGGTAGGACGTACTAACGTGAAAAGTCCAACAGATGGCAAATACAGGCTTTATCTTCATAAAGACGGGAAGGAACTGCCTGTTCATTTCAAAAGAAAGCCTTCTTTTGTTCTTTACCTAATCTACCTGATGGATATCTATAAATCGGAGAGTGTAGATACATTGAATATCAGAAATGATTATGAGAATACTTTTTGTACCCTTTATGACAAGGTATATTATTGTGGTGGTGCAAATAGTTTCAAAACGATGTTCGGTAAAGGCTCTTCCGAACAAGAATTATTGAGGCATTACTTAAGTGATATTCGCATTTCCGTAGGAAATGCTTGTGAGGCATTACACGAAGCAGCGATGCCATACATTTTGAACGATGCCAATTCGCATTTATGTATCTTGAAGCGAAACCTGATTATTGACAAAAGACTCACAATGCCTATGACGGCATAATACAAGAAATACCTTTCTCCCAGCGTACCAAAGGAACTTTAACCTTGTGTACGTGTACACGGCACTGATGAAGTGCCGTTTTTGCTATATTTTTGCAAGCGAAATTCATACTTGCAAACTAAAAGAGAAGGAGAAAGGTTATGGAAACAACGACATGCAACTACGGCTTTGAGGCCGAACAGCCTAAGAACAACTACAAGGCTGAGGGTGATGAATTCATCAACAATCTGAAGAACAGCTCGGCATACTGCCGCCAGTTCTTCTTTGACACAGAAGTGACAGGTGAGAAGGGTAAGACGAAGAAGAAGCCCTGCCAGATTGCAGCGCTGCGCTCGAAGATGATCTACGACCTGAAGAAGGACTTTGACGTGGATGTGAAGCCTGACGACTTTAGCACTGTCGTCTATCAGACTGTGTGGGCGGATGGTACATTCTCCACACTGAACAGCTATCAGGGACGTAGCTCTTTCTTTGCCTGGCTGAAGAAGGTGGCACGCAATGCTGTCATGGAGTGGCTGACTGAGGAAGGTCAGATTGATTTTGTTCGCTCTCGTACAGTGGGCAACACCCGTCTTGCCCTGCTCTCACAGGCTCCGTCCAAGTGTAAGATGGTCATTGATGAGTTGATGACAGGAAGCAAGTATCATGTTTTGCTGACTGCAATCTATGTGGATCGTATCCCCGAGGAAAAGATCATAAAGCGTCTGAACATCAAGGACACTGAAGAGTTCGAAGTAGCCAAGAAGGCTGGTGAGAACATGCTGAAGGACGCATTGCTCCGCTCTGTGGAGTTTTCCGAGGAAAACATCCTCCGTGACAAGACGAAGCATGTAGTTATGGTATCTTCTGAGTTCGTTGCCGACCTGTCAGATTGGTGTAAGGCCAAGACGGGTGTGAACCCTCTCTCGGAAGTCTTTGGTACCAACCTTACTGACGAGGAGGTGCGCGAGAAGACTGTGGCCTTCCTGTATGCCTTCTCTGCAAAGTTGAAGTGGAGCGACCGTGACCGCTATATCTGGTGCCGCCGTTTCATCATCAACGCAGATCCCGAAGGTCTGGCCCATGAGGTGGGACATGACCGAGCATGGCTCGATACCCGTTATTCGCGTCTGAACGCTAAGTTCAAAAAGGCTATAAAGGAATGGTGGAAGTCTCACGCTTTATAGAATGTGTTGTTTTTGGCCGAACATTTTCATTCGTGTGGAAAAGTTCGGCCAAAATTTATATTAGTCGAAAGATGAGAGATAGAGTTAAAAAGCGCAACTTTATAAATTGGAATTATTAATATAAAAACCACAAATTATGAGTAAAGAATTAGTATTGGAGAAATTGGAAAGTTTGGGTTTCTCAGTTGTGGATGCCCATAAGTTCGGCTACGTATTTGAATATGAAGAACTGACATTTCTTTATATGCCAGATGATGATGAAAACTTTCTACGGTTTGCGTTGCCGAACATCTTTGATGTGACAACCGAGAATAGGTCATTTGTATTGGAGTTGGTCAATGATATAAACATGACCATCAAGTATAGCAAAACTTGTGTGTTTGGCGAGAATGTCTGGATATTCTGTGAGTTTCGGTTGTTTGGAGATGACAATATAGAGGCAATCATTGAACATGGTCTATTGCTGCTACAGGCTACTTTAGGGTTGTTCCATGGGAAAATAGAAGAAACACCGCATACAGCTACAACTATAAGAAGGCAGAAGAGACTTATTCCAAACAAGGCATGTGTTGAATAGTTTTATAGCGGCTAAAGTATATTATGGATTATAAGATAAAATTAGATACAATGGAAAAAATTGAAGGATTGGAAACAAAATATAAATGCCAGAAGATAAAAGATTCTATTAATGAGAAAAACGGACTGTTTGTGGAATTCGTGGCAAGGTGTCTTGATGATGAAGGGTTTGTAAAGGCTATGAACGAACTGTTGCCTTTTGACAATGTGGCGCAGGCAAAACTTAAAAGAGTAGATGATGTATTTCCAGTAAAAAGCATCGGTCTGTCAATCATGCGGATGGAGCTTGAATTGCCTCTTTTCTCGCTTGGTGTCAGCATTGAGATTGCTGGCAGTGATGTTAATAAGGCAGTTAATTCCACTACCTTCATTTCTGCTTGTCGAACAATAGAAGAACTAAAGGAATATGTGAAGTCTGACACTTTCTCAATGCTAGTCAAAGAGAATTTCGAGAAACTGGTAGAGGATGGTTTTTCAAGCCAAAATGAAGGCTCCTGATAGATTTGTACTGATTCGACATATCTCTTAGATATCAGTTAAAGGAAAATGATATGAGTAACAGTGTTATCAATTATTCCCTTTTATGGGAAAAAATCAAAGAGAGTGCAAAACGCATAGGTCGTGAGGGTGTCAGACAGGCTTTACTGATGTACTTCGTACTCAAAAGTCTAGATACGCCTCGCTCAGAGAAGATTCTTATCTATTCGGCCATTGCCTATCTGGTATTGCCAGTAGATCTGATACCTTCGAACCGAGTACCTATTATTGGTTGGCTGGATGAGTTAGTTAGTGCAACTGTCGCAATTCAAAAGCTCAGGCGTTATGTAACACCGGCCATTGAATATGAGGTTGAGAGAATACTGGATGATTGGTTTCCAACGTATGCAGAGTATGTCGAACTGATAGACGAGTAAAGTGTAACAAATAAAAACAAGTAAAGATGAAGAAAGTTAGTGCTAGTCTGTTTTTCGGGGTTTTATGGAAGGGCATCTGTCAGGCCATTCAAACTGTGCTGGAGTTGTTCTATTTTAAGAAGGAAGGTACGTATGCCCGATGTATCTGGGGCCTATTCGCCACCAGCGGAGCCATTATCATGGCATTCTTTGCACTTGCCATTATCTGTGCGGGTGTTGAAATGGCATACGATCATTGGTTTAAAGGCCATGATTGTGATGATGAGTATTGCTATCACTCAGAGCATGTCAACCGCGACATTTACTTCCACAATACGGAGGATGGCAAAAGCTACATTTACAACAAACGTACAGGTGAGAAGCTGATAAAACATATCGCCTGGATTGCAAAGCCACTTGGCAAAGATACGCTGGTTTGTTATAGTGACGGCAAGAAACGTGGATATTTCAGCAAGAATACAGGTAAGGTAGTCATTGAACCGAAATATGATCATGCGTGGGTGTTCTCTGATGGGCTGGCTAGTGTAGAGGAAAATGGTTTCATCAAGTTTATTGACGGAACAGGCAAGGTGGTCATTGACCAGAAGATGCCGTATATTCCAGATATGGAGGGGTATGTGTTCCACTCGGGATACTGTGTAGTGGATACAGATGACGGTGAGCAATGCGGCATGATTGATAAGTTGGGCAGGACAGTTTTGGATAAGATATATAGCTCCATTAGCCCAACGAATGACCTGGAGATGTGGCGTGTAACCAAGGGTAAGGAGAATGGCTTATTGGATAAGGATTTGAAGACCATCCTTCCGCTGACAGAATGCTCGATGTGGGTATATGATGAGATGGTTCACCTGACGCTGCCAGATCATACGATGAGGAAGCTAACCCTACAAGGAGAACTTATTGACGATTTTTACATCACTGATGTACGAACATTGGAGTATTCGAAAGAAGAGGTCCTGTATCGTACTGACAAAACGACCGATGACGAAGGTAATAATGTAGATACTACCATCGAGGCATATCACCCCGTAGCAAATGCGAAGATGAAAGCATATGTGGCAGGGGACTGCTATGAAGGTTTGATGAGTGCAGATGGTCATATCATCACAAAACCGTTATACAAGGATATTACAGCAATAGGGTACGATTTGTATCTGTGCGATGTGTCAAATGGAGATCGTGTGATAGTGAACGGAAAGGGTGAAATCATAAAATAAAATAGGTATGTCAATGAAGTTGTTTTTCAGGAACTGGTTGGTACTAGCGTTATTGCTGGTGCCAGCCTCTATGGCAGCCCAGAACACGGTTGAAGTCGTTGATACAGTTGATGTAGACGAACTGACAAATAAGTCACAACCCGTTGCTCAGTATGACCTCAAAGAGTGTGATTGGGTGGACATCTGCACAGGGAATCCGAAGTATGCCATCGTGACCAAAGGACGGAAGCAGGGAATCTATGACTTGGAATTGCATAAGGCTGTTACTGATATTGAGTTTCGTAAGGTGGCTTTTTCCCGACGAACAGAGGGAGAGGATAGCATATGTATCAGTATGTTCTATGCAAAGAGGGGCATTAAATATGCTATTATGGGGGTATTTGAGTCTGACAACAGCATATTTGCAATCTGGGGCGATGATCCAGATGAAGTCTATTCGTTGGATGAATGTACCACCATTGACAAGAAGATTACAAAGCGGGCGAAGAAATTGTTGGAAGGCTTTATCCGTAAGGAAAAGATGGACAATGCCCAAATAGTTATTATGGATGCAAAGACAGGACATCTGAAGACATGGATAGCATTGGATGCCGACATGACAAAGGAGGATGCTGGTAAGTTGCTGAGACATTCGTGTAGTGCCTCGCTGACCATTCCTTTCCGTGAGGACAAGCGGCTGAGAAATAAACAACTGGATGCAACTAGTCCTTTCGTGATGGCTGTAGGGTATAGTTGTCTTGCCCATGACGGAAAGATTTTCATGCCGACATTAAAAGATGATAGTGTTAAAGTGGATGATGCTTTTCCGTTGTCACAGATTGTTGCGCTGAAAGAGGAGTTAAGAGTGAATAGGAATAAATCGGATGAATGGTCTTGGCTTGACAATGGTTTTGAGTGCTGGGGGTATGCTGCAACGGATGAAATTTATGCCGAGGATGACAAAGAACGTGCTACGCCTGTCGGTAATCAGATTCAGTTTGCCTTTGTTTTCCCTACAGAGAATCCACGATATACGATTTGCGTTGTGGCTAATAAGCACTCATTGGATGTTACTCCGGCAGCATTCAAGGAAATTGTTAACCCAATGGTAAAGTGGTTGATAAAGAAATGAATGAAGTATGAAGAAAGTTGTTTGTTTAAGCCTGCTATCACATTCGTCTTTGAAGGTGATACCATTCGTTTTCATCGCTGTGAAGACTTTCTCAAAGAGAATTCCAAGTATTCCCTCATAGCTGTGACCCAAAAGAAGTAATCGGAACGGAATGGGGTGACTAAAGTGTTAGTTTGTATTAACAAATGACACTAATGTGATTACATAATGCAAATAGGGCTAAAATAAAATAAACGATGCTCTTGTGTGAAATTTACGCAGAAAAATTTGGAGAATTAAAATGAAAGTCGTATTTTTGCGTAATAGTGCCATCATTTGTCTTCCTCTTCAAATTCAACCCGGAAAAATATGATGAGTTGAAGCAAAAAGGATTCAGATTAGAGTTTTAACAAAAAAAAGAAAGGAGTAAGATTATGGAAACGATGGAGCCGAAATTGAAGGGTAAGGTGAAGTTACTAGGGTGGGGTAGCCATGTTGAAGCCTCTGGCATCCTCGTGTCCATCACAAAGGGTCTGCTAGATGGATGTAGGCTGATAGTACGGGTGAATGCTGGGGAATGGCTAGCAGAAAAGGAACACGGGCTGTTGAAGTACCGTATTGACAATTTTGGCGTGGGTCTGCGACTGGTGGATATCTATGCCCTTGACGAAGAGGTCATAGAGGCCGTCTGTGAACCTGTACCTGATGCCCGGCCCAAGTTCATCTATGTAAACAAGGGCAGGCAGATGTCACCAGGGAACGCCTACGTTCTGGCAACGGAGTTCTTCACGTTCGATTTCAGTATTCAGCTCTATAGGGAGGATAAGGAGGGCAACAGGATGCTAATCTGGAACGCAACCTTCGAGAATAGGGAAATAATAACAGAGAATCAAGAACAGTAATAAATATGGAGAAAAGATATACACCAGAGAGAATAACAGAACTGAAGGCAGATGAAATATTTGTTTTCGGAAGTAATCTTGCAGGAGCACATGCAGGAGGTGCTGCGCGTATCGCTTTGGATAAATTTGGTGCAAGCCATTTGTTAGACATTAATGAGAAAGTTGACAAAGAAAAAACAAAATTATGGCAGCTTGTAAGTTAAAGAAAGGTGATAGAATATATGAGTGTCGTTATCATGAATCGATATTGACAGAGTTGTTAACTGACCCTGAACTGCTGGTGCAAGGAGAGAATTCGCATTATTGGCATTGGAAAGCGAAGATCATAGAAACGAATTCCCGTCATGTAGTGCCAGGAGAGATTATTCAATATGGTATTACCGAAGAGGCACCGGCTTATGGGCCAAGATTGTTTCGCAAGGATCTCTATAAGTTCGGCTATGACGCAGCAGAGCCTGTGTTACCGCCCTTTGATACGAAAAAGTATGATACGTCGAAAGAGACAGACGATGATGATAAGCTTATAACAGGATTGACATTCTGTAGTGATGAACGTGGTATTACATGTCAAGGACATCCATTACTTGAAAAACTCTCCATACATCCTATAGGTGAAGGCATGCTTTGGATAGGAAATAGCCGTGGGCCATTATTCTTTGCAAATTTCTATACAGGGGAAGCGAGACAGTTATTAGATGAGAATAGTAATCTCGTGGGTTTTGAAGATCGAGATTTCGATTGGGAAAGACTAAAGACAGTAGAACATCCGTATGATGTGAACCATAAGCATGTGGACTATGGTGGTTTGGGACGTTATAATGATTTCCGCAATGGTATTTGTTGCCTATGTTGGATGCTTCACCCAGATGGGCGTTATTATGCCGATGAAGATGGGTTTGGTATGGAGGACGATGATGAGGAAAACATCTATTGTATTATTGATAGCAACCTCCGCATTGTCATTCCTTGGCAACCAATGACTGATGAGGAAATGGCAGAGAACATGAGAAAGGCTAGAGACCGAAAGACATAAAGAATTACCTGTTCGGACACGGTTTTGTGTACAGCGAAAAAGAGAAACAATTCCGTCCGATAGGTTATGATTCAGTAACAAGATGGATACTTGAAAAGATGCTATAACACAGATGAATTGATATGAAAGAGATTAACTACAAGGACATGAAGTTCAATCCGTTCAACCTGATTGGCGGTGAATGGATGCTAGTGACTGCAGGTAACGAGCAGAAGTGCAACACGATGACAGCCTCTTGGGGACACCTGGGATGCCTATGGGGACATAACGACCCGACAGCGGTGATTTACCTGCGTCCGTCACGCTATACCAAGGAGTTTGTGGACGAGGAGGGCTACTTTACCCTCTGCGTCATGGATAAGTCGTTCAAGAAGCAGATGGCATACCTCGGCAGTGTGTCTGGTCGCGATGAGGATAAGATTGGCAAGACTGGCCTCACGCCTGTCTATGCCGACAATACTGTCTATTTCGAGGAAGCCAAGCTGGTGCTAGTTTGCAAAAAACTTTATCAGTCAGAGCTACAGGAGAATGGATTCCTCTATCAGGACACCATCGACGCGAACTATCCTCAGCGCGACTTCCATACAATGTATGTTGGTAAGATTGAGAAGGTGCTGGTAAGGGATGATGAGTATTTGAAATGAACAAGTCACATATATTCGGCTATCTGCTGGGACTGCTTATCTTTGTGGTTGGCATTCCAGCTTTGATGTGGTTGGTGTCTCGTCTTAGCGGAAGTAATCCTGCTTACGCAGCAAGTCCGTAGTGGGGAAAAGCGACTGGAAAAGGACTTTGGCCAGGAATATCTTGATTATAAGAATCGGGTAGGGAGGTATTTCCCCTGAAATAACGAATGCACTCTGCAACTTTTAGCATCATCCTTACGTCTAACAGATAGAATTTGTTTAAAGATAATTGTAACAATGAAGATATTAGGAAATATCATCTGGTTAATCTTTGGCGGACTGCATACTGCCATTGAGTATTTCA
>JAEEGL014290225.1_pt1 | contig 12077 bp, 7 predicted proteins | sample 9134231 | NCBI WGS metagenome assembly JAEEGL01 (sample SAMN16246548, study PRJNA631951) | gut metagenome | biome: gut microbiome; feature: rumen; material: fiber-attached | host: Bos | place: Iran: Karaj | collected 2018-10
ATAAAAGTATTTTTTATAATTTAAATAAATTATGTAAAATTACTTGTAATGATAATAAATTAAAAAATTTATATATAATAGAAAATATTAAATAAAAAAATTATAATATAGTATTCTTTCATTTGATATTTATCTCTCAAAAAAAATAAAATTTATTTAAAAATATATTCGACAATACACACTGAATTTTAATAAAAATTTATCAAAGTCTACTCATTTAATTATTTTCCAAATACTTTTTATATTTTGGATTAAAATTCAATTTATATAATATCAAAATTACAGAATTAAATATTAAATATTTTTATATTCTAACCTTTTATTCAAATACTATTACATTTTCAATGAATAATCATTTTCTCTTTTTCGTTTATAAATTCATTTTTGCTCTTTAATATACTTATTTTCTTCTTTAATTAAAATATGAGTATTAAGTAAATGCCTTTTTTTATTTAAAACTTTTATATATCTGTTAAAATTATTCTCAACAAATTTTAGCATTTCAAACAATGGTTGTTTGTTGAAATATGATTTTAATTTCATTAATTTTAGAAAAATGTTATTTTTTACTTTATTTACTGTGAAATCATATTATAATATAATAATAATTATATCATTTTTTCATTTCTTCTTTTTAATTACATAATTATTATATTTTTCTTATATTTCCTTTTACTTAATATTTTATCAAAAAATATATTATTTTCTTTGTTTGTGTTTGATTTAATATTTTTTCTTTGTTTTTTTCAATAGATATATTTATTATTATAACAATTTATTAGTATAACATTATTAGATAAATGATGTCTTAAAAATTCATTTTGCCTCTTTTCTTTTTATATTTCAAAATTTGTTTTCTTCATTTTTTTTAATGCAATAATTAAAACAATTATCAAATCAATAAAAATAAAGTAAAAATGTTTTTAATAAAGTAAATTTATTGGAAATTATTACTTTAATTGATTTATGACAAATTAAATAGTATTCAAACCTTTTTCAATATATCCTTAATCTTTCGAATATTAAATAAAAAAATAATGATTGTAATTTAATGGGATTTATATGATAAATAATTAATTATTAATTTTTTTTTGAGTTTAATAAATTTTATTATTTATTAAAAAGAAGGGGAATTGGGAATAATTATATTATATTATTTTTTTATAATGCAACTTGAAAAATATTTTTTTTTAAAAAATCTTTATTCCTTTTTTATATTAATATAAATAAATGATAAAAGATTCAGACATTGTATTATTACGATTAAAAAGTAATCAAAAAACAGAAAGAGATTGTGATTCAATTAGAACAATTTCAAGTAATATTTCATCATCAAGTCAATTAGATAAAACATGTAAAAATGAAATTTTATTTTTAATAAATTCGGGTTTTGATAAACATAAAATAATAAAAGTATATTTATTATTAAAACCTAAAAATATAAGTGAAGCAGTTTATTTTTTATCAAAAGAAAATAATTTATATCAACATATTTTTTATTCTTCAAAAAATTATCCTAATAATTGTAAAATTTGTGGTGGAAAAAAAAATGAACATATTCCAGAAATGATAAATTTAAATAATTCAATATTAGAATCTAATCAAAATGAAGAAAATTTAGTTGAAAATGGAATAAATATATACAATAATGAATCAAAGAAATACGTTTGTAAAATTTGTGAAGATGAAATTGATAATGAAGAAGAAATAAAAAGAAATAAATGTTCAAATTGTAAAGAAACATTTTGTGATTTTTGTTATTATAATTATTTAACAGAATCAATAAAATTAGGAAAGATAAAAATTGATTGTCCTAATTGTAATAAAAATTTAACTGAAGGTTTGATAATTCAAAAATTATATGAAATTCCAAATGAAAGTAATAAAGAAGCTTTAAAAACAATAAATATTTTAAAAAAGAATATTTTAAGAAAAGAAATTTTACAAGATAAAAATAGTAGATTTTGTCCAGAAATAAATTGTGAAAGTTATGCAAAAAGAAAAAATGAAAAAGATATTTTTGTAATATGTAAAAAAGGACATAAATTTTGTTTTAATTGTGGAAAAAAATGGCATAAAAAAAGGAAATGTAATAGTGAAGAAGAAATAGATGTATTATTTGAAAAATATAAAAAAATATATCATTTAAAAGAATGTCCAAATTGTAAAATACTAACTTTAAAAAAAGACGGATGTAATCATATAAAATGCACTTATTGTCAAATTGATTGGTGTTGGATTTGTGGAAAAAAATTTATAAATACTGAAGATCATTATAATAATCCTCAAATAGATTGTTATAATAAAATGTTTGAAAATAATTTTAGAGAAGATATTTGTTCAAAATGTTTAAATGAATCTGATAAATTAATTAGAGTTGATATTTGTAATCATTTCATTTGTTATAATTGCTTTGATAATTTTATTGAAAAAATAAATGTTGATGAATGTATTCAAAACAAAGATTTTAATATTAAATGCCCTATTGAGGATTGTGAAGAAGGTTTAATTGATGAAAATGATGGTTTAAATTATTTTCAACTTCATAATAAAAAATTATATGATATATTTAGTTATTATATTTTGAAAAGAAAAAAAGAAAATTTCGATTTTAAATTGAAAGATTTTTTTGAATTTGATTTTGAAGAATGTAAAAAAGTTTTTTTAGATATTTTTGAAGGATTTTGTGAAATATTTTTTTTAAAAACAAGTTTAGAAAAATTATCTGAAGACAATAATTGTTTTCTAAAATTCATAATATGCATTTTAATTATTTTTCAATTTTCATTTGCTTCAATCATTTCTGTATTAATATTTTTAATATTAAATTATTTTCAAGCATTTTTAAGAGAGCTTTATTATTGGAAAGTTTATACTTTTATTACTTTTACAGGAAAAAAATGGTTATTTTATTGTATTAATTTGGTAATGTTTGAAATTTTAATGGAAATAAATTTGATTCAACTAATTTTACTAAATATAGTTTATATTTTTATTTTATTATTAATATTCTTAAAAGATCAATTATTTTTTTTTCTTATTCACAAAAAATATATCCATAAAAAGGAAGTTTTACTTTTAATATTTTCCAGTTAATTTTTCTAATTTATAAACAATAGAAATAAGTAATTCATTATCTTGAAGACTTCAATTTTAATTGGAATTAATCCATATTTTATTTTATTTTTTTCATGAAAATATTTGGGGAATAAACATAAAACAATCTTTTGAAATATATATTTTATTTTTCTTTTATGTTTATAAATTTTAAAAGTATTGTATTAGATTAAATTTAATAAAAATATTTAGTTATAAAAAATAAAATTATAAAACCAAAAGAAAATTAATTATTTTATTTATTTTTTATATAATAGTAAAATATATAGTAGGTTTATTATTATTATTCCCATTTTTTTCGCATTCAATTAATTTATCGAAATTAATTTTAAATTTATTACTTTCAATTTTTTTATTTTGATGTTGAACACTTGAAGAATATAATATTAATTTTGGTTCTCTTTCAATAATTTTTTCTTGACTATGACCTCTGTTAAAATATTCATATTCTTTTTGATAAGGTTCTGGTTGAGATCTTGTTGATATAGATGAATTTTTTACTTTTTTTATTTTTGATTTTTTATATTCTTGATTTTCATTTAATTTATTTTCTGTTTTTTGTATATTTTTTGTTAAAATAGGAGAAATTTCCATCATTTATAATTTTTATTTAAAAAACAATTTTATTATTTCTTATAATTAAATATTTAAAAATTGAAAAATCAAATTAAAATAAATTTAAATCATTAAACAATAATTCAATCAATTGCAAATTATGTTTTTATTTGATTTATCATAACTATTAATTTTTTAATTAATATTTTTATTTAATATTGTTGTATTATTTTAATAATTATTTTTCATAAAAAATATTTTAATATAGAAAAAATTAAAAAAAATTAAATTTTAAAGAAAATAAAAAAATTAGATAATAAAAGATAAAAAAATAAATATTTATTAAAGATAAATATTATATAAATAAATAAGTGATTTTAAAAATTTAAAATATTACTTAATTAAAATCAAATTCATATTTTTTACATATTTTTTTTGCATTTTGACTTCTTTCAGATATACATTTATATTGTTCATTTTCAATAATTAATTTAGTTGATTGTTTAAAATCCTTAATTTTAATTCCTTTTATTTTATTTTGTCTACTTAAATTATTTATTAAAGTTTTTCTATTTTTATTTATTAAATTTCCACCATTAAAAATTTTTTCTGATATTTCTCTTGTTGAATTATCACATCCAGTTTCTAAATTATCATATAATTTTTTTAATCTTGATGTATTATTATTAAATATTATTTTATTTTTATAAATTTGACTTTGAGATAAATTTTTATTTTTCTTTTTTATAATTTTTTTATTTATTGAATTACTATAATCAATTCTTCTTTTTAATAAAGTTTCTTTTATTTTTTGTTCAGAAACTAATTGACTATTTGATTTTGGATGATTATTATTATTTTTTTTAATAAAAATATTTTTTGGTTGTGAATTATTTGTCATAAAAATATTATGTCTATTTTCAATATTTGATATTACTCTATAATTTGTTTTAATTTGTTTTGGATTACTTTTTGAATTAACTTCTTCTTTTTCAAAAATTTTTTTATCATTTTTAAAAAATTCAGCTTTGAAATTATCTATTATATCTAAAATTCCAAAAATTTTTTTTTGTAAATAATCAATTTTATCATCATCATCTATAAAATCATCAATTTTATTACTTCTAATAATTTCATTATTTTTATTATTAAATAAATTATTCCTTATATATGATATAGAAGATCTTTCTTTCTTACCAGATGTTTCTAAAATATATTTTTTAACTGATTTTTCATTATGAATATTTAAATTTGAAACATTTGAATTTTTTAAAGTTCGATTTGACTTTATAAAAATATTTTTTTTACTTTTATTTAAATTTTCTTTTCTTTTCATATAAATAGAAAAATAATTATCTCTTTCAGTATAATTCATATTTTTCAAAAAAAGAAAAACTTATTTTAAACAAAAAAAAAAATGAAAAATAAATTATAATAAAAAATAACTCAAAAAAATAATTTTAAAAATTAAAAAAAAATGAATTTCATAGTTATTTTTATTTGATTTATGAGCTTTATTCATTTTTTAATAAAAAAGTATTATCTTTAACTATATATAATAAGAATAAAAATATTTCTTCCAACAAAAATTTTATTCAAAATAATAAAAAATTCTAAAAAATTTATATAAAGTAATAAAAGGATATGATTAAAATAATTGAAATTAAATAATAAAGAAAATAAATTAAATGAAAAAAATCAAAAAGAATTAATGACTCATTAGATGACACATAAATAATCATTTTTTAAATTTTATTTTATTGAATTTTTATTACTAAAAATATTTAATAATATTTTTTTAATATAAAAAATAAAAATAAAAATACAATTAATCATTTTTTCTTAAGAATTTATAATCTAAAAATCAACCAAATAAATATTAAATAAATAAAACTAATATCACATAAAATATTGCATCATTCTAAATATATTTAAAATAATAAATAATTAAGAAAAGATTTAATAATAATAATTTAAATACATGAGGAAATTTCAAAAAAAGAATAATAGAAAATTCTTTTTTTCACTTATTTAACATTGCAGTTGCATAATTTTTAAAAGCATTTCCAGTTAAATCTGAACTTTTATCTCTACTTTCAACTTTACTTCCAAAATATTTTTTAAGCCATTGATGCTTTAATAAATCTTTAATATCAATTCTTTTTTCAGGATTTTTTTGTAAAAGATCTTGAATGAATTTTTTACTTTCTTTACTTAATTTTTTCCAAATAAAAGGATAAAAAGGAATAGGTTCTTCAATAGTTTTTCTAGCAATTTCTCTTTCAGAATATCTATCATCAAAAGGTAAACAACCACATAAAAGTAAATAAGTAATAACTCCAATAGACCAAATATCAACTTTTTGATTATAAGGTATATCTAATAAAACTTCAGGAGCAACATATGATAAAGTACCATAAGGTTCTCTACAAAGTTCATTAGGTCCTATAATTTTACTTAAACCAAAATCTAATAATCTTATATCTGCTTCATCTGTATTATCAGTCATTAATATATTTTCTGGTTTTAAATCTCTATGAACTATTCCAAAAGAATGAATATAAAATACTGCTGTTGCTAATTTATCTATTATTTCTGCTGTTCTTTTTTCTGGTAATTTATATCCTCTTTTTTCTATATATGAAAATAAATCTTTTCCTGAACAATATTCTGTTATTATATATATTTTCTCTTGATTTTCTATTACATCATATAATCTTATTATATTTGGATGTTGACATATTTTTAATATATCTATTTCTGTCTTTACTAATTCTAATTGACGATTTGTCATTTCTTTTTTATTTATTATTTTTATTGCTACTTTTCTTCCTGTTAATTTATGATATCCTAATTTTACTAATCCAAATTGTCCTCTTCCTAAATTTTCTTTCACAATAAAATTTTCATTTAATGGTGTTATATCTATTGCTTTTTTTAAATATTTTAACCAATTTTCTATTTCTCTTTTATCTTCTGAATAATAATTTCTTGTTTGTTTAGGATAAATAATACTAAAAGAATAATATTTTTTTCCATCTCTTTCTAAAGGACTATTTTCTTTTAAATAAACTCCACATAAATTATGTACTCCATCATGATTTGGAATTCCTTTATCTCTAAAATAAAATAAATCTCTAAAAACTAATCTAAAAAATGTTTTTTTAAATTTATCTGTTTTTGTTATTTTATATAAAAAACCTTGATAATTTATTTCATTTATTTCATCATCATCAACAATAGAAGTATCATAATTTGTTCTAAAAAGTTCTAAATTATCATCATTAACTTCAATAATTTTTTCTTCTTCATTACCTTTAATTTGATAATTATTTAACATTTGTTTATTTTTTCTATGAGGAGCCATAACTTCATTATCATCTTTTTTTTTATCTTGAATATTTTCTCCAAGAGAAATTTCACTAGAAAAAGAATCTTCATTTTCATTATAATCATTTAAATCAATATTTATTCTTTTAATATTAGTAGCCGTAGAATTTTTATTAAATTCATTTTTAATCTCATGATTAATTTTTTCATTATTAACAGAAATATTATCTAAATCTTTTCTTTTATTATAAGAATGTTTTCTCATAGTAGGAGAATCAAATCTTTTAATTGTAGGTTTCTTAACAAAATGAGGAGGAGTTTTACAACCATGAAAAGGTGAATTTTCATAATATTTATTTCTATCTTCTTCAGTTGATTGAAAAGTTCCATTTTCAGAAACCATTACAGTATCTTTACTAAAAGGCCTTTTTTCTAATATATGTAATAATATCGAAATAAATATATCTGAATTTATATCACTTACTATTTTATTAAAATCTTCTTGTGTTATATATTGCTTTTCTTTAAATATTTGATTTAATGTTTCTAAAAGCTCATTTTGAATTTCTACTCTATCATCAAAATTATTTATTTCATATCTTAAATTTACTTTATTTGGTGATTGATTTGATGTTATTGGAATATAACTTAAAACAACTCGAATATCATTTGAATTTATTTTACCATCTTTATCAAAATCATAAAAATTAAATATTAATTTTAATAATTGTTCAAAATTACCACTAAATAAAGTAGTCATTCCAATTATAAATTCTTTTACTCCAAGCAAACCATCATTATTTGTGTCAAAAACTGAAAAAAGTCTTGTGTTTATTATTCCATTTAATTCATAATACTTACTAAATATTAATTTGTTTATTCCTTTTTCTCCTTCTTTATTTCTTTTCACTAAATCTTTCCAAATTTCTGTTAAATATTTTGCAAATGATTCTAAATTTTCTACTCGGAATAATTGAATTATTTGAGAAAAATCAAATTTTTTATCATATATTGTAAATTTTTGCATTTTTTCCTTTTTTATTTTTTTTTATTTTTTTTATTTTTTTTTTATTTATTAAATGATTTTTTTTTTGGAGCTTTTTTTATTTTTTTATTATTTTGGAAAAATGAAAAGACAAATTTAAAAAAAAGAATAATTGATAATATAAAAGATTGGTATTTTAATTAGATTTAATTGAAAATGTCTCAAGATAATAAAGATTTAGTTTTAACAAAAGAAAAAAATAATATTGAAGAAGAAGTAGATAATGAAGATAAAAATTCTTTTTTAAACAAAAAAAGAAATTTTGAAAATGTAAAAGAAGAAAACGAAAATAATGATAATAAAGAAGAAGAAAAAAAAGATGAAATGGATATAGAAAAAAATAAAGAAAATAAAGAAGATATGTTAATGAGGAACGAAAAAATAAATGAAAAAGAAGAAAAAATAAATGAAAAAGAAGAAAAAATAAATGAAAAAGATGAAGAAATAAATGATGAGAAAAAAAAAACAAATATAATTATTGAAGATGAAAATAAAAAAGAAGAAAAAAAAGAAAGTACAGAAATTAAATTAGAAAATATAGTTAATATAGAAAATAAAGAAAAAGGAGAAATAATAAATAATATTGATGAATTAGAAGAAAAAGTAGAAATTGATTTTGAAACAATAATAAATCCTTTATTGAAGAAACCCTTAGTTACATTTGATCTTTTTTCACAAATAATAACATTAAAATTAAATCAAAAACAATTAAAAGAAATATATGAAAAATATAGAAGTACATATTATAATTATATTAAAGAAATTTTTTTTCAAGAACATAAAGAGGAAGAATGGTTTAAAGAGGAATTTCATCCTTTTTATATTCCAGAAATTAGAGAAATATTAAATGAAGAAGTAAAAAAATTATATTCAAAATTTCAAAGAAATTTAAAACAAATAGAAAATAAAATTAAATTAGAATTAATAGAAGAAGATTTAAAAAATACAAAAATTCAATTTTATATATATTCAAATGATGAAAATCAAGAAAACTTTACAGAACAAACAATAAAAGATTTTTCAAATCCTAAAGAAAATATAGAAATAAATAATAAAAATTATTCAAATAATCCATATTATATTTTCGATAAAGATAAAAGAAGAATAAAATTTCATTCAATATCTAAAAATAATTCAATAACTGAAATATTAAAATATGCAAAAGAAACAAATGGATTTGAATTTATTTCAATTTCTTTTCCTTTAAGAGATCAAGATTATTCAAGATTTTGTTTTTTATATTATGATTCTGAAGAAAATACAAAATTAGCTTTTGAAAAAATACAAAAAATTATTCTTGATGAAAATCATAATTTTTATATTCCTGAAATTATATTTGAATCAAATATTAAAATTAGAATTACTCCTCCTTTATTTGATGAAAGAATTAAAGAAGATTTAATTTATACTAAAAAAATTATTGAAGTTTTTGACAAAAATTTTAATATTAATAATAATATTATTTTTGATGATGAAAAAAATAGAAATTGTGAAAATCAATTAGATATACAAATTTTATATTTAAGAAGAGTTCATGGCTTTTGTTTTTATTGTTTGAAAAAATATAATAATGAAGGAAATTTATCTTTATATTGTGATGATATTCATTTAAGAAATAATAAAAAAATTGGGAAAAGAAATTTAAATAACAAAGAATTAATTAAAGAAATTAATTTTGATAAATTTTTTACAAAAAAAATTGAATTATTTATTAAAGGTATTCCTGATAAAAAGAAAATAATATTTGAGAATAAAATAATTCCTGAAGTTTCATATAATAAAATGGTTGATTCTTATTTAGAATTTATGTGTGAAATGAAAACTGATAATTTATGTGAATGTAAAGGTTGTGGAAAAAATTTTTTAAATAAAAATTATTATAAGAAACATTTTGAAAATTTTGAAAAAAATAGATTAATTAATGATATTAATGGAGAAATTTTAGAAAATGCTGAAAAACAAAACTTCTTAAATTATGAAAGACCTAAAGAATTTATGATAATAAAAATTATTAATAGTAAAAATGATTTTGATAAAGATGATGAAAGTGAAATTTTTTTAAAGAAACATTATAATAAATACATTGATTTTGATGATCCTGATAATTTTAAAGAAACTGATAATTTAAATAATTTAATTTCATATGAAAATCTATAATTATAATAAAAAGCTTTTAAAAAATTTCCTGTTTTAAATGATTTAAATAAAAAATATTTTATGAATCAAATATGTTAAAAGATTAAATATATATAAAATTGTTTATTTATAATATAAGTATATGTTTAAATTTACATAATATTTTTATAAATAAAAAAATAAAATTTATTAAAAATCCTCTTTTCAATTAATTCTTATTGAAAAGAATATGAATTATAATAAAAGTAAAATTAAAGGAACAGGAAAAAAAATAAATAGAACAAGAAAATAAAAATAAACTTCATATTAATAAAAAAAAGAATTAAAAAAATCAAAATAAACAATGAAAAAATGAATATATAGAAACTTATAAAATACAAAAGATTAGAAGATAACAATTCAAATAATCAAAAATATAACAATAAACCAGAATAACTCGACATGCAATTTACATTCAAAGAAAAAAATGAAAAGGATTTTGATTGAAAATACAAAAAAAAATGAAATAGGAAATAGATTAATTAATATTGGTCCTTGAATCTTTCTAATATTATTCCTAAAAATTGTTTCAATTTTTTTATTAAAATGAGTTTAATTTATAATATATTATTACTGAAAAGATTATGAATATGGTTATCATTATATTCGAGAAACTTTTTAAAAAGAATTTTTAATAATGTTAAAAGATTCCAAATTAATTAATCATTTTATAATTTCTTATTTAGGAGGTATTATTTTAAACAAATTATTTTATATTTTTTTATTAATTATAAATATTTTTTTTTGGTATTTTATTTTTTTGGTTTTAAATTTTTTAAAAAGAATAAATTTAAATAAGAATGATTAAAAATATAAATGATGAAATTACTATAAGAATTCAAAATGAAAATTTTAGTATTCAAAAAAATTGTCCTGTCTATGATATTATTTTAAATAAATTAAGATTATTTTTTAAAAAAAGAAACACATTTACTTTTCCAAATAATATTTTTAAAATTGATTTTGATATATATAGTAATATTTTAAGTAAAGGAATTAATATTCTAGAAAATATAGAAGATATGCTTTCAGGAATTAAAGTAGCAATTTTTTTAAAAGATAATCTAATTTTAAACGATATAATTCAAAAAGGAATTTTTTCATTTTTAAATAATAATAAAAAAGATTCTTCTATAAAAATAGAATGTTATATTTTAAAAAATATTGAAAAAGAAAATAATTATGATTATGATACTTCAATTTTTATTTTATTAATAAATAAATGTATAAAAAATATTGTAGTTAAATTATCCAATGTTAAAAATTTAACAAACTTAAATTTAAATTTCTTAATGGAATTACCATCATTTGAACATAGATTAATAATAAAAGAATTTATAAAATATAATTTTTACTCAATAAATTTTGAAAAGAATACATTTGATCTTAAATACTTTCTTAAAAATATTTATCAAGTATATGAAATAACAAATGATAATTTATTTTTTGTTCTTAATAAAGAAAAAGAATTTTCTATAAATGAATTTAAATATAAAGTTTCTAATGGAGATAATTTATCTTCAATTAAATTAAATATTCAAAAAGATAATATAGTAAATTATTCTAAAGTTGATGATTTAAATATTGAAATAAATCAAACTCAATCAAAAAGTATTTCTGAAAAAATTATAGGAATTAAAATTTTAAATCCTCAAATTTTTAATAAAAAACCATTTTGTCTTTTATGTAAAACTAATTTAAATAATAAAGTTCATTTTAATTGTTTTTTTCCTCATCAAAATAATCAAATTTTTATTAATGTTGATACTTCAATTTTATTAATGTCACAGAAAAAAAATCAACAAATTATTGTTTATTTAGAAATTAATTACACTTATTCTACTTTTTTATATTA
>JAEEGL014809380.1_pt1 | contig 12077 bp, 9 predicted proteins | sample 9134231 | NCBI WGS metagenome assembly JAEEGL01 (sample SAMN16246548, study PRJNA631951) | gut metagenome | biome: gut microbiome; feature: rumen; material: fiber-attached | host: Bos | place: Iran: Karaj | collected 2018-10
GTTGCCGGAATGCTCGTTGCAGGCATGGCTCACATGAATGATGTTCCTTTCCGTGACGTTCTCATTCACGGTCTCGTAAGGGATTCACAGGGCCGTAAGATGAGCAAGTCTCTGGGCAACGGTATCGATCCGCTTGAGATCATTGAACAGAACGGCTGTGATGCTCTGAGATTCGCGCTCGTTACCGGTAATGCTCCGGGTAATGACCAGAGATTCCAGGAAGACAAGATCCTCATGGGCCGCAATCTTTCCAACAAGATTTGGAATGCCATGAGATTCGTTGTAATGAACACGGATGATGATTTCACGCCTGATCTTCTTGACGAGTCACTCTACACAACAGAAGACAAGTGGATCCTTACGGAACTTAACACGCTCATCAGAGAAGCCACGGTAAATATCGATAATTACGAGTTCGGCGTTGCTTTGAGCAAGATTGTTGATTTCCTCTGGGACAACTTCTGCGACTGGTATATCGAGATCACAAAGAGCAGACTCTACGATAAGGAGTGCAAGACAAGAAATAATGCGATCTACCTTCTCAACTATGTTTTGAGCGAGGCTATGAAGCTCCTGCATCCTTTCATGCCTTTCATCACTGAAGAGGTATATTCAAACCTCGTTATCGCTGACAAGGCTGAGTCCATCATGATCTCCGACTGGCCGGAGGCTGATAAGGTACTGTCCAGCACCGAGGATGCCGAGATGATGAACACCATGATCGATGCCATCAGAGGTATCCGTGCGGTACGCAAGAATATGGATGTTGCTCCGTCTCGCAAGGCACATATCATTGTTGTAACTGCTTCCGATAAGATCGCGAAAATGTTTACCGACGGCGAAGGCTTCCTCGAAAGACTCGCTTCCGTAAGCAGCCTTGAGACAAGATCTTCCAAGGAAGGCATTCCGTCAACAGCTGTTACCGCGGTATTCGGCGGCGGCGAGATCTATATTCCTTTGGAGGACCTTATCGATATCGCCAAAGAACTCGAGAGACTCGATAAAGAGAAGACACGCCTCGACGGCGAGATCAAGCGCATTAACGGCAAGCTTTCAAATGAGTCGTTTGTCAGCAAGGCTCCGGCTGCAGTAGTTGAGCAGGAAAGAGCCAAGCTTGCAAAATATGAAGAAATGTATGCTAATCTTTCAGACAGGATAGAGGTTTTGAGCAAATAATTAAGGAGGAGTTATTATGGCTAATGAACTCGAGAACAAAGAATTGATTGACAAGCTGCCCAAGGAGGGGGTCCACTGTTATCCGGCGAATCCGTCGAAGATAACGACCAACAGAGTAGTTTCTGTTATATTCTTTGTTGTAGGATTATTTCTTGTTTTTATAGGTTTGCTCAAAGTCTCTGATAACATTATCAAGATCGCGCTCCTTGCTGTAGGTGGTCTCAGCTGCCTTATCAGCCTTCTTGTCTTCGTGCAGTCTTTCCTTATCGCAAAGTTCCGCGTTGCGGTCGATTACAACGAGAAGAACATCGTTTTGAGATACCGTTACAGCAAGATCGCTATTCCTTTCGAGAACTTTGACGGAAGAGACGGAACACCTGACCAGGCTGAAGCTATCATCGACAAGAACTTCAAGAAAGGTACTACTTTCTATCTCGTACTTGATGATGTTTTCGAGGACGCCTGCTATCAGACATCTTCATCCGATCTCGAATCAGTAGATGACTTCAAGCAGCTGCGTGAAGAGTGCTTTGCCATTGCCGAAGCATATGGTGCACGTAACAGCAAGGACAAGGTAAAGTTCTATTACGAGAAGGATAATGTTGAGAAGGATACCGGTTCAACCGAGATCGATGCCCTCATCGAGGAGACAAAGGCAGAGAAGAAGGCTGACGAGGAAGCCGAGGCTGCCAAGCGTGCTGAAGAGCAGGCCGCAAGGGAAGCAGAAGAGGCTGCAGCAAAGGCAGCTGCCGAGGCTGAGGAAGCTGGAGAAGGCGCTGATTCTGATAAGGACGAAGAATAATCTATATTTTTTGTTAGCTTGAGGAGCTGCTTCTTAAAGGGGCAGCTCTTTTTTTGTGTATTAGCGGTAATTAGAATAATCGCGGCGGTTTGCACGGCGTACGCCGTGGGTTTTGCCTTGATTATGCTTGTTTACCCTCAAAATGCCGGCAGTTCTCACGGCACCTGCCGTGCTTTTTGCCGGGATTTCCCACTAACTCCTTTATATTCCTGGCGGTTTGCCCGGCGTACGCCGTGCTTTTTGCCGGGATTTCCCACTAAATCCTTTATAATCCCGGCGGTTTGCCCGGCGTACGCCGTGTGTTTTACCTGGATTTCCCATCAAATCCTTTATAATCACGGCGGTTTGCCCGGCGTCTGCCGAGCTTTATGCCGGTATTATGATGTTGCAGCTAGAAAAGTCCGGACTCGCGCCGGCCATAAGTGTAATTAAACGCCCTTTAACAGTTCTTTTTTCTCTTCCGCCGTCAGATATCTCCATTTGCCGGTCTCGAGATCGCCGAGATGAACGTTCATGAAGCGGATCCTCTTAAGTCTCGTAACCTTATATCCGAGATATTCGCACATACGGCGGATCTGGCGGTTTAAGCCCTGGTGGAGGATTATCCTGAAAGTCTTATCTCCGGCGGGTTTTAGTTTGCAGGGGAGTGTGAGCTGTCCCAGGACCGGCACGCCGGATTCCATTTCCTTGATAAAGGCTTTGTCATATGGGCGGTTTACCGTGACAAGATATTCTTTCTCATGGCCATTCTCGGCGCGGAGAAGCCTGTTGACAATAGAGCCGTCATTGGTGAGAAGTATCAGACCTGACGAGTTCTTGTCGAGGCGTCCGACAGGGAAGATGCGGTCCTTGTAACCGATGTAGTCGATTATGTTCGAAGGATCTCTTCTGTCTGTCGTGCAGGTTACGCCGAGGGGCTTATTGAAGGCAATATATATCATGTCATCGTCCGGAATTATAGTGTGGCCGGACACTTCAACTACATCACCGTCAAACACTTTGCTGCCCTGGACTGCAGGCTCGCCGTTTATGGTCACTTTGCCGTTTTCGATAAGGGTATCAGCTTCACGCCTTGAGCAAAGGCCTGAAGAAGCGATGTATTTGTTCAGCCTTATTCCTTCAGAATCAGTCCCAGACATCAGGAACCTCAGCCTTTGTAAGGGTGAATGTGAACGTTGAGCCTTCCTCGTACTTGCTGTTGACAGTGATAGTCTCGCCCATGTAAGTCAGAAGCTCTTTCGCGATCGAAAGACCCAGGCCGGAACCTTTCTTTCCGCGGGCTCTGTCAGCCTTGAAGAACCTGTCGAAAATATGACCGATATCATATTCGTGTATGCCTTGTCCGGTATCGGCAACAGATACATAAACCTTTTTCTCGGTCTCGATATAATCGGTGGCAATAGTGATCGTCTTGCCTGCGGGGGTGTACTTCTTGGCATTGTCGAGAAGGATAACGAGGATCTGTTCCACGCGGTCCGGGTTACCGATAACCGTAGGAAGCTCGCCGTAGTTGTTCTGAACGGAGAACTTGATGCCTGCTTCCTTCATGATAGGCTTGAACCTGATCTCGATATTTGAGATCAAAGTGTTCAGATTGAAGGGGAAAGTCTTGAACGCGAGCGTTCTGGACTGGAGCTTGGAGAGCTCCAACATGTCGTCGATAAGACGCGAAAGCCTCATTGTCTCGTTGAGGATGATCTGATAGTAACGCTGGCGGTCGCTCTCCTTCTTGACCATGCCGTCCGACAGAGGCTCGATAAGACCTCTTAATGTCTGGAGCGGCGTGCGGAGCTCGTGAGAGATATTGGCAACGTAATCCTGACGGAAACGCTCGTTCTTCTGTTCCTCGAAGATATCACGGAAGAATCCGGTCGCGCCGATGATGCGGGTATTGTCTGTGGAATCATATTTCGGAATTATGGTGCACTGGTATGCGTAGTCGCGGGAGTCGATCTGTCTGGTCTTTGTCTCGCCCGTTGAGATACAGTCCTCAAAGTCAGACCATACATCGTCAAACGGTATGAGCTGAAGTCTTTCCGTGAACATGTTGTTTTTCTCCGCACGCTCGAAAAGCTTATGAATGGCTTTGTTGGTGGTTACGGGCACTGAATCCTTATCAACAACCACGATGCCGTCCGAGATTACATCGAAAATATCCTGCAGCTGGTTACGCTCTGAAGTAAGGTCGCTGATTGACTTGGAGAGCCTGTCAGCAAGGAAGTTGAACGACTGGCCGAGTTCTCCGATCTCGCCTTTATGGGATTCATCAGCCCGGACGCTGAAGTTGCCCTTACCGTATTCCATCGCGACTTCGTTGATCTTCTGCAGAGGAAGCACCATGCGGCTTACAAATGCGTATGCCGGAACGAGCATGGCGAACGCCGCCATCAGGGTTGAAAGAAGAAGGATGTTCAGATATTTGACGATAGTCTCACTGTATCCGTTGAGATATGAAAGCGAATAGAGATAATATGTGTTACCTTCTATAGAGATCGGAAGCCTGGTTATCAGTATCATGTCATAAACGTTGAGATCGGCAACATAATACTCAAGGCCGTTGAGATCTTCGTAAGCCAGGGAATTCAAGAGGGGCACGAGGCTGGAAGTGTCTTTTACGGCAATGTTCCTGTCCTCAATGCTCGTGGAATTAACGATATCGCCGCTTGTGTTTACCAGGTAATAGTCATGACCGGTTGCGTAACTTGAATCGAAGAAAAAGATCCTGTAATCGACATTATCGAAATAATGGGGATTTTTCTCTAAAAGTCCCTGGAACTTTACGTCCTGTTCCAAAGCACGGTCGAGTTCAACCGTAATCGTGGCGCTTCGTCCGGCAACAAGGAACGCAATAGTAGCAAGTATTGCCGATGCCAGGAGGGACAATACGACAAGCGTCATGGTTCGCTTTAAAAGCGTACTTTGGAACATTTACGAGACCTCGAATTTGTAGCCGATACCGTAGATGGTCTGGATCGACCATGTGGCGCTGTCAAATGTGATCTTCTGTCTGATCCTCTTGATATGGGTATCAACTGTTCTTGAATCACCGTTATAATCAACGCCCCAGACTGCTTCAAGGATCTGTTCGCGTCCGAAAACCTGTCCCGGATGGGAAGCGAGAAGATAAAGTATCTCAACTTCCTTGGGCGTGCAGGGAACAGATTCGCCGTTGGACTTTACAGCATAATTGTTGAGGTTGATCTCAAGACCGTCAAAAGTAAGGACGGAGGAAGGCTTGGGTGTATCTCCGAAACGGCGGAGAACTGCTTTAACCCTCGCAATGACCTCGCGGGGTGAAAAAGGCTTTACGATATAGTCATCCGCGCCAAGTTCAAGACCTACGATCTTATCGATCTCCTCGCCTTTTGCCGTAAGCATGATGATAGGGGTAGCCATGGTCTTTCTTAACTCACGGCATACATCAAGACCGCTCATCTCAGGCATCATGACATCGAGAAGGATGAGGTCAGGCTTGTTCGCCTGAGCCATCTCAAGTGATTCTTTTCCGTCATATGCGTCTATATGTGTGAAATTATCGTTGTCGAGATAAAGACCCAATGATTCGTGTACGACCGGGTCATCGTCGCAGATCAGAATGTTAGGTGCTACAGCCATTTTTCTTAACCCCCGAATTAATAGAAATATTATATTATTCTTTAACTTGAATATGCAATCAGATTTGGAAAATCAAAATTAATTATTAATTTCATTGTGTTTTTCTATCTTTATATATAAAATTTATGTAGTACTTCATGAGGGAGGGTGCTTTAATGATAAGGAATTCTTTGAAAAAAGCGGTATCTGTCCTGTTGACAGGTGCTGTTATGTTCGGATTTGCCGGATGTCTTGATTTCGGCGGAAACAAAAAGGCTGTTATCGAGGCGGCAGACACACTTGCTTCCAATATGGCTTCTGCTGATGCGGCTAAGCTCATAAAGAACTCAACGCTCAGCAAAAAGAGCGATGAGGCCGTTGCGCTGACAGAACTTTTGTCCAATGATAAGAGCTCTGAGGATGAGGCTGCATTCTACAAGGCTGTTGAGAAGACTATCGAGTATGAGATCGATGAGGATTCTGTAACCGTCGAGAAGGATTCGGCTTCAATTAATATCGTTTTCACGATTGCCGATTATTCCAAGGTCCTTCAGGATGATTTCTCGAGCATTGACGAACTCACTGCCGCGATCAAGAAGGCAGACACTATGACTGTCAAGTTTACGGCTGAATTCGCCAAAGAGGAGAAGGAATGGATCCCTGACAATGTCGGCAGCAAGAAGTTCATGAAGCTTTATGAATACAGAAACGCCGAGATCGTTCTCGGGCTGTCCGCTGATATCATCAAGGGCTTTATCGACAAGTCTCTGAGCGGCTTCTGGCTTTCTGAAGACAAGTATCTGGATACGACATTTATTGAGTATGATCTCTATCTTGATTCGGCTATCTATGATTACGAATCCCGCAACGAATATATGTATATCGTTCTTTCAAAAGACGGTATTCCGGTCTATACCGGTCCGGATATAAAGATCGGCGAATCTACATATGTTGTACTGCGTGTGGACAGTGATCAGGCCGGACTTGGCGCTTTCGAATATTTCGAGACAGGCAAGTACACGATGGATCTGTATTATAAGGGTCCCAACGGCGACGAACTGATCGAATCCAATTCCGTTGATGTTGAGAAGACTGTCATTCCTACGATCAATTCTTCATCTAATATTGGTCCCACTGATGATCTTTTCCCGGGTGAGGGTGAATATTTCGATTTCAATGACAGGGACTTCAGGAGCAACGTTATTGTCGCCAAGTGGTTTGATTATGACGGATATAAGCTCGATGACGACGTTTATTCATCGGATGTTCTTACGATCGCTTTCTCGCTGGAAGTTGTTCCCTCATGCACAATGGAGGTCGAATACTGCTACTACTACACAGACAGTGAGGACGAGGATGCGCTGAGTGAAGCTCTTACGAATCCTATTTACTCCGATACTGTCACTCCTACGACGTATGCGAACGGAACATTCTACGATTTCGATTATGAGGTTAACGGTGAGGCAGACCCCGGTTATTACGTTATAGTGGTATTTGAGGCCGGCACATCCAATGTCCTTTTGTACGGATTCTGTGTTGTTTCTTAAGATTCTGCCTGATTGATTCTTTAATCTTTTGGTATAATGGTGGCGCTTTCAGATAAGAAGGCGCCACTTTAACTATGAGGGAAAAGGAATATAAATGAGAAAGATAACGTTATCAATGACGGCGGGGTTGCTGGTTGTCTGTATGCTGTTCCAGTTTTGCGGATGCAGCAGCGATAATAATACCCAGTCAGAGATCGCCAGGGCTTACTGTGAATCGTTCTGTGAAGACGTAAAGAGCGGTTATGCCGGTAAGATCATGAATTATATGAATTCCTCTGAGATCACGGAAGCGGAACTTAAGGAGATGATCACTCCTTCGGGTCTTAACAAAGAACAGGAGGCTTTCTCGAACGCTATAAAGGATTCGATAAACTATAAAGTCCAGGATCCTGTCTACGATTACAAGGCAAAGACAGCGACAGTCTATCTGTCGTGGGAACAGGCCGATTACAACTGCGAAGAGGCGGTATCAGCTGTTACGGTACTCGATTTCAAGGCCGCAATAGCAAGGGCTCCGTCAAACATTATCACTGTCCCCGTAACTGTCGACCTTAAGGGGGATACGCCCAGGATCGTTAATCCCCGCGATGTTGTAGATGCCGTATATGCCTATAATTCAGCAGAGACCGGGATAATGCCGGGGCTTCTTTCCGATTATTATCAGAAGGGCGAGCTCCTGCCGGCCCCCAAGGGAGAGTATTCAAATGTTAAAGAGGTCGGCATAAAGATCGACTTCAAAAAGGAACTTTCCTCCTACAGATTTGTTCCGGGGATCATCTGTGTTGTTTCCAAGGGCAAAGATGTCTTATATACATCTGACATTATCAGCCTGACAGGTGATACATATAAACTCAGCTATACAGCTGAAATGGCCGGTCCCAAGGGAGTTAACGAAGACGGATATCTTTCTGCCGGGAAGTATTCTTTCATGGTTTTCGATGCGTATTCCAATGAGATAACAGGTTTTGAATGTGATGTTAAGACTGTGGCAATCGAGAAAGATATTGTCGAATTCGAGGATCTCAAGAAGGATCATTATATCTCGGAGTCCGTGTATGAGTTTAAGGATGATGACCTGAAGGGTGAAGCCTTCGCCAATAAATCCGGCTGGTGGGATTATGACAACACATCCGTGGGAAAGAGTGCTTTCGGCTCAGATACCAAGATCATCGGATTCTCGCTGGCCGTAAGCCAGGATAATGAATCAGAGCTTTACTATGATTACTTTTACAGTGAGGAATCTGATTTCGGTGATCTGAGTGAGCTCAAGCCTGTATACCAGGGGTCCTGCAAGCCTGCATTGTATAAGGATCAGGCCTGTTATGATCTGGATTATTCCGGATCAATAAAGCCGGGCTTTTACGGTCTTGTTGTATATGACAATGCTTCAAGAAAGCATGTTGTTTTCACGGCTGCATGCATTGTCCTTGAGGAAACAAGCAAGGACCTTTTGGAGGGATAAGCCTGTTATAATTATTTAATAGCTTAAACCAGAGGTTATATGGACAGACGGAGAAAGATAAATTGTATTAAAGTATTGGCGTCGGCAGTATTGCTGATCTCGGTATTTATTGGCTTCTGCGCCTGCACTGAAACTGATGAGACTGAAGAGACCCGGTCCGTAAATCCTGACAGGACACACAGGACAGACCTCTGGCACCGTCCCGGAAATACTACAGAGACATCTGATCATATGGCTGCGGTAACTCCCGTTGAGACAGAGACAGAGACCGAGACTACAGGAACTACAGAGCCGACGGTCCCGGATATTGATTCGATCAAGGATCTTTACGTCTATTCTGTATGGTATGACGCTGTCGTTGACAATCCTGCGGACTATGAATCGATAGATTCGGATGATGCTTTCGCGCTTAAAGGAGTATTCTATTTCAGTTCACCTCTCAGCATCGATCTTGACGCAAAGCTTTATAAAGACGGTAAAGTCCTGTTAAAGAGAAAACTCAAGCTCAGGGAGAATGTGACCGCTGAAGCTGATTTCAGTGCCGGTCTTGAAGGACTCGGCAAATTTGACAGCGGCGAGTATTATATAGAACTGATCTATGACGGTCAGGTTGTGGGAACCACACCGAATATGAGGGTCAGGTAAGATGTTTATATCAGGCAGCTGGAAAGATTACGAACTTTTATATTGCGGAGGCGGCGAAAAGTACGAGCGCTGGGGCAATGTCACGTTAAGACGTCCTGATCCGCAGGCTGTCTGGCCTGTAATAAAGAACGGCAAAGAGATCTCCATGGACGATCTCGAAAAGCCTTCAGCCCTTTATAACAGGAGCAACACAGGCGGCGGCGCATGGACCAAGCTCAGGAGTTTTCCTTCCACATGGAAGATCGATTACGATTCTCTGGGCAAAAAGCTGACTTTTATAATCGAACCTACGGCTTTTAAGCACACGGGACTTTTCCCTGAACAGGCTTCCAACTGGGATTTCTGCGGAAATCTGATAGAGAAGGCAAAGGAAGCAGGGAAGAAGGACATAAAGATACTCAATCTTTTCGCATATACAGGGGCGCAGACCCTTGCATGCGCGGCTCACGGCGCCGATGAAGTAGTTCATGTTGACGCTTCAAAGGGTATGATAGCCCGTGCCAAAGAGAATATAAAAGAGAGCGGCCTTGAGGACCGTTATGTAAGATTTATCGCCGAAGACTGCAAGAAATTTGTCGAACGCGAGATCAGAAGAGGCCGCAAATACGACGGCATCATCATGGATCCGCCCTCATACGGCAGGGGTCCTTCCGGAGAACTCTGGAAGCTTGAGGATTCCTTCTACGACCTTGTCAAGCTCTGCGCAAATCTCATATCTGACGATCCGCTGTTCTTTATCGCCAGCTCTTATGCCACGGGCATTACGGCACAGGCTTCCGGACAGATACTAAGTCTCGCGATCCCCGGGGGAAGAGTCGATGCCGAGGAGCTTGTGATTCCGGTATCCAAGATGGGCATTTATCTCCCTTGCGGCCAGACGGCAAGATGGACTTCAAAGTGACGGAGATCCCTTATGGAGTAAAAGTCCTTTATGAGGACAATCATATTATCGCGGCAATAAAGCCCGCCGGGGTGCTGTCCCAGAGCGACGGCACGGGCAGCCCCGATATGCTTACGATACTTAAGGCTTATATCAAGGAAAAGTACGAAAAGCCCGGAGATGTATATCTTGGGCTCGTTCACAGGCTTGACAGGCCGGTGTCAGGGGTTATGGTTTTCGCGCGCACAAGCAAAGCCGCGTCGAGACTGTCCGAACAGATAAGGTCGCGCAAGGTCGAAAAGATCTACAGATGCGTCGTCAACGGAGTTCCTGAAGGCGGAGGAAGGCTGGAAAACTATATCAGCAAGGACGAAAACAGCAATACCGTAAAGGTCTCCGATACCGAAAAACCCGGCTACAAGTCATCCTGGCTCGATTATAAGGTCCTGACCTCAAAAGATGGTCTTACCATGTGCGAAGTCAGGCTCGGGACCGGCAGGTCACACCAGATCAGGGCCCAGATGGCGCATGCAGGATACCCCCTGATCGGCGATCAGAAGTACGGTTCAGCGGACAAAAGATGCAAAGATATTGCGCTCGAAGCTTACAGATTATCTTTCGAGCACCCTGTAAAGCGCGAAAACATTACGTTTGAGGCTCCTTTGCCGTCAGGTTATCCCTGGAACCTGTTTGCTTGACTTTAAAGACACTAAAACAATATAATTATAACTTGCTAAATTATATATAAAGGTGAAGCAGGTTATGTACAACAAAGTTTCAAAAGACCTTAATTTCGTAGACAGAGAGAAACAGGTTCTCGAATTCTGGAAGAACAACGACATCTATAAGAAGAGCATCGCTCCCAAAGCGGACGGCGCTCCGACTTTTACCCTTTATGACGGCCCGCCGACGGCTAACGGCAAGCCCCATATAGGACATATCAAGACCAGAGTCATTAAGGACGTTATCCCGAGATATCACGCTATGAAAGGCGAGACGATCGTCTTCAAGGCCGGCTGGGATACTCACGGACTTCCTGTAGAGCTTGAAGTTGAGAAGGCTTTGGGCATCAACGGCAAGCCCCAGATCGAAGGCTACGGCGTAGAGCCCTTCATCAAGAAGTGCAAGGAATCCGTCTGGACATACAAGGATCAGTGGGAGCACATGAGCGACCGCGTCGGCTTCTGGGCTGACATGGAGAATCCTTATGTCACATACGATAACAACTACATAGAGTCCGAGTGGTGGGCATTGAAGCAGATGTGGGATCAGGGTCTCATCTACAAGGGACACAAGATCGTTCCTTACTGCCCGAGATGCGGTACGGCTCTGTCCTCACACGAGGTTGCTCAGGGGTATAAGACAGTCAAGGAGAGATCCGCTGTCGTAAGGTTCAAGTGTGTAGATGAGGACGCATACATTCTCGCATGGACAACAACACCATGGACACTTCCTTCAAACGTTGCTCTGTGCCTTAACCCCAATGACGAGTATTCAAAGGTAAAGGCCTGCGACGGTTACACATATTACATGGCAACTGCACTGCTCGATTCTGTACTGGGCGGTCTTGCCAAGGACGGCGAGAAGGCTTACGAGATCCTCGAATCCTACAAGGGTTCGGATCTTAAGGGCAAATCCTATGTCGCTCTTTATGAGGGCACTGCAAAGGAAGCCGCTAACCAGAAGAAAAAGGCTCATTACACAGTCTGCGATGAGTACGTAACGATGGAAGACGGTACGGGTATCGTTCACATCGCTCCTGCTTTCGGTGAAGACGACGCAAGGGTAGGAAGAGACAATGACCTTCCTATGGTACAGTTCGTTGATACAAGGGGTAACCTCACTGAGGAGACTCCTTTTGCCGGCATGTTCGTAAAGGATGCTGATCCTGAGGTGTTGAAGGATCTTGATTCAAGAGGACTTCTTTTCTCCGCTCCCAAATTCGAGCACGAGTATCCGTTCTGCTGGAGA
>JAEEGL015354284.1_pt1 | contig 12077 bp, 12 predicted proteins | sample 9134231 | NCBI WGS metagenome assembly JAEEGL01 (sample SAMN16246548, study PRJNA631951) | gut metagenome | biome: gut microbiome; feature: rumen; material: fiber-attached | host: Bos | place: Iran: Karaj | collected 2018-10
CACAACGACGAGAAATGCAAAGGCGAGGACGTCTATGTGCAGAACGCCAAGTTGCGTGCGGAAGGCAAGGACACGCTGACCGACATGCGCGGCACGGAGCCGAACACGACCTACAAAGAATATCTGCGCAGATATATCAACGAGGCACGCGAGATGGGCGTGAAGCCGATTCTGATGAGTCCGATTTGCCGGGTATATTTTAAGGACGGCAAGATCAATGCCGAAGGACGGCATGACCTGAGCAAAGACGGCATTGACAAGAACTACGTGCGTTGTATGCGCGAGGTAGCGGAAGAGATGAACGTGCCGTTCCTCGACATGACGGCAAAGAGTCTGGATATGTATGAGAGTGCGGGACAGAAGACCTGCATGGAGCGCTATTTCAACTGCGGCGACAAGACACACACCGGTCAGGAAGGCGGCATGGTCAATGCTAACTTGGCATATCTGCTGATTAAGAACTGCCCGGAGTTGAAGGAGTTGCATCATCTGGTGGCATTACCTTCGATAGAGTCGTACAGCTCGTATATCCGCGCTATTGAAGAGCGTGGCAAACGTGAGGCTTTTGCCGCGAAAGGCAGTCCGTTCGGAAAGACGCTGAAGGCCGGCAAACTCAGCAACCTCACAGCCAAGAAAGATGCCTATATGCCGAAAGATGGTCTATGGCCGGCAGGCGAGATAGACGAAGTGGCGAACCGCTATGTGGAGTACTCGATTAGTGCGGACAAGAAGAAAGGAATGGTGGTGGAAGGTATCTACCTACCCGTTCGCGCAAAAGGCGGCGAGGGCATGAATATTCATATCAACTACGGCTTCGGAGACTCCTTCCGCGACGTGACGACCATCTATGAGAACACGGCGCTGCCGAAGAACAAAGAGGTGCTCGTGAAGCTGACTCAACCGATATTGGTTCCTGCCGGCGAGACGCTGCATATCCGCGTGCTGCCATGGTACGACTCCAACGGCAAGCCGCAGAAAGGCAAACAACTGATTCTGGGCGAGATGAAAATCACCGGAAAGAAGTTACAATAACAAAAAAACACGCCCCGCAAGGCGTGTTTTTCATATCGAACGGTATGATTATTTGCCTGAGTCGAGCATCCATTTACCATCCACAAGAATGAGTTTCATGTCATCTTTGCTCTCGCTGCCATCACCGAAATGGAGGGTGTAGTTCACTACAGCAGACTGACAGTCTTCTGCCACCTTCGTCTCATCGATGTCAAACGAAGCGATGCCGCCTTTCTTATCAATCTCCGGACCTACTTTGGCTTTCAGCAGTTCTGCGAACTGTGTTTTGTCCTCATCGCTGGCCTGTTTGGTGAAATGCATCTGGTCCACCAGTGCTGCATAATCGCCCTTTTGATAACTCTTGAGGAAGGTGTTAGCTGCTCCTTCCGGAGTGGAAGACTTACCGCAAGCGGTCATTGCGAATACCACGAGGGCCATCGCCATCAAACGAAATAGATTTTTCATAATGATTTAATTAAAGGGTTTTACAAAAAGAGTGGTTTCACTCTGTTCTATATCGCTGGGGAAAATCGCTTCCCCTTCTTTGCTGAATATAGTCGGTACATCGTGCCTGTGCCCGGCAGAGACATCGACTCCTTGTGCATTGAAAGCCCTCCAAACCAATTCCGTACAATAGAGAGAGGAACTATCCGTGAGTAAGTAATCGTTGTCAAACAGGACTTTCTCATCTACTTTCTTCAGCGCGTATCGCACTGCCTCGCAGGCAATTCTATCGCTACATCGGATACGCAGCCAGGCTCCGTTCTTGGCTCGACCGGCAGAGAAGAAACACGCCACCGGTTCCGCTTTGAGGTATTCCGGTTCTTCTTCTCCCGGCACTGCGTGCACGACTTGCCATCCGTCAATCGGATCCTTATGCAGGAGTCCGATATGCGAATACGGCGAATGTCCACGCTGCACCACTAATCTGCTCTCCGCGCCCCATCCGCACCGCAGGACCAGATCTCCTTCACGCCATTCGTCCATTCCGCTCAAGGGAACGGGCTTCTGCGCAGGCCTGCAACCTACGAGCCCGACGAGGCATACAGATACAAAAAGAGCCGCAACGAAGCGGCTCTCTTTGCTATTCTTAATAACTTGTACGCTGCGTGGCAGCATAACTGATCTTCAGCGCGTATGCGCGACGGAGTTCCTGCTTGATGTCCGCAATGACACCCATTCGGGTCTCTTTGTCGGCCTTGATGGAAACGGTCATCAAACCCTGGTCAGACTCCTTCATGGAGGAACGCTCATTGACGATATACTCGCCAATCTCTTTCACTTCCGCGAATTGGTCATTGAGTTGGATACGCGTTTCAGCACCGTATTGTTTACGGAACTCTGCAGTCGGCGTACCGACGTAGATATAACGCACAAGGGATTTATTCTCCAGCTTGGTGAGCTCAGAAGCCTGCGGGGTCTTGAACTGCACCTTATAGCTTACTTCCTTCATTGACGTAACAGACATGAAGAAGAACAGCAGCATGAAGATAATATCAGGGAGAGACGACGTATTGAGCGCCGGCATCTCACGTTTCTCATTTCTACGAATCTTTGCCATGTTAGTTACCGTAATTTTTAGGCTCAGCCTCGGAAATCTTCTGAGGATAGATCTTTTGGATCTGTTTCTGTTGATCCTCTTCGAGTTCGTTATAAGCCTTGTGGAAATACTTCTGCGCGCATTCTTCACGCAATTCATTATACGCCGCTACGAGTTCGTTCTGAACGTCGAGGTATGCCTGATACTGCGTATCGACATCGTTCTGGACGGAGATGACGTGATCCTTGGTGTACTTGATTACGCCGAAGGGAGCGCCGAAATCCTCCTCCACGAGTTTGGGCAGGAAGGCATTATCGTTCTCGTTCTTGATGAACTCTTTGGCTTTCTCTTTCAGTTGCTTCACATCCATCAACTGACCTTGCACCATCAGTTGGTTTGCGGAGTTGATCTTCACCACCAACAGGTTGCGCTTGTTGATATCTTTGTCTTCTACCTTCTGGTCAGGAGGTACAGGCGCAGGCAGACGGCGAGCCAGTCCTTGGTTAACGTCCATAGACGTGGTCACCAAGAAGAAAATCAGCAACAGGAACGAGATGTCGGCCATAGAGCTGGCGTTGATCTGTGGGACTTTCTTTGCCATGATAAATGTGATTTACTTCGATAGTTTTTTGGTATAAACGTATCCCCAGATCATCGTACCGATGGTAGCGATGACAAGGAAATAGCAAGCATAGATGACCGCGTCAGCCAATTGCGCCCACGCACCCTCGTTATCCGTGCCTTCGTAACCGATAATATTGATTTTCTCCGGGCTACCGAGGAACCAGCAAACGCAAGCCAGCACGATGAAGCCACATACGACACCGAGCGTCATGTACGCTTTGCGGCGGTTGGTCTTCCAGTTATTGGCAAACTCGACTACTACGACAGCCAGCGTAATGAGAACTACCAGAGCGAAGAGGATATAGTTCCAGATGAGGAACGCATCGGAGAAGCGCGGGATATCCAGGAAATCGCCGGCTACCTCCAAACTACCGTTCGAGCCACCGAAGAAGAACATCAGTATGAATACGATGCCCAAAGCCAGCAGTGACCAAAGGGTAATTTTCGGTAATTTTTTATAATCTTTCATAATTGCTCAGAATTTTTTAAATTTAACTTTGGCTATTGGCTATTGGCTATTAGCTAACGGCTAACAGCTAACAGCTAACGGCTAAATTTATTTCTTCTTCTGGGCAGCGTCGTACTCTACTACGATATCGAGCAGGCTAATCGAGCTGTCCTCCATTTCATTAACCAGACCCTCAACGAGGCTCAGGATATAGTTGTAGAACAACTGCAGAACAACAGCGATAATCAAACCGAGGAGGGTAGTCAACAGAGCGACCTTGATACCACCGGCAACAACGGTAGCCGAGATATCACCAACTTGCTGGATCTTATCGAACGCCTCGATCATACCGATAATGGTACCCAAGAATCCGAGAGACGGAGCGATCGCGATGAAGAGCGTAATCCAAGAGAGGTTCTTCTCCAGCAAACCGAGCTGAACACCACCATAGGAAGCGACAGTCTTCTCCACTACGTCGATACCTTCGTCATAGCGGCTCAGACCCTGATAGAAGATCGAAGCAACCGGTCCGCGAGTATTGCGGCAAACCTCCAGTGCTTTCTCAACACCACCTTCTTTGAGAGCAGCTTCTACGTTTGCAAGCAGCTCTTTCGTGTTCGTCTTGCTGAGCGACAGATAGATGATACGCTCGATGCAGAGAGCCAGACCGAATACGAGAGTAACGAGGGTCAGCGCCATAAAGCCGGCACCACCTTCAATAAATTTCGTCTTTAACGCTTTGTGAAGAGCTACAACGCCGCCTGCTTCCTCTGCGGGAACCTCGGCTACTTCCTCTACTGCTTCAGGAGCAGCTACTTCATCTACGTTTTCAACAGCGGCCTCCTCAGCAGGAGCGGCTGCCTCTTGTGCCATCAAAGCTGCGCTGCCGAAAGTCAGCATAGCCAGCACTGTAAGGGTTGCAAATACTTTTTTCATGAGAATAAAAATTAATTTAAGTTATTTGTTTTTTGTGTTATTCATTTTTTTGATGGGGATTCGGACTCCGCCGGGGATTGCTTCGTCGCTTCGCTCCTTGCAAGCCCAGCCTGCCGGGGGCATCCTGGGCAAGTCTTTCACATAATTCGCTCACTCAAGCAAGCTTGGACTCGCTAATTTTGTGAAATCCTTTGCGGAGAGACGGGGATTCGAACCCCGGAAACCCTTTTGGAGTTTACACGCTTTCCAGGCGTGCCTCTTCAACCACTCGAGCATCTCTCCAAAGCACCCGCACGGGGGCATTTATCAAAATCGGCTACAAAATTACTACAAATTATTGGAATACGCAAGTTTTTTTGCAATTATTTTTTATTTTGTGACATTTTCTTCCTATAATTTGCATATATCAGAAAAATATCGTACCTTTGCACCCCGAAAAAAAACTTTTTTTATGTTTATCATCGGCATTGCGGGCGGAACCGGCTCGGGTAAAACAACGGTCGTCAAAAAACTCATCGAACGCCTTCCGAAAGGAGAGGTGGTAGTTATTCCCCAGGACTCGTACTACAAGGACAGCAGCAATGTGCCTATTGAGGAGCGTCAGAACATCAATTTTGACCACCCCGACGCGTTCGACTGGAGTCTGCTGAGCAAACACATCGCGATGCTCAAGGACGGAAAGGCGATCGAGCAGCCTATATATTCCTATATTACGTGCACGCGTCAGGAGGAGACCATTCACATCGAGCCGCGCGAGGTGATCGTAGTGGAGGGTATCATGGCATTGCGAGACCCGAATTTGCGCAAGCAGATGGACCTGAAGATTTTCGTGGATGCCGATGCGGACGACCGTCTGGTACGTGTCATGAAGCGCGACGTGATTGAGCGCGGACGTACCGCCGAGGCGGTGATCGAGCGTTACCAGCGGGTACTCAAACCGATGCACGAGCAGTTCATCGAGCCCTGCAAGCGTTTTGCGGATGTCATCGTGCCGCAAGGCGGACACAACAACGCTGCCATTAACATGCTCGCCAAGTTCGTCAAACAGCAGCTCAGTGACAAATAAATTTGTCACGTTAAAGGGTTAAATAGTTAAAATGGTTTTTATTGCATAAAAACGTTAAACTGTTAGCTTGTTTTTTCCCTTATTTTGGACATATCTGAAGATCGGTACCTTCACTTTAGGTGGAGGATATGCCATGTTGCCCTTGATCCAGCGAGAGGTAGTGGACCGCAAAGGATGGATTGACGAGGAGGAGTTTCTCAATATGATCGCATTGGCACAGGCTGCACCGGGACTGATCGCTGTCAATTCCGCCATCTTCATCGGATGGCGTGTCGGCGGATGGCGGGGTGTGTGCGGTGCTGTATTGGGAGCTGTACTGCCTTCTTTCCTTATTATATTGGGGATCGCCATGGTTTTCCGGGAATGGAAAGAACTGCCGGCAGTCGAGGCGGTGTTCAAAGGCGTCCGTCCGGCGGTAGTGGCACTTATTGCCGCACCTTTGGTCAAGATGGCACGTTCGGCGAAGATCTCGTGGCTTACGCTCCTCATTCCTATCACCGCTGCCTTACTCATCTGGCTCGGACATGTCAATCCCGTCTGGGTGATCCTCACAACGATCGTGCTGACGCTTATCGTTGTGAAATTAAGAATTAAAAATTAAAAATTACGATTTTGCTTTATCTGGCTCTCTTCATATCGTTCTTCAAAATAGGCCTGTTCGGTTTCGGTGGCGGCCTGGCGATCCTTTCATTGATACAGATGGAAGTGGAGAGTCATGGCTGGATGACGCAACAGGAGTTCGTCGATATAGTAGCGGTGAGTCAGGTGACGCCCGGCCCGATCGGCATCAACTGCGCCACCTACGTCGGTTACACGGTAGGCGGTCTATGGGGCAGCGTGCTGAGCACGGTCGCGATCGTGCTGCCGAGCCTTATCATCATGCTGAGTATATGCAAGGCGTATTTCTGGTTGCAGAAACGGTTTACGGGTAATCCCTATTTCGAACAGACGCTGCGCATGTTGCGTTTCACGGTCATCGGTCTGGTGGCGTCGGCGGCATTGCTGCTGATCAAACCCACCAACTTCATTGACACGACCAGTTGGATCATCTTCGGAGTAGTGGCTTTCTTCACCATTCTGCCGGAAATAATAAAAGGCAAACGGCTTTCACCTTTCACCTTTCAATTTACAACTCTTTTGAGCCACCCTATCCTGTTGATCGTCTTAGCCGGTATTGCCGGTTATTGCATCTACGGCTAAGATTCCATATGCTTGTCCACCATGATGGCGACCGCCCCGTCACAAAGCACGTTGACGGCGGTGATCGGTGCGTCCGCCGCTATACACAGCGACAGACAGATGGCCTGCATCTCCGGTGAGAAATTGAGCACGGACGCCAATACCGGTAATACTGCGACAGCTCCTCCGGGAATACCCGGCGCTGCCACGCAGGTCACGGACAGCATGAAGATGAAGGCGATGAAGGTCAGCAGGTCGATCTCAATGCCCGTCGAGAGCATCAATGCCATGCTGCAGAGCACCACATGAATGGTCAGACCCGGGATGTGCAAGTTGGCGCAGAGGGGAATGACGAAAGAGGTCGTGTCTTCGTTCTTGACGATCAGTTTCGCCCGTTTGAGTGTAATGGGGATAGTAGCGGCGGACGAAGAGGTCGCGAACGCGAACAGGCATGCCGGCATCATGTTCCACATCAGTCGGAAGGGGTTCTTACGAACCGCTATACCAGCAATGATATACAGCAGGAACGCCCAGATGAACTGCAGCGCCACCACAATGAGCAGCACGAGGATAAAGTTCTTGAGCAGTTCCACCACTTCGCCGGCTGCGGACATATGCAGGAATATACCGTATATATACGTCGGCAGCAGAGGGATCAGCGCACGCTCGATGGAGAGCATCACCACATCCTGCAACTCGCCGATACCTTTCTTGAGCCCCGTAGCAGAGGACGAACGGATACCCAGACCCAGCATCAGAGCCAGCACCAACGCGGACATGACGTCCAACGCCGGGGGCAATTGGATGAAGAAATACGGCGTATAAGCACCGCCTGTCTGCGGTTCCAGCGCCAAGGTAGCGTCCGTATGGATGAAGTACGGCAACACGGCGTCACCTATTCCGAAGGTATAGAGCCCGGAGAAGATCGTGCTGGCGAACACGATGATGAGCGTGCTCGTCAACATACGTCCGGCGTTCTGCCCCGTATTGGCGATCGCTGCCGTGACCAGTGCCAGAATGATCAGCGGCACCAAAAAGCCGATGAACTGACCGAAGAACGCATTGAAGGTCACGAAAATGCGTACGAACCAGGACGGCATGAACAGTCCGGTCAGCACGCCCATGATCATCGCAACGAACACGTGCGCAATTATCGGGAATTTGAATCGTTTCATGTTTATAATCTTTCTAATTTGGCGTGAGTGAGTAATAATGTTTTTGTACCTTGTTTATCGAAATTGATTTCTATCTTGTCGTTCTCCGTCACCTCGTCGTGATAGACACGTACGACGGTGCCCTCTCCGAACACGCGATGACTGACACGGTCGTTGGCTTTCCATGCCGCCGAACCGATAGACGAGGTCGCACCGCTGACGGGCGTTTTCGGAGCAGAGACAGTTCGAGATGTCGGGATCTCGAGATCTCGAGGTCTCGAAAAACCCGAAAAACCCGAAACACTCTGAAAACTCGGGACACTCGGCGTCACTTTTCTCTCCAGCCCCAGATACTTGCGGTCGATGTCATTGAGGAAACGGCTGGGCGAATTGAACGCCACCTGTCCGTTGCGGAAACGTTGCCGCGCATAACTGAGATAGCAGCGTTCCATAGCCCGGGTAATGGCAACGTACAGCAGACGACGCTCCTCCTCTATCTCCGAAGGCTTGGTGCAGAACTGCGAAGGGAAGAGATTCTCTTCCATACCGGCAATGAAGACGACAGGAAACTCTAGACCCTTGGCGGCATGAACGGTCATGAGCGTCACTCGCTCCGTCGTGTCCGTCAGGTTCTCGTCCTGGTCGGTCTGCAGACTCACTTCGCTCAGGAAATCCGTGATGGGTGTGTAGTCGATACCTTCTTCCTGTCGTTGGGCAACGAACTCACGGATGGCGTTGAGCAACTCCTGCACGTTCTGCGCACGGTCGATACCTTCGGCAGACAGATCCAGCGCAAGCGCCGTCGTCACACCCGTCACGCGCAGCGTCTGTTCGGCGAAGGTATAAGCGTCCGTCTCTTCACTCAACTGCTGCAATTGACCGATGAGTTGGGCGAAAGCCTGCAGTTTCTTCTTCGTTGCCGCATTGACATCCAGTGCCGCCTCGTCGGGCGAAGCCATGACCGCCAGATACGCCAAATGCTGCTCGATACCTTTCGCCGCCACTTTCTTCATCGTCGTCTCACCGATACCGCGACCGGGAAAACCGACAATACGCAGCAAGGCTTCATTATCGCGCGGATTGACCGCCAGACGGAAGTACCCCAAGGCGTCCTTGATCTCCTTGCGCTGGTAGAAAGAGGTGCCGCCATAGATGCGGTACGGTATATTGCGTTTGCGCAACTCGCCCTCGAAAACGCGGCTCTGCGCGTTGGTGCGGTAGAGGATAGCGATGTCGTCATAGCCGTGCGAGCGCTTGGCTATCTGCGCTACCACGCCTTCGGCTTCGGAGCGGTCGTCCATGTATGCCTGCAAAGCGATCGGGGCACCTTCCTCTTTCTCCGAATAGACCTCTTTGTAGATCTGCTCGCGGTTCTTGTGAATGAGCGAGTTGGCAGCATTGACGATGGTCTGCGTGGAGCGGTAGTTGCGCTCCAACTTGAACAGTTGCGCATCGGGGTACTGCCGGCGGAAATTGAGTATATTACGGATGTCGGCGCCCCGGAAGGAATAGATCGACTGCGCATCGTCGCCTACTACGCAGATATTGTTCTGCGGCGCCGCCAGACGGCTCACCAGCAGGTACTGCACGTAGTTCGTGTCCTGGTACTCATCGACCAGCACGTAGCGGAACATGAGTTGGAGTTGTTCGCGCACATCGGCATGCTCGTCCATGAGCCGCAGCGTATTGATCAGCAGATCATCAAAATCCATCGAATTGGCAGCCCGCAGACGTGCTTGATAAAGCTCATAGATGGTCACGATCTCGTACATGCGCGCTTCGCGGTCGGCTTGCAGCAGTTCGCGGTTCATACCGTACTGAGCCGGCGAGATGAGGTTGTTCTTCGCCATCGATATACGTCCCAGCACCGCCGTCGGTTTGTAGATCTTGTCATCCAGTCCGCGCTCCTTGCAGATGGTCTTGATGACCGACTTGCTGTCCGTGGTGTCGTAGATGGTGAAGTCCCGCGTGTACCCCAAGCGCTCGGCATCACGCCGCAGCAGTTTGGCACAAATGCTATGGAACGTACCCATCCACAGGTAACGCGCATCCATGCCCACAAGACGTTGGATACGCTCCTTCATCTCCCGTGCCGCCTTGTTGGTGAAGGTGAGGGCGAGGATGTTACCCGCCGGCACGCCCTGCTGCAGCAGGTACGCGATACGATAGGTAAGCACACGCGTCTTACCCGAACCGGCACCGGCGACGATCAATGAAGGTCCTTCCGTGCATTGCACGGCTTCCCGTTGCGTACTATTTAACTGATCTAAAAAGTCCATTTGTCAAAAAAGCGTGCAAAGGTACGAAAAAATTTGCATATATCAAAATATTTTAGTAATTTTGCACCGGATTTTATGCTGCCGGTAGATTTTATAGAGAGCATGCACCAACAGATGGGCAATGAAGCCGAGTTGTTGGTCCGGGCACTGGAGACGGAGCCCGTTACCTCTATCCGCCTGAACAGCAAGCTGGATGTGCTCACTTTCCCGTGCGATACGGACGAGGTTCCGTGGCATATTGACGGTTATTATCTGAGCGAGCGTCCCCAGTTCACGCTCGATCCCCTTTTCCACGCAGGTTGCTATTATGTGCAGGAAGCCAGCTCGATGTTCATCCAGCAGGCTTTGGAGCAGTACGTCGATCCGTCATCGGTCGTACTGGATCTGTGTGCGGCGCCGGGCGGCAAGAGTACGCTCATCAGCGAGTACCTCGGCCGTGACGGACTGCTGTTGAGCAACGAGGTGGTACGTCAGCGCGTTTTCATCCTCAGCGAGAACATCCAGAAATGGGGTAACGGCAACACGGTAGTCACCCATAACTCGGCAGCGGAGTACGGCGAGCGCTGCAAGCATATTTTCGACTGCATCTTAGTGGATGCCCCCTGCTCGGGCGAAGGTATGTTCCGCAAGGACGAGCAGGCACGCAGCGAATGGAGTCTGCGTGCCGTCAAGCAGTGCGCCGAGCGGCAGCGGAGTATTCTCATGGACGTGTGGGATGCCCTCAAACCCGGCGGTATCCTTATCTACTCCACCTGCACGTTCAACGAAGAGGAGAACGAGAAGAACGTCGAATGGCTCGCCGAGACCCTGGGTGCAGACGTGCTGCCTATCGACTACGAACCCTCATGGGGCATCGTCGAAGGCGTAGTCGGCTATCATTTCTATCCCCATAAGACGAAAGGCGAAGGGTTCTACATGTGCGTACTGCGCAAGCATGACGAACCGCTGGACATGGCGAAGATCAAAGCGCCCAAGAAAGAAGCGGCAGTACCTCATCCGGAGTTCATGCCCGTCATGCGCAGCTGGTTGCAGCATCCCGACGACTGGACCATCCGTTACTCCGACCGCTTCGCGACAGCTTATCCGCTCAAGTACAAAGAGCTCATCGACTGGTTCTCCACCCAACTGACCTGTATCTCTACGGGCTTCGGGCTGGGCGAAGAGCGCGGCAAAGGAATCGCTCCGCAGCATAGCGTAAGTATGGCGAAAGACCTCCGTAAGGAAGCCTTTCCGAATGTGCCGCTGACACGCGATCAAGCTTTGGCGTATCTCAGGACGGAAGCGTTGATGCTGGCTGGTGTCCCCCTCGGCCTCGTCCTCTTGACTTATGAGGGTGTCCCCCTCGGTTGCGCGAAGAATGTCGGGAACCGCCTGAATAACCTTTACCCGAACGAGTGGCGGATCCGCCATCTGTAAAGCTCTTGGCTCTTGGCTCTTGGCCATTAGCTAAAAACCTCTCTATGCGTTTCCAATAGTGCATATCGTCCGGTGACACGAGTGTCATCGCTTCGCCGCTGTTCTCCGCACGCGCCGTACGACCGATACGATGGACGTAGTCCTCGGGGTCATGCGGTACATCGTAATTGATGACGAGCGGAACGTCCGTCACGTCAATACCGCGTGCCACCACATCGGTGGCGACCAAAACACCCACTTTGCCGTTACGGAAATCCAGCATCACCTGGTCACGTTCGTTCTGCTCCAAGTCGCTGTGCATCGCGCGCGCGTCAATATGTAAGGTACGTAACGTGCGCGCGAGATCCTTCACGCGCTGTTTCTTGCCGGCGAAGACGATGATCTTATTAAGGGACGAATGGATGAATGGTTGAATGGTTGAAAG
>JAEEGL017439604.1_pt1 | contig 12077 bp, 12 predicted proteins | sample 9134231 | NCBI WGS metagenome assembly JAEEGL01 (sample SAMN16246548, study PRJNA631951) | gut metagenome | biome: gut microbiome; feature: rumen; material: fiber-attached | host: Bos | place: Iran: Karaj | collected 2018-10
ATACTCCAGCAGATACGCATTGAACTTCTCCTCCGCCCGGATCAGCGACTTGATACGTCCTTTAAATGTAAACGCCAGAAAAGGATACTTCTGTGTCATATACAGATAAAACTCCTTGATCCTCTGGGACTGCGAGGTCAGGAAATCCGTATGTTCCAGCAGTTCTATAATCTGTACCAGAAAATTGCTATGCGCCAGATCGATCGTATTCCCTGTCTCGATTGCTTCTTTTTTCAGATCCGTCGAATACTGCAGCAGGATCTTCAATACCGTATTCCCGGAATACAGATAGTCATTCAAACAGATCATCTCTCACTCCTTTGATAGCCAGAACGCTCGCGCCGAGCGCGGTTGCGATAAGAACAGTTTCTATAAAACAAAAAGGCGTCCGACCATGGACGCCTTTGCCTTAACAATTAGATTATACATCATCAAGATTCCGTTTTCAATTCAAAAAACACACGAGCCTTCCTATGTTTTTCCGGATCCTCACTGCCACAGATAATCAACAATGACCTCATACCGCAAAGCTTTTTCTTTGATCGCCACCACCGGGATCTTCGTTCCATCCGTATAGATCGCCACTTCTTCTTCCTGCAGCGGCTCCTTTTGGCATTCCGGATCACTGAACGGGTACTCAAGGATCTTCACAAACGGCGTGTCCCTTTTGCAGATCATCATACCAAAGGGTTTTTCAGCATCATACACAAACTTCTCCGCCATACGTCCATGCGGATCGCTGACGACCACTTTATAGATCGTCCCTTCCGCGGCCGATAACGGATTCTTCGAATGGATCACGTATACGATCAAAGGAATATAGCCGCTGGTATCCCCGCTTTCAACGATATACCCCAGGATTTCCCGGAACCGGTCCAGTGCGTCTCCGACCGCTTTGGATCCGGCATATTCCCGGTTCACTTCATCAATCAGCCGTTTCGCCCGCTCCACCCAGACAGCCGTCTTTTCATTCTCCGCCAGAACCTTCTCGTAGATCTTTATCTTCCGGTCTTCCTCCGCTTCCCGTACATTCTCCTGATCGATTGTCTGAAGAAACCCGCAGTAATCACATACGACTTCCTTGCCCTCTTTACCGGCCTTGATCGGTGCCCCGCAGGATTTGCAAATGTATTCCGCCATACTCCACCTCTGATTTTCTTATCACAAAGTATTCCGCTTGTGCCAGAAGGTCTGCCGGACCACAGATGCGGTTACGGCAGACCCTTTTTCATTACTTCTTATAATCGTAAAAACCTTTTCCGGCATTAACACCGGTCTCGCCTTTGTCGATCTTCTCCTTAAGCAGCGTGCAGATCCGGTTCTCCAAGGTGCCTTCCACCTTGGCTTCCGGCTTCATAATATGGATATTGTAAGCTGTTTCCAGCCCGACGATATCCAGGATCTGGAACGGTCCGGCCGGTGCTCCCGTGGCCAGTTTCCATGTCAGATCGATCGTTTCCGGATCCGATACCTCATTGGCCCAAAGTGCCTGTGCCGCACTCAGAAACGGTACCAGCATCGAGTTTAAAATGTATCCGGGCTGTTCCTTGTGCAGCTGCAGCGGAACCATATTGATCTCCGAAGCAAACGTCACGACCTTTTCGTAGATCGCCGGATCGGTACCGGGATGTCCCATCACTTCCGCCGTGTTATTCTTCCAGATCGTGTTTGCAAAATGAAGTGCCAGATATTTCTCCGGTCTTCCGGTATGCTCCGCAAAACGGCTGGGAAGCATCGTAGAAGAATTGGTTACAAGAATCGTCTTTTCCGGCAAAAGGTCCTTCATCTGCTCATAAACCGCAATCTTTGCGTCCGGATCCTCCGACATCGACTCGATCACGATATCGGCATCCGCGACTGCCTTTGCCATATCCAGCTCAATGCTTACATTGTTTTTCAGATTCTCGCCGCCGGTCTTCAGCAGTTCATCGATCTTCTCCGCCGTGATCCCGTCCCAGCTGCGGATCAGGCCTCTGGGATACAGCATCTTGCCCACCGGATTCGGGATCAGCGCTTTTGCCCCTTCCAGATCCGCCAGCATCAGCTTGGAATACCGCTCGATCTTCGGCGTGGTTCTCCCGATGGAGCTCTCGCTTCTTAACCAGAAGGTTACCTTGTGTCCCGTGTATGCACACATCAGACCGATCTGCGTTCCGAGAACACCGCCACCTGCTACCACTACATTTTTCAATTCCATGTCAAACCTCCAATACTCTTTTTATTTTTGCCCGTAAGAATTTTCACATTCCCCGGGATCATGCACTACCCTCTATCGTTTTCCGATCTTTAACGGTCCCGCCGCATTATACTGGATCTCCACGGCCAGCGTATCATTATCCTGCCCCGCCTCCGGCGTGAACACGATATTGGAACCGCCGAAGGTCTGTTCCAGTTTGATGCGGTGCAGGTCGTATTCGCTCCCCCGCTCTGCCGAAATGACCGCTTTCTTCAGGCCGGATAAAAACGGATGATCGATCGCCTCCAGGTTCATTCTGGTACAATGCTGCGGAACATGAAGGATCTGTAATCCCGTTCCCGTTGTGCCCTCCCGCATGGAAGAATACGGCACATCCGATGCCAGCAGTGTATGCGTATCCCCGTTTTCCCCGGAGATGCTGAAATACAGACCATGTCTGCTGCGCATCGCGATATCCGGATCGCTCTTCCCGGAACCGCCCATCTCCAGCCGGATCACCTGCCCGCTCTGTCCGTTCAGGCTCGTCACCACGCGCGCTTCCTCTTTCCAATCCGCCAGTACCAGCAATTGTTTTTTCTGCAAAAAAGCTGCCAGCCGGTAAGCATTGGTCCCGACCGATGCCGCCGTACGGCTCTTCCCGGTATACCCTTCCCAGTACAGCGCCGGTGCGATCCATTTTGCCTGAAAAATCGCATCATTCGCAAAAACCGCTCCCGCAAAGTGATCCGAATCCCAGTCGGAAAGGATCACCGCCGACGGCTTTGCCTGTTTGATCGCAAGCAGCGCCCGCCGGTAGACGATGGGATGCTTATCCGGCACACTTTTGGTCGGATACCCCAGATCAAACATAAACCGGCTCTTGCCGCCTCGCAGATAATTTGCATTTCCCTGTCCGATATTATAGATCTCGATCGTCCGCAGCGTATCCTTCTTCCAGATCCCCTGCAGCACTTCGCCGATCTCCTCATCCGTTGCCGGAAGGAAACGGCTCACATCGTAACGGATATGATACAGATCATTGACACGCATCCCGTCAAACGCAGGATCATCCGCTCCCGGCAGGATGATAAGCTTTCCTTCCAGGCTGAACCCGGAAGGTGCCGAAAACAGAAATACCGCATCGGCTTTTATGACCTCGTCCGCACGGAACAGATTTTTGTACTCTTCTTCCTTATTCTCCGGATAAAAAAAAGCTCCGTACCAGGCATACTCCAGTTTTGCGATCTTTTCCTGTATCTCCCGATCCGCACGGATCATAAAAGAAGCAAAAAACGGCCGGTACGCAAGATTCTCCTCCTGCATCGGATCGAACTGTCCGGAAAGGACTGTTTCCCGGTCATACCGAACGATCATTTCCGACAAAACGGAACACTCGATCACCCGGTCCCCCGAAGCATTCCCATCCCATGGCAAAGTGCCCGCAGCACCTCCCGCTCCGGGCACATTGTCATTGCGCAGACCATCTTCCGGACGCACTGCAATATGCGGCGGCAGAACTGCCCCGTTTTCCCATATGTGCTCCGTATGGATATCTCTGCGTATCGCTTCGATTTTGTATTGATGATACATATCCTGATGCAGCATTCGATATACTCTCTGAGAACTCCGTATTCCCCGGCAGGCACACCATTCCATTTATGTGTCTGCTTTAATCCACAAACCCCCATCAGAGATGGGGGCTCGCATTAATAAATTATATCATATGCTACGGTGGTTATCAACAAAAATCCGCTCCGGCTCTGCCTTATACCTCCTTTGCCGTAACCAGTTTGATCACATCCGCCAGTTTGACCTTGTTGCCCTTATACAGGGACATTGCCTTGTAGATCCTGCCGGCCGCAATAACCAGTACCATCGTCAGCGCCAGGGTAATGAGCAGTGACACCAGACCGGTTCCCGCACTCACCACCCCCAGAGCCATCTGGGAAGGCATCAGCAGTGCTGCGGTAAAAGGAACATAGCTCATCCAAAGAGGCGTGGTGCCGCCAAGCCCGCCTCCCATCATTACCAGCATAAAAGCAGCCAGCACCGGCATAACATACAGGGAACTCTGACTTGCCGCTTCCTCCCGGTTGGAGGAGAGGGCACCCGCGATCGCCGCCAGACTGAGGAACAGCACAAATCCGACGATCAAAAACCCGATACCGATAGCTACGTGCAGCGGCTCAAACAGCCCCAGTTCACTCATAAAACTAAAGAATACGCTGAGCGGGGACTGGTATCCGGGATGCACTGCCTCCGTGATCTTTACACCGGCAACCAGACCAACCACCAGGGCTGCCCCCCAGCTGAAGATCTGGATCAGCCCGGAACAGATGATCGCCAGAAACTTTCCGAATACCATTGCTTCCGGGTGCAGGCTGATGAGCATTGTATCCATCAGTTTGGATTCCTTTTCCATTATCATGGACTGTGCCGTAGCATTGCCGTAGCTCAGGATCAGGAAATACAGAATCATAATGGTGCCATACGGCAGGATCATCTGAAAGGCTTCCATCACCGAATCGCGGATCAGCTCTTCGGAGCCGTTCTTGTCTTCACTGATGCTGATCCCTTTTGCATAGCCGCTTTCCGTATAGGTCTCGGTTCCGTTTGCCGGCATCAGTCCCATGATCTCACTCTGGTTCAATCCCGTCAGCAGCAGCGAAAAAGTCATACTGTTGGCATTCATAAACTTAAAGAAGTTTTTGGCACTTTCCGTATCCGGCCCTTCTTCCGAACCGTCCGTTTCCGGCAGAATGATATCTGCCCGGATATAGTCATCCTCCGGATAGAAATGCAGGACAAATGCCTTCCCGGCTTTTTGGGCAGCCGCAAGACCCTCGTCCACAGTATCTGCTGTCCGATAACGGATCCCTTTATAATTTTCCTCCGTCACTTCATTGAGCAGCATCAGGTTCGGCTCTGCTTCAAAATCGCTCACGATAAAGATCGTTTCCGCACCGCAGGCCTCGATCGCCGACTCCTCCTCTTCTTCCTGACGGCCCGCAACGATATTCATGATCACGCCGGGCACAATCAGCAGGAGCAATGCCAGCGTGATCGTTAAAATCTTATAAGACGCTGTTCCCGCCTGATTATGCAGGGAGAACGAAAATACTTTTCCGAAATTCCGAAACATTCAGGCCACCTCCTTTTTCAACGCCATCTTCAGGATTCCCGCCAGACCGATCTTCTTGCTGTCGTTGACGATCAGTTTGCGGTAGGTCTTTGCACAGACCACAAAAAGCACTACGCAGATGACGATCTGCAGCGTCAGCCCCAGCAAAAATGCCCATAGCGGCACACGCCCGCAAATATATGCAACCGGCGCAATATAGGAAGATACAAACGGAATGACGGATGCAATGGTCATTGCTTTGGTTCCCGCAAAGTTCGGCAGCATCATTCCTACCATATAACCTGCCATATTCAGCATTGTGATCGTCCCGATGGCAGATGCGGAATCTTCTATTTTGATACATGCACTGCCCATCAGCCCTGCCAGAATGGAAAACATCAGGTAGGTCAAAAGGATGCAGGGCAGCATGATCAGTCCCTTTACTCCGGCAAAGGTAAACAGCTGCGAAAAATTGAGCATCCCGCTGACCTCAAGCGCTACGGAAGGACCGGCAACCGAATTCATGATGCCATTGCTTATGAAAGATCCTGCCGCACCGATGACGATCATGGAAAATACATAACACATCATCGCCAGGATCTTACCGAAGATCAGCGCCAGCGGCCGTACACTGACCATCAGGTTCTCCACCAGTTTGGAAGTCTTTTCTTCCATCACGGATGCTACCACATAGGATCCGGTCAAAGCCACCAGGATCATCAGGATCAGGGAATAGGTCATATTATAGTTTCCCAGCTGCCGGTTCGTGTAGGTCGAATTCTGCTCCGCTTCGTATTCTTCATAACTCATCGCGCCGCCGTCCTCCAGACCTTTCTGCAGGATCTCCATCTGCGCCTCTCCGAGATTTGCCGCATCCCGGCGTGCCTGTACAAATTGTTCCATCAGATGATCACACAGTGCATCCAGCTCCGCCCCGGTGATATTTGAGGTGTCGGATACAATGGCATTGACCACGTAGGTATCCTGTTCTTCCACCTTTTTCCGATCGATCAGTACCGCGATCTCATCATCGGCCAGATGTTCCGGCACCGCCTCCGCATCGCCCAGCTCCGCCACTGCAAAGCCGGTATCCTTCAGCTCCGCATCCGCCGAAGTAAACGGGATATAGGTGGTATTTACAAACGTGATCCGTTTCAGGTCCATCTCATCGTTGATCGCTTCCGTGCTCTTTGCCGCATTCATGCCGGCAGAAGCACTGAGATAATTCATCGGTCCCATCACCATCATCATCACGATAAAGAGGATAAAGCTGATCCGGTAAGCCCTGTTTTTAAATGTCTGCGTCAGGGTAAATGCAAAAACCTTGGAAATCCCCTCGCAGCTGTAGATATTATTGCTGCTCTTCTTCATTTGCACCCACCTCTTTTACAAAAATCTCGTGCAGCGACAATTCCGACAGATCAAAACGGATCACCGGGATCGTTGCGTGTACCAGTTCCCACAAAAGCGCATTGGCCTGCTGTTCCCCGGTTACTTTCAGCTGATACTCGTTTTCTTTTTCCGATATCACCTGTATCTCCATCTTGTCGATGAATTCGCGGATATCCTTTTCACACTTTAACGCAAGATTGACACGTCCGTAGCTCTTCTTGATATCGTTTAAGTTTCCCTGTACCAATGCTTTGGACCGGGACATAATGGTGATATCGGTACAAAACTCTTCAACGGCTGCCATCTGGTGGCTGCTCATAATGATATATTTTCCGGCAGCGATCTGCTCACGCACCACATCCTTTAAGATATCGGTATTCACCGGATCCAGACCGGAAAACGGCTCATCCAATACCAGCAGTTCCGGATCCGAAAGCATTGCGATCAAAAACTGGATCTTCTGCTGATTTCCTTTTGACAACTGGTCGGGGCTCTTGGGTTTCACTTTTTTCACACGCCCTCTGGCATCCTTAACCTCAGCCGGATACAGATATTCATCCAGTTTCAGCCGATCCGACCAGTACCTGATCTTCTCCTTCAGCACATCATCCTTCACACCGCGGAGACGCCCGAAATACATGATCTGATCCATCAACGGATATTTTTGATACAGGCCGCGCTCCTCCGCCAGATAACCGATGTTGCAGTTGCTGAAGCTGAGCGGCTCCCCGTTCCAGAGTACCTCACCGCTGTCCTTGTCCAGCATATCCAGAATCATGCGGATACTGGTGGTCTTTCCTGCGCCGTTGGTTCCCAGCAGTGCATACACCCCCGGTTTTTCCATCGAAAAACTCACGTGGTCCACAACCGTTTTGTCACCATACTTTTTGGACAGATCCTTCACTTCCAAACCCATCGTTTTCTTCCTCCCTCATACTGCAATTTTTCACCCGACATTATGTCAGACATATGATACATTTCACTCTACATTTTTATAACAAACTCTATCATTTTCCATGATTTCCCATGATTTGTCAAGTCCCGCAAAAATAATTTTCGCATACATTATAATCATCGCTGCCGGTATATGCCGGAATTGTGGTAAACTGCCGCTCCATTGTGGTGAATGGTAAGCAGCCGTCCGCTTTGTCCTCTGCACTCACCGGCGAGTCACTTCCACCAGCACCGAAAGCAGGAGCATTCCTCCCAGCTGCACAAAATCCCAGACGGACAGCGTACGATATACGCCCAGTGAGATCCCGCAGCGGATCAGCAAAACCACTGCCGTATACGGTACACAGCGCTTTAACACTTTCCGGATCCGAAACAGCACAAGCTGTGTCCGCTCCACCGGCAGATAGCATAAAAGCTGCGATACCGAAAGGATCTTCCCGGAAAGCTTTTCTTTGAATCTGCTATAGCGTACGGTCGACAATGCGACTCCCATAACATACAGATACGGTCCCATAATGCTTAGGTACTTATCCCCCTCCCATACCCGAAGCGGCGGGAGCAGGAGCAACAGACTGCACGCTGCCAAAATATAATAGGCATAATCGTTCATCACATGATCCGGAAAATACGTGGTCTCCTCTTTAAAAAAAGCTTCGATCTGCTTCTGCTGCTTTTCATCAATCTGTAATCGTTTCATGAAAACCTCCTAACGTACCGTTTTGCATCAGTGCCACATAATCTGCATTTTTCCGAATTTCTTCCTCGTTATGACTGCTCATCAAAACCGTCATCTCCGTTTCGGCGATCCTGCGCCGGAGCAGATTGAACAGCTCGATGCGAAATACCGGATCCAGCCCGGCCGTAGCCTCATCCATCAGCAGCAGCCTGCTCCCATGCGCAAGCGCAAAGGCCAGCTGCATCTTGATCTTTTCTCCGCGCGACATCTTCCCATACGTATGCGTTGGTGCGATACCCATTTCTTTTAATGTTTCCTTAAACAGCTCCATATCAAAATCATCATAAAAGGCAGACAGCATCTCGGCATTCTGGATCGCGGAACGTTCATTAAAAAACGGATTTTCCTCCGATACGAATCCGATCGGATTCATCAGTTCCCGGTGTCGTCCCGCGATGTCCGTTCCTTCAAAACAGATCGTCCCGGTATACATCGGCTTCTCACTTAAGATATAGTTGAACAACGTCGTCTTGCCTGCTCCGTTTGGCCCTTCGATCGCATAGATATAACCGGTTTCCAGCACAAAACTCACATCACTTAATGAAAACTTCCGACTCGTACCACTCACGTGTTCAAATGACAGACTGTTTATCACCATTTCTTTTTCCTCTACTGTGTTTCATACAATGTCTTTGCCATCTCCAGAAAATCCTTTTTGGAGATCCCCGCCTGCTTCACTTCGCTGATCACTTCGCCCAGCCGTTTTTCCAGGATCATCAGCTGTTTCTCCTGCAGATAATCCGTATTGTATTCGCAGACATAGAACCCTTTGCCGGCCACGGAACGGATCAGCCCTTCCTTCTCCAGTTCCTCGTAGGCCCGCTTGGTCGTGATCACACTCACGGAAAGATCCGCCGCCAGATTCCGGATGGACGGCAGGGCTTCTCCCGCCTGCAATTGCCCGCTGACAATCGCATTCTTCAGCTGGTTGATGATCTGCTCATAGATGGCCAGCGTTCCCTGTGGCAAAATCGTTATCTTAAGCATTGGCCCCTGCCTCCCCGTAATCTGCTGCCTCTGCGATCTCCTCACGGATGCATTTCCATACCGAACGAAAAGCCGGCAGGATGGCGATGGTGAAAAACACCACGCAGCAGATCAAAAAGATGTGATCGTCCTTTTGCAGATCATTCACAGGCAGTGCAAACTGCAATGCGCTTCCGATGATGATCGCCGGCGTCAGAAACAGGTTCATAAGCATGGACTTTTTGCTGTCACGGGTCTGGCTCAAAAAACTGCAGAGTACCGCATTCAGAAAAACATATGCCACGGAATACCCGTTGAGTGCCCGCGTCAGATACAATGCGATGCATACCATACTCAAAAGGAACAGATGCAGCAGGCTGCGGAAATGATACGCCGCCCTGATCTCCTTAAGCCGCTCCTCGCGGCTCCTCGGGCACAGATAATACATCTTGCCCGGCCGGAGGGGATGCACATATTGCGAAAGCAGCACAAGCAAAAATCCGATCACCACCAGGCTTTCTGCCGCCACTCCCTTCCAGGTGAAACTTTCCTTCCCGAGAAAGACCAGACGCAGATAGATCGGAAAAATAAATATCTCCGCATATACCAGGATCGGCCGGTACGATTCGATCTTCCCGATTGCCCAATAATCTTTCCATTGTTTCCTTAACATTTTCATCTTCTCCTTTGTAAACCACCAGCTTATATCTGCCGAAATCCGTGTATAGTAAGCGCAATTAATAATTGCGCTTACTGTAATACATAAATTTCTCGATCGAAGGCGGTACGCTTACCAGTTCTTCCGGAATCCCTTTTTTATTTTTCACCAGCGCCTTTGTTCCGTAGGTTCCCTTTTCCGATCCGATCAGCCAGTCCTTCGGAAGATTCCGGATCAGGTAATCTTCTCCGCTGACGATACGGTAACGATCCCGAAAACTTTCGATATCACCGGATACGACCAGTTCTCCATTTTCCAAAAGCAGCAGGAAATCCGCCATCCGGTCCAGATCCTCCGTCAGATGTGTCGCCAGCAGCACCGAATGAGCACCATCCGCGATAAATGCTTTCACGATCTCCCAGAACTGTTTCCGGAATTCCGGATCAAAGTTTGCCGTCGGTTCATCCAAAAGCAGATATTTCGGATGATGCGCCAGCGCAAATGCAAACTGGCATTTCAGTTTTTCTCCCTTCGACAATGCCTTAAACTTTTTCCCCGGTACCAGGTGGAATTCCGATAAATACTTCTCATATAAGCCCGCATCGTATGCCTCATAGTATTGTCCGAAGTATTCCGCATTGTCTTTGAGACTCATCGCCGGCAGAAACAGTTCATCCACCAGCACACATCCGAGAAGATTCCGGATCGCTTTTTCCTCTTCCTCATAACGCATCCCGTCGATCGTAAGCGTGCCGTCATCCGGCTTTAGCAGCCCCAGCATCAGATTTAGCATTGTCGTCTTCCCTGCGCCGTTCCTGCCGGCCAGACCGCAGATATATCCCTCCGGGATTTCCGTCGTGATCTCATGCAGTTTAAACTTCCCAAAACCTTTTGTGACCTTTTCCAGCGTGATCATATTCCCCTCCGTATATGCACTGTGTATATGCAAATATACAGTATGTGCACAGTTTTGTCAAGCCGGTAAAAAATACCCGTCGTTACAGCAGGCTTTTGTACAATATTTCTTACTGTTTTTTCAAACTAATTTCAAAACCGCACTTGTCAGTAGCACATATGCGTAATATTCGTGCTATTTTTTGCCAGACCGGATATGATATAATCTGATAGCAAGCTGATTACTTAAAGGAGGAACTATTCCGTAATGAAAACAAAGATGCTCAATAAACTTGCCACTGTCGGGATCCTGTCCGCTTTTGCCGTCAGTGCTTCCGCCTGCGGGAAAAGCAACACATTCGGCAGTCTGCCCGACACCGACAGTGACGCTGAAGTCAGGATGTATGCCGTAAAGGCAAATGGCGAAATGGTCGATGAAGATGACTCTGCCCAGACTGTTGAAACCGACGAGACTCCTATGGAGAAAACAGACGGTACCTCTGCAGAAAGCAGTGAAACAGAGGATGCTGCTTCTGAAGGCGATGCCGCTCCCGATGCTGCCGTTACCGAAGAAGCTACAGAAGACACCGAAGAAAACAATCCCATCCTCGGTCGCTATGAAGGCACCGTCTATGAAAACAACTTTCTGGGATTCGCCTGTGACATCAAAGATACCGGCCTGAAATACACGCCGGAAAACCAGCTGAATCCATATGATGCAGAGCTGAAAGACTGGCTTGCCGAGCAGGATCCGGAATTATTCAAGGATGCTTTCCCGGATGATACCGTCTTCACTCTTTTACACGCAGTATCCGGGGGTGATGATTTTTCCTCTATGCAGATTTCCGTAGAGAAATATAATTATCCGACCGCCCGATTCTCCGAAAAAGAGTATCTTGAGAATTTTTCAAAAGATCTGCCTACCTATTTGGAAGTTATGGATTGTCACGACGTGGAGACAGAGATCATCCCGCTGACCATCATGGGAGAAGAACATTATGCCTGCTCTCTCTCCTTTCAGATGGCCGATGTTCCCACACGACTCTACCAAATCACCTTTGTGATTTTTAAAGATGAATATGTTGCCAACTGTTCCGTAGGTTCCATCAATAGTTTTGAAGATACAGCAGAACTGTTAAACCTCTTCTACCCAATTGAACAACAATAGCGTACTGCCCGC
>JAEEGL011268201.1_pt1 | contig 12076 bp, 9 predicted proteins | sample 9134231 | NCBI WGS metagenome assembly JAEEGL01 (sample SAMN16246548, study PRJNA631951) | gut metagenome | biome: gut microbiome; feature: rumen; material: fiber-attached | host: Bos | place: Iran: Karaj | collected 2018-10
GTTTCGCGCCTGACGACCAAAAGCGAGCATCCTCACACACAGCGGCCGGACCCGCGGAGTAACAAAAAAGTCAGGAGAAGACATCTCCTGACTCTTTAAAATATTCATACTGTTATCAGCTGAATTTTCTCGCGCTCTGACAGGTGAAGTAGATGATCTGATAACCCGAAGCAATATCCCTGATGAAGCGGGATGCGCCGGAAAGCTTCTTGTCATCGAGATTGACAAAGGGATCGTCAAGAACGATTAAAGGCTTTTGGGAAGCATACATGGCATCTGCCATCGCAACTCTTCTGCACAGTCCGACAAGATCCTTGAAGCCTTCGGAAAGCGTATCGGGAACCCTGGGCTGTCCCTGCTCCACATAGGTTACGTTCAGGTTGGCATCGATGGTAAATGTCTTGCCGTCATCACCTGAAAGCATCCTGTAATACTTATCGAAGGATGCCTGGATGTCCTTGATGTATCTGGTGTTGAAATTGTCCCTTGCGACCGCGAGATACTCCCTCGTCTTGGTGATGATATCGTATCTCTTTTTGAGGATCTCCAGCTCTTCGAAACGCTTCTCATACTCTTCGTGAGCACTTTCCATCGTAGCACAGATCTCTTCCGCTTCCTGAAGTTCCTTCTTGCAGGATTCGACAAGTTTATCGTCGTTTGCTATTGATTCCTCGCATTTCTTAAGGGCGGTCTCAAGATCGAACACCGTCACCGTATCATCCTCGGGACGAACCAGTCCGTTATAAGCCGAAACATTATGATCCGTTTCGAAAACCTTTACTTTGGTGACCGCATCGTCGAACTCAGTCTGTCTTGCTGTGATCTGCTCAACTCTGGTAGCGATCTCGCTTACAGGGAGACAGATCTCCGAAGCATCGGACTCGGGGATGGACGATCTGGTTCCCATTATGGAACATCTCTTGACATACTCTTTGATGGCGGCAAGTCTTCCTTCATAATCCTTTGCTTTGACCATCTCTTCGTATTCTTTCTTTTTGTTGCCGAGCGCTTCATATTCCCTTACCTGGTTTCTCAGGTTGATGAGGTCACTCATTGCGGATCTTCCGACATATGTGACACCGACGGCTCCGAGAAGATCCTGTGCATCCATCTCGGTTCCTTCGACGAGTTCTTCATCCTCCGCGATCTTTTCCATAAGCTCGTTATATCTTCTGGAAGTTCCCTCACCCTTGGTCCTGGTCTCATCATTGTGCTTCTTGCGGAGCACTAATCCGTAAACGATCAATGCGATACCGATCACGGATGCGGCTGCTATAGGATATATACCGATGATCACTGCTGCAAGGACAGCTGCAAGGATGATCACAGCGCCTCCGGCAGCAAGTGCTATGAACGGTTTGTATTTCTCCCTCTGCTCTTCGAGTGCCTGATTCTTGATCATCTCGGCCTGGTCTCTTCTGTCGGGAAGCTCATCTTTGAGTTCCTGGATCATATTCCACTGTTTGAGAAGCTTATCTATCTCGGAAGATGCAGGGATCTTCTTTGCGAATTTTCTGGTTTCTTCTTCAAGCCTTTCAGCTTCTGCGGGAGTAAGATCGTGAGCTCTTAACTCCTTCTCATCGTCTCTGAGAGCAATTGAAGTTTCGACCCATTTTTCAGCCTCTTCCTGAGCAGGGATGGTTCCCTCGAAGATGCTCTTGGCACTGCGCAGCTCATTCTCCGCTTTTTCACGTGCGCCTTTAAGATTCTCGTAATTATCCTTCTGCTCCTTGAGATCGAAATACCTTTTGAGAGCATCAAGCCTTTTCTTGAGTTCGATCTGCGACTTTCTGTCCTGCTCGGACTTGACAGCAGCCTTTTCGGCCTTTGACGAAAGCTCGACACACAGACCCTTCTGCGAATCGATGTTCCTGAACAGATCCTTTAACTTGGATAGTTCGTTCTCCTCCTTGTTGATAAGGCCGGTCGCTCTAGAAGGATTGAGTCTGTCACTCTCCTTCTTGAGAAGCTCATCGGCTGTCGCGTATCTTCTCATATCGTCATCCTTCTCGGAGACGCCGCCGATACGTGCGCTGATGTCACCCGTTACGCTCGTTGCGCAATCCTGCTGCGATACGTATGCCGTTCTTTCAAAAGAATCCGCATCGATTCCGAAAAGCGCTATACCGGGAACCGGTTCAAAAGAATGATCGGCCATTCCGGTCTCTGTATTCATGATCTTGAGGACATCTTCCGATTCCTTGGTTCCGAAAGTTCTGTAAATGCAATAGTTCACACCGTCTTTTTCGAAGGTGAGATTACCGCCGTACGTTCCTCCCTGCCAGGGTCTGAAGAACTTCCTCTCGTTCTCGTATTCGTTCTTTCTTACTTTTTCACCGGAAAAACCGTAGAGCATTACCTTGATAAATGACGCCAGTGTCGATTTTCCGGTTCCGTTATCGGTGCAGAAGCAATTGAGTCCTGCGGAAAAATCCCTGTCCTCTCCACTGATCTTTCCGAAATTTTCTATATGGCATGAAACGAGTTTCATAAACTGATGTCCTCCCCCTTAAGAGCCTGTACGGCGCATCTGACTATAAGTCCTCTTTCATCCTCGGTTAAGTCTTCTTCCTTAAGAAGCCTTACGAGTTCTCCCTTGAGGGATGCTTCATGGAGATATTCGTCATAGTCGATGGCAACCCTGCTCGAATCCTTCACTTCACCGTAGAAGAATCTCTCGGACACCATCCTCTTTATATGTTCGATATCCTTTTCGGCATCAACCGCTGTCTCACCCTTAAGAATGATCCTGACCATATCGTCAGAAGTTGCTGGCGAGGTCTTGATCGCATCGCTCACACGGGCGTCAATCTCGGGTGTGGTCATGCATTCGGAAATGTCTGCCTCGATCTCGAATATATTTCTCTTTGCAAACGGAACAAAAGTTGATTTAAAAGAAAGATTTTCATCGTCAATATCGATGACGACAAATCCGTGCTCACCGCACTCGTCGAAGCCCCTTCCCTCAGGGCATCCGGGGTAACAGTACTTCCCCCTGGAAGGAAGTTCACCCTCCGTGAAGGTGTGATAATGACCGAGAGCCAGATAATCGATATTTCTGTTCCTGAGCCTGGAAAGGTCGATGCTCTCCGCCTTGTCCCTGCCCTGGTAGTTACCGACGGCCCCGTGCATGGTGACCACGTTCATGGCATCGTAATCCAGATTGAGTTCTGTGTATGCTTTATCGAATCCGTCAGAACCGGGTACTATTCCGACGATATTGACGGCTTTGCCGGAAGCGGTCTTGAGTGATATCATATCGATCCCTTCCTTATCGAAAATGATAAGGTTTCCGGGATAATCTCCCTCGAAATATGCCGCCTCGTCATGATTTCCCTTGAGATATATAAACGTCACATCCGGATGAGAATTAAACGCCGCCTTTACACGGTTCACCGCTCCCACTCTGGAATTCCTGGTATCGAAAAGATCCCCCGCTATGATCACGGCACTTGCCCCGTTTTCATCCGCATAGTCTGCGATACCGCAGAATGTGTCCAGCAGCTCATCCCTCCTCAAAGAAGCTTTGGATTTGTCCAGCTTGGATTCCATTCTGGAATCAAGATGAGCATCCGCTAGGTGTATTAGCTTCATCCGTGTGTTACCCCCTTAGTAAAATATATGGTGTCCTATCTGAATTCCGGTCAGCCCCTCAATGGGTGTCCGGAAATAGACGCATGTTCCGACGTTCGTCACTCCCGACATAGCCTCGTCCGCAGCACGGTAGCAGCTTGATGTCGCTTTGTTCTGGGCAAGTGCGATCGCCAGTCTTCCGCTTCCCGCAGGAGAAAACTGTCCCCTTTGGTAAATCACGCCTGTCAGTGTATCGGGATATCTCGCGCTGAGCAGTCTGTTTATTACTACCGCTCCAACGGCAACCTGTCCGTCGTAGGGTTCCCCGCCCGCTTCACAATAGATCAGGTTTGCCAGAAGATATCTGTCATTTTCTTCCCAGGTTACCTGGGAAATATCCCTCCAAACTCCGTTTGCCGCCGCTCTCGAAAGAGCCTGTTCCTCGGCAAGCTTCTGCTTGAGATATGCAATATCTGCTTCCTTGGCCTTGATGGCCGCTTCGTATGCAACTGCCGCAGCTTCGGCATCCTCTATCTGGTCGGCATAAACGCTCATCACGTTTCTGGTCTCGCTTATGATGCCGGAAACCATATTCTGCTGTTCGACCGTCTGCTGCTTAAGGCTTTCAAGCTCAGCCTCTTCCAACTCGAGACGTGCTTTCTGTTCTTCGATGAAGGCCCTGTTCGCCTTGAACTCCTCAAGCTTTTTCTGATCGTAGCTTTCGATCTTTTCGAAGAAATCGGCCGCAGTCAGCATTTCTGAAAGCGACTTGGCACCGAGGATCGCGGAAATGAAATCCTGGTCTCCTCTTTCGTACATATCGCGTACCCTGATGACCATGCATTCATACTGCCACTCTTCCGTTGCTATCGCCTCTTCGAGAGCGATCCTGGTGGCTTCGATCTCGGCCTGCTTATCTATCATTCCCTGTTCGAGTGTCTGGAGATTATCTCCGATCTCCTCAAGCTGCCCGTTCAGTTCGTTCACCTTGACCTGAAGTTCTCCCTGCTCGGTTTTCAGATCGTCAAGTGCGTTCTGATTGGCCTGCTGCTGAGCCTGAAGTTCTTCTTTCTCATGCTGTGCCTGGTCTATCTGCTGCTGGGTCGTGGCATTTACGTTAAACCGGCCGGCAAGAACAAGAGTAAGAGCAAGTACGGGAGCAAGCATTCCGCTGATTGCGGCTCTGCATCCTCTCCTTGCCTTGGCACTCTTAAATATCCGTTTTGTAGGCAAAACATTCATCATAGATCGATCTCTATTTTCCTGCCGGTATCCTTGTACTGAGTGTATTTGACGCCTGCTGCGTCGAACATTCTCTTGGCTGCGACATTGGCATCGGTACCCGCGTATTTGTCGCTGTGGTACACAACCTCCTTGATGCCCGCCTGTATTATCGCCTTAGCGCACTCGTTGCAGGGGAAAAGAGAAACATAGAGAATGGTATCCTCCAGCGATCCCCCCCTGTAATTAAGGATCGCGTTCAGCTCCGAGTGTGTTACAAATGCGTATTTGTTGGTGCCGGGATTACCTTCGCGTCCCCAGGGGAATTCGTCATCGCTGCATCCCTTGGGAAGTCCGTTGTATCCCATGGAGAGTATCTTGTGATCACGGCTTACTATGCAGCATCCGACCTGGGTGCTCGGATCCTTGCTGCGAAGTCCGGAAAGATGCGCCACCCCCATGAAGTACTCATCCCAGCTGATATAATCTTCTCTCTTTTTATCTTCCATTATTTGGTACCGAAGATCCTGTCGCTGGCATCGCCGAGTCCGGGTACGATGTAGTTGTGATCGTTGAGCTTCTCATCTACGGAGCCGATGAAGATGTCAACATCGGGATGCGCTTCCTTCAACACCTCGATGCCCTTGGGGGCTGCGATGATACAGAGGAAGTGGATGTTCTTGCATCCCCTTACCTTGAGCATTGAGATTGCTTCGGATGCGGATCCTCCCGTTGCAAGCATGGGATCTACCACGAATATCTCTCTTTCCGCACAGTCTGCGGGTATCTTGCAATAATACTCAACAGGCTTGGAGGTGTCGGGATCTCTGTAAAGTCCGATATGTCCTACCTTGGCGGTGGGGATCATTGAAAGCATTCCGTCAACCATACCGAGGCCTGCCCTGAGAATGGGGATGACTGCCAGCTTCTTGCCGGCAAGCTGCTTTACGGTCGTCTTGCAGATGGGGGTCTCGATATCCACATCTTCAAGTCTCAGATCCCTGGTAGCCTCATAGCACATAAGCATTGCTATCTCGCCGATGGTCTCGCGGAATTCCTTGGTTCCCGTTTCCTTTCTTCTGATAAAACCGATCTTGTGTCTTATCAAAGGATGATCCATTACAACTACTTTTCCCATACCGCTTCTCCTGTTAATTAATCCTGATTTTCGATCTGTCTGATCCTTCTTGCGTGACGCTGGGCTCCCGAGAACTCGGTCTCAAGGAATGTCTCCGCGATGCTCTCCGCAAGATTGGGTCCGACTATTCCCGCGCCGAGCGCAAGCATATTTGCATCATTGTGAAGTCTTGTCAGCTTGGCACTTAAGGGATCGGAGCAAAGAGCACATCTGATTCCCTGTACCTTGTTGGCGCAGATGCTCACACCGATACCCGTGGTGCATACGACAATTCCCTTTTCGCATTCGCCCTTCTCAACAAGCCTGGCGGCAGCATAGGCAAACTTGGGATAATCGCAGCTGTCCTCGGAATAAGTTCCGACATCCTGAATCTCATATCCCTTGTCGGTCAGATAATTCTTAAGGTGCTCCTTAAGTGCATATCCGCCATGATCGCATCCGATTGATATCTTCATTGTACTTCCTCCCATTTCGAACCTGCGGACTTGAGAAGCCTGTTCCAGAATGCCTGTCCGAATCCACGGTCCGTAAAATTTTCCACAAAGATGATGTCTGCGTTCTCATCATCCATATCTCTTAATGCAGAGTAGAACTCGTGCGCCGCACCGGATGCATCATCAAGCGATCCGGCACTCCTTATGACATCGGCGTCATATATCGATGCGTGCTCCGAAGAACAGAACACCCCGGTCTTAAGCCCCCTGCTCCTGCATGATGAAAGCTCGGAGACTATGTATGCCGAAACCGCTTCGCCGGATCCCTTTACAGGCCTTACTTCTCCCCTTGGAGCGTAGTGTCTGTATCTCATTCCCGGTGCCTTCGGCCTTTCCTTGCAGCCGGGATCAAGGATCGCGGGATCGGTAATAACTTCTCTTCCGAGAGCTTCCGAGAGCATCTCGTTTGTGATGAATCCGGGTCTGAGGACCATAATACGTTCGCCGGCAAGATCCACTATAGTCGATTCGAGACCTATGGGATTGGCGCCGCCGTCTATGATCGCGTCAATGCGTCCGTCCATATCCTCCAGCACATATTTAAACGCTGTGGGACTGGGTCTTCCGGAAATATTGGCACTCGGTGCCGCTATGTATCCGCCCGCTGCCCGTATAAGCCTTTCCGCAACAGGGTTGTCGGGCCATCTTACCGCAACGGTATCAAGTCCTCCCGTTGTCCTGCGCGGAACCTTTCCCGATGACTTAAGCACCATTGTGAGGGGACCGGGCCAGAACCTTTCTGCGAGTATCCTGCACTCTTCGGGAATCTCAGAAACTATGCTTTCGAGAGAATCCATATCCGAAATGTGCACTATCAGCGGATTGTCTGAAGGTCTTCCTTTGGCGGAATAGATCTTCTCCGATGAGCTCTCGCTAAGCGCATCCCCGCCGAGCCCGTATACCGTTTCCGTCGGGAAAGCGACAAGTCCGCCTTCCTTTATCAGCCTTCCGCATTCATCTATTGCCTTCAGATCATTTTCGGAAAGCGGGCCTTCGGGCTGTTCAATTTTGTAGATCGCAGTATTCAATATCTTACTGACCGTATGCATATACCCTGAGAAGATTCCATGCATCGGGAGTTCCGTATCCGATCCTCCATGCACCCACTCCGCCCAGATCCAGGGTGTTCATAACATTGAGCTTGGCCATAAGTGAAGTGGTATCCTCAAGCCAGACCTGGTAAAGTGTGGTACCCTCTCTCCACTCAATATAATTCTGTGAGGTCTCCTCATCCCAAGTGGGAGCAAGGCCCAGATTTGCAACATATTCCGCCTGATTGACAAGCGTCAGGTACTTACCTGTGGTAACGCCGTCCTTGGTTGTCCATACAACGGTGTAGAAGGGAACGGCATTTATAACCTTCTGTGAAGGAACCTTTTCAAGTGTCAGAGTAAGACCGTCCGAAGTGAATCCCAGACTGGATACGCTGCCTGCGGTTCCGCCGTAAGGAGTATGCTCGTCATATCCCATTATGAGCACATAATCGACAAACCTGCCCTGAAGATCGAGCCTGTAATGCGAATTGTAATCGTAGGGAACGTAATTGTCGGTGGAAAGACATATTCCGTTCAGCCTGCAGAGCACGGATACTTCCCTGAGGAACTGTACGAAGTAATCGCCGCTTTCAACCGGCATTCCCTCAAAGTCGAAGTTCAGTCCGTCGGCACCTGCCTCCATGACCGCAGCCACAAGATCCGAAGCAAGCTTTCTGCGCCTGTCGGTATCCGACAAAAGGATTGTCTCGTCCAGATCGATCCCGTTTTCGTTGGCGTAATTGAAATTATCCGCAACAACCCAGACCTTGATTCCCTTCTGATGGCACTTTGCGACATAATCCGCCGAGCAGAAATTCCTGAAGGAGCCCTGTTCATCGGTAAGTGATATCCACGTGGGCGCGATTACATTAATACCGGCAGCTTCCGTGAGGGCTTCATTTAATGTATCGTTTCCGGCTGCGCCGGCGATCTGATGAAATCCGAGATTGACTTTCTGTTCAAGCCTGACAGTCGTGTATTCGGGAAGTGCAGGTGCAAGGGGAGCCATATCCGTAACAGGTTCCGCGGAGGTCATCCTCTTGTTCTCGATATATCCGATAATGGCATCGGAGGTCTTGACCTTGCTCCAGTCCTCCATTGCCTCGATCAGTTCAACAGTCTCGCCTTCTTCGACTTCCCTCAGGATAGGGCTCTTGATGCCTCCTTTTTCACGGATCTGGGTATCCCTTGTGACCGTGCGCATATCGCGTGCGGTTCCCCACTGCGTATTAAGCTGGACACGGCATTCATAGATATCGGCTGTGAAGGTGCAGAACATCTTCAGATAATCCGAGGAGATGTAGAGACGGTTATTTTCCCTTAATGTGAGCGGAAATCCCAGATCGGTGGTCACGCCGGATACACTGTATGAACTCGATCCGTCCGAAACTTCATAGGTTTCATTTGCGGTTGTGAACATAAGGGTTCCGCCGTTATAGGCTCCATCATAGAAAAATCCCTGGGTAAGGTAAGCCCTGACGGTATCATAATCAAAATAGCATCTTCCGTCCCTTACGAGAGCCTGTGATGCGATCTGTTCATTTTGAAGGATAATGGCGGCCATTTCGCCGCTTACTCCGTAATGCTCGTGAAGATCGGCAGTTTCCTTGCCGTAAGAATATTTCTTATATAAGGGAATACCGACGGTGACAGCCCCGATTATCAGGATCAGCAGTATGGGGATCAGCACCATTAAGGCATGTTTTTTTCTCTTTTTCATAGATAAATTCCAATCAAAAAATTGAATGGCCATTACGCATAACCATACACAGTTATTTTAGCACACACCCGCCTGTACGTCATTAGTTTTTAAGGAGTTATTAAGTAACAAAAAACCCCGTGCGGCGCATATTTGCGGCACGGGGTACGGCTCATGACATTTACCTTCGACCTGCTCCGTAAATTATTAAATTTTTATGTATTTTCCGTGCAGGCCGGACAAATCCCGAAAGCTCCGACAGTTTCCAAAAGGAATACAAAATATACCGTGAATATATCTTCCTCTCAGAGCTTTACCTCCTTCCGTAAAGCGGCTCATCGGATCATGCGATCCGGACAGTACAAAACGCTTTTAAGGGCCGCCCTTTCCCCATGGAAAAGACAACCGGCCCATCTGTTCGGGCCAAATTATAATGTTTTATAGGATTACTTGGCTACACAAGGATAGTGCGGAGGAAATCTCCTGAGAAGATAAGCCCGAAGAAGCAATGTGATAAAGCATGCGGGTCTTCCTATCCGCAGATCTGATGCTGCGGATATATCGAATGTGTATCTGGCGGTCATAAGACCTTAATATTGGTTCATCTCCTTTCCGCCGCTACGGTTTTCGGAAGACGTAATGCCATTATCGGTAAGGCGGGGCGGCACATTCAATGGGAATAATTCACAAATTTTCACCGACACGAATGTCATAAAGGTCAATTTTCCGCAGAAAAATCCGATATATACTGCAAGTATAGGATTTGTACATTATTTTTTCTTGACGCACTATGTCAAAACGGCTATTATATGAAAAATCTTGTACAAGATGGGGGAAAATAAGTGAACATTGAAGTATTGGGTAACCTGAGAGTCAAGTGTACCCTTACAAGTGAATATCTGAAATCGCGCTGGATAGATCCCGGCGATCTGGCATACGGATCCGAGGCGGCAACCGCACTCTTCAGGGACATTATCGAAGAGACAAGGGAAAGGTTCGGTATTGATTTCGGGGCAAGAGAGAACCATCCCGTCATGATCGAAGCCATCCCCATGGGAGAAGGCTCCCTGTCGGTCATCATAAGCAAGGCCGAGGATGCGGAGGAGCTGGATACCAGATTCTCCAGATTTTCCCCGGAGCATGCCGCGGACGGAATAACTCCCGATTACGGCGATGAAGAGGATGATATCGACGACGAGGACGACAGCACCTGGTCCCAGGCTCCCGCATTCCGCGAGCGCAGGCGTTCGTCAAAGCCGTCCGTCAGGAAGAACGTCAGTGAATTCGGCAAGCCCTTCTTTGAAACGCTCGAAAAGGAAAAAGAGCGTATACGCGAAGGCGGCTGTCTCGTGACCATAACATTTGACATGATCGGTGATCTCTACGACCTCGCATCCGCAGGTCCTGCGTACGGAGGCGAGACATCCCTTTACAAAAACTCCTCTACCGGCAAGTACCTGCTGGTCATTCCCGCAGAAGGTGAAGAATATGCACAGGCGATGAGCTTTGCAGAGGCCGCATCGGAGTTCGGAAAGGCTCGCATCGTGCCCAGAGCGGGAGCCGCATTTCTCGACAAGGATTACGAATGCCTGATAGGAACCGGTGCCCTTAAGAAGATCTCGGGAAAAAGTGTGTAATAACAATTGTTTTTTATATTTTTCAGGGACGGTTTCCGCGTTCCGTTTCCGGCAAAAACTTCAGGCCGGAAGCAGAACCCGGAAGCCGTCCCTTTGTTATACGTTCAATATGTTTTTATACAGGGGTTTATGCTATAATGTACTGAGTCTTTTCCATTAAAATGCGAAAGGAAAAACCAGATGATGAAAACCCGCTTAAAGGTAAAGGGGCATTTAAGATCGTATATGCGCTTCAGCATATACCTCGGACTGCTTCTCCTTGCCGTTAATGCAGCCATATTCCTTGTAAGCATCCAGGCAGGTGCGCTCCTTTGCGTATTTACCCTTTTCTATTTTATTGTTTCCCTTACCCTGTATTACAACAACAAGCCCATGATCATGAATGAGCTTGTAAGCTTTGCGACAGAGTACGGGCAGATCCAGAGAAAGCTCCTCAGGGAACTCGACATCCCCTATGCCCTTCTCGACGAAGACGGCAAGGTCATGTGGACCAATCTGGCTTTCGAACAGATCACCGACGAACCGAAGAAATACAATAAATCCATCACCTCGATATTCCCCGTCATAACCGGAGACAAGCTCCCCAGAGATGAGGATTCGGATGAAGCGGAATTCGATATTGAGCACGAAGGCAGGGACTACAGCATACGCCTCAAGAGAATCCCTCTCAAGGAAATGGCCGAAAACAGCGATCTGATCGAAGCCGAAGGCTATAACGGATATCTTATCGCGATGTTCATGTTCGATAAGACCGCACTCAACATCGCACTCCAGGAACTCGATGACCAGTCCCTCTGCGTAGGAATGATCTACCTGGACAATTTCGACGAAGCAATGGAAAGTGTCGAAGAGGTCAAGCAGAGTCTCCTTGCTGCACTCATAGACAGGAAGGTCAACAAGTACATATCCGGTCTCGACGGAATCTGCCGCAAGACCGAGAAAGACAAGTACCTTGTGATCCTCCGCAAAAAAGCGATCGCCGAGATGCAGGACAGGCACTTCGAACTGCTCCAGGATATCAAAACGGTCAAGCTCGGTGAAAATTCCATGGCGGTCACCACAAGTATCGGTCTCGGCGTGGACGGTCTCACATATGCACAGAATTATGAGTACGCACGCAATGCGATAGACCTCGCACTCGGCAGAGGCGGCGACCAGGCAGTCATCAAGACCAAGGACCAGGTTACCTACTACGGCGGAAAGTCACAGACCATTGAAAAGAGCACCAGGGTCAAGGCCCGTGTCAAGGCCCAGCCTCTCCGTGAGATCATCACAGCTAA
>JAEEGL011838759.1_pt1 | contig 12076 bp, 4 predicted proteins | sample 9134231 | NCBI WGS metagenome assembly JAEEGL01 (sample SAMN16246548, study PRJNA631951) | gut metagenome | biome: gut microbiome; feature: rumen; material: fiber-attached | host: Bos | place: Iran: Karaj | collected 2018-10
AAGATACAAACTTCTGAATTAAATCCTAATGATTTTAGTTTTAAATTTACTAATATTTTATCTGGACAATATAAATTAGCTATTATTAAACCTGAATGGTGTTGGGAAAATGAAGATATTATTGTTAAAGTACAAAATTCTGATATTAAAAATGTTGATTTTAAACAAAATGGTTATTCTTTATTTTATCAATCACAACATGATGTTGAAATTGAATGGTTGAATATTGAAAGTAAAGAAAAGAAAGATGTTATTTTTGATAGAAAAAATGAAAAAATATGCTTACCTAAAGAAGGTAAATATATTATTACTCCTAAATCATGTTATTTATTCCAAGAAAAAGAATTTGTATATAATACTGATAATGCAACTGTTATTGAATTAAATCCAAAAGAATTTAGAACTAAAGGTAAAATTGATTTAGATAATAAAGCAATTGAATCATTTAAACAAAATAAAATAGAAAAAATAACAATAAATTTAAATATTAATGAAATAATTGATAATAATAAAACTTTATATAAAACATTAAAAATATCATTAGATAATATAAAAGAAACTTTATTTGAATTTTATACAAAACCAAATACTCAATTTTTAATATTACCAACAATAGAAAAAGAATTAATACCAAAATCAGTATATGAAACTTTATTAATAATGCCAAAATCAAAAAATTTAAATGTAAAAGAAGAATGTAATGAAGATTCAAATAATATGAAATTTTTAATAAAAACAGGTTTAATAATAGAAGGTCAAGTATCACCAGCAATGGAAGAAGTAGAAATAACAGCATATAATAAAAATGACAATTCAATAGTAGCAACAGCAATAACAGATAAAAATGGTAAATATAAAATAGGACCATTATCAATGGATGACTCATATGAATTAAAAGCAATAAAAGAAGGATATAAAATAGTACAAAATGAAAATAATCAATTTAATTTTAAATGTGAGAAATTATCATTTTTAAAAGTAAAAGTACAAGATGATAAAGGAAGACCATTACAAGGAGTATTTTTATCATTATCTTCTGCAGATAGAGGATTTAGAGTTAATAATAATACAAATTCAGAAGGTTACTTTAATTTCTTAGAATTATATTCAGGTGACTATTACATTAAACCATTATTAAAAGAATATGAATTTGATCAACAACAAAAATTAGTTACTATTAAAGGAGGAGAACATATAGAAATATTATTAAAAGCTAAAAGAGTTGCTTTTTCAATTTTTGGTAAAGTTAATAATTTAAATAAAGAAAAAGTTGAAGGTTTATATGTTCAAGCAATAAATCAAAAGACTAAAATAATACAAGAAACTACAATAGATAAAAATGGTGAATATAGATTAAAAGGTTTAATACCTGGGGAATCATATTTAATTAAAGTTAAAATACCATCATCATCTAATATTGAAAAAGCACTTCCTATATCAATTCCTATAACATTAAAGAAAGAAGATACTTTTAATGTTGATTTTGTTGTATTACAAAGATCTAAAAAAATTGATATAAGAACTTATTTAAATTTTACTGATGAGAGTGAAAATTGTCCTTTAGATAAAATTAATTATGAATATGTTGAATTGACTAAACCTGATGAAGATGATGAACATGTTATTAAAGTTATTCCAGTATCTAATGCTTGCTCTTTTGTTTTTAGAAATTTAGATAAAGTTAAATATCATATGAAAATTTTGGAAAAAAAAGGTAAAGTTGAACAAACTCCCAGATTAATTAGTGAAGTTACTGTTGATTTAAGTGATGAGAGAGATATTTATAATGGTGTTAAAATTGTTAATTTAAATATTTCGAAAGTTAAAGGAAAAAATGGAGATAATTTAAATTATACTATTTATTCTCCTTTGTTTTTGTTTTTACTTATATGTTCTATTTTAAAATGGGATTTTACTTTGAAAGTTATTGATTTTGTTGTTGTTAAACCTTTGGATATTGTTGCTGGGTTTTGTGATAAGAAAAGAAGATAAATAATATTATTTTTTTAATATTATTTAAATATAATGGCTTATTTTTTTTTTAGTTATTTTATAATTTTTCATTTTTTTTTTATTTTATTTTTTAAATTCTTTATCACAATATTTTAAATGGAAGTTTATATGAATATTTTTACATTTTTCACTACAATAAAATATGAGTTTACATTTATTACAATAAAATATTTCATTATTTATTTTATTTGTACAAACAGAACAATATTTTTCATTATTATTCTTTGGGAAAATACAAATAAATATAATAGGATTATTAAGATCATTCCAATTTGGACTTAAAAAAGTTATTTCTAAACCTAAATGTGGATAACATAAAAAAATAGGATATTTTCCGCCTCCTTTTTTTTTAGTATCACCTAAATATTCAACAATATTTACATTTTTTTCTTCAAAACTTAAATTATAAGGTAATTTTCCTTTATATTTTGAATATTTTTCTATTTTTTCATTATAATAAAAAATTGAATCTAAAATATTATTTTTAAAACAAAAACTTATTCCATCATTTAATGAACTAAAATATATAAGTATATTATTTTCTTTATCTTTATAATTTTTCATTGTAAAATTATTTTTTATATTAGCAAAAATTTCATCTGAAATATTTTTTCCTATAATTATAAATGGATCAAAATTATATAAATCAAAATAATTCATTTCAAAAAAAAAAATATTTTTTAAATATTAAAATTTCTTTTTTTTAACTTAAATTTATATTTTTATTTTATGAAAGAGATAAAAAATATTTAATTATCATCATCTCCCAATATAGCAATTTGTAACAATTCTAAATTTTGTCTTGAAATAGTTTCAACATTATTAACTAATTTTTTCATAATATTTGCAGTATCTCTATCTTCAGAAATAATATTTAACATATTTTTTTTCCATTTAGCTTTTAATTCACCATCTAAAATCATATCATTAATAATTTTTTTAATTTCATCTTTATCTACCTCAAATCTTTTTTCTAACATTTCCAAATTAATATTCCTATATTCTTTCTGATAAAAAATTAAATAACATTTCAAAGAAACTTTTTTAATTTTATCACAAATCATATTTTTAACATCAGAATATTTATTAAACAATTTAATTTTATTAATACCATTTAAACAATTTTTCCAATCTCCTTTAATAATAAATTGACTAGCAGCAAGAACTCTTTCTTTATTTGATTCAGGTGGTCCATTAAAAATTTGTTTTTCATAATTAATTAACATTTTACTAAAAAAATTCCCAAATAATTTTACATTTCTACAAGTTCCTAATTTATTTAATAATATATTTGATATATCACAAATCATAGAAGATAAATAAAAAACACATTCAATTTCATCAACATTAATTAACATTAAATGAGGAATTGCTCTTTTTTTATCATCTTTATCAAATAAAATATTTTTCTCATTTTCTTTATTATACGATTGAGAAAGATATTCTTTTAATTTTGTAGTACCATTTGAACAAAGTGGTTGAAGATATAATAAACTTTCATTTAATTTTCCATTTCTAAATGCACATAAACCTAATTGAGCAAATGTTCTATTAAATAAAGTTTTTAATTGCTCATCTTTAAATATTGATATTATTTCATATGAGTATGATGAATTAAAAAGAGATTTCGCTTCTTCAAAATTATTTTTTATACATAAATAATATACATTACATAACATTGATTTTACTTTGTTTTTTTCATCTAAATTTTGATATATTTCATTACATAATAATTTAAAATATTCTTTTGAATCTTCATTTAACATTTTTTGAAGATAATCATCTTCATTTAATTGTATATTTAATTTTTTTATTATTGTTTTTATTAAATCTTCACTTTTATAATAAATATGTAAAATTACTAATAAGTAAATTTTTGCTATTGAGTTTTTATTATTTAAATTTTTAAAGAAATTTTCTACTTTTTTACAAAGAGAAAGAAAAATAATTTCATGTTTAATTACAGTTACATAATCAATTGAACTATTATCAGTAAATTGAAGTGATTTATATAATTCGTTTTCTAATTTTTCAGTAATTGAAGTAAGATTATTTTGTAAAGTTGAAGAAATATTTTCAATATCTTTTTGATTTTTTTCATTTTTACTTTTAATTAATTCATCATATAATTCAAGTAAAATTAAAATTGAATTATAAATTTTTTCCCATAAATTAATACTAATAGAAGACAATTGACCAGGATTAGTATCAAAAATAATTAAATTAGAAAGAGATAATAATTTAATTTTTAATATAACATTTTCAGTTTTAGAAAATAAATAATCTAATCTAGAAACATTCTCAATTGGACTTTTACTTTGTCCTCTTTGATTAGATAATTCATTATATTCTTTAATAATTTGTTCTTCTGTTATTTTTTCTTCATCAATTTTTCCAATATTATCACTTTCTTTATCATCATGAAATTTAGTTTTTTTACTTATATCTTTCTTCTTTTTTTCTTTAATATCTTCTTTATCTTTTTTTTCAACAACTTTTTTTTCTTTTTTAACCCATTTTAATCTTCTCTCTGCAGGAGTTTTATTTTCATCTAATTTCATTAATTCAATAATATTTATTTCTTCTTCATTTTCACTATCAGAACTTTTTTTGTTTAATTTATCTTCTTCTTCTTCTGCTTGTTCTTCTTTTTTTAATTCTTCTTCAGTTGGTCTTTTTTGTTTATATTCTTTAATTAAAGGTTCTAATTTTTTATTTTTCATTATTGATTTTTTTATGTTATTATATGCAACATTCCATTCTTTTTTTAATGATTTTTGTTCTTCTTTTGATATATTTAAACTCTCTTCTACTATTGTTATTAATTCTAAAAAAAAAATTGGTAATTCATCTTTTGGAAATAATGATAAAATTTTATCTACGTTTTTTATAGTATTTTCAAATTTTTCATATATTATTGAATAATCTTTTTGAGGAATTGAATTTTTAATACTATGATAATTTGATTTTATTAAGTCTTTTAATTTTTGTTTTGGTGTTCTTACTTTTGGTTTTGCTTCTCCTGATTCTGAATCACTTTGACTATTTTTCTTTTCTTCTTCTTCATTTATTTCATTACTTTCTTCTTCATCTTCTTCCCAATTCATCTTTTAGATATTTATTAAATAATAAATATTTATATTTATACTCAATTAATTATATTAATTTTATTTAATTTTTTAAAATTTAAAAAAATAATATTTAATTATATTATATAATTGTATCACATATATGTTTTAAAACTAATATCATTTATTTTTTTATTTAATTAATAATGAATTATTGACAATTATAAAAGAGAATTTTTGAAAATAATAAAATGGAATCTAAATCTGCATTCTGTAAAATTAGAGATATTCATTTTTCAAATAATCATCATTTATCAAATAGAATTAATTCTACAGATAAAAGTAAAAAGAAGGTTAAAACTAGTATTAAAGATGTTATTACATTTTTCTCAAAAAATAATAATGAATTTTTAATTAATAAAAAACATAATACTATTAATAATCATAATAGTGTTAGAAAAAAAATTTATTCTTCTCAAAAGGAAATGAATAATATAAATTTAATAAAAAATAATTTAAACAAGGAAATAACTAATATTAAAATTGAAAAACAAAATGAAAAAAATAAAACAATTACTTTAAATAAAATTTCTACAATATATCCAAATAAATATAATAAACAATTTAAATCAAAAATGCGTTTATTTAAATATCAAGAACATTCAAAAAATTATAAATTTTTACATTTAAAAAAACCAAAAATAATAGATATTAATAGCTCTAATTCATTTTCAAAAGAAAGATTAAAAAAATTTGTATTAACTCAAAGAAAAATGAAATTACCAAATATTGAAAATAAAGAAAAGGAATTTAATTTTGAAGAAGATAATTCAATAAATACTAGAAACAGTAGTATAAGAAATATAATTTTTGGAATTAATAATATAAGGAATAAAACGTTAAAAGGTGAAGATGTTGTACAATTAGTACAAAATAAATTACATATTCATTTAAGTTATTTAATTAATGATATAAATTTATCTGATTTTAATATTTGTAGATCAACAAATAGAAAATATACAATAACAAGACCTAGAAAAAAATTGATTTCTTTGAATAAAAATAAATTTTTATCTGAAAAAAGTACAAGTTATAAGAATTTTATTAGTTTAGATAGTAAAAGAAATAATGAGTCAGATTATTTGGAATTAAAATATAAAAAAAAGTTTAAATAATAATGTAAAAAAATAAATTTTAATTAAATATCTTAAATAATATTTAATTTTATTTTTCAAAAAAAAGAAATATTATTTAAATAAAAAAAATAAAAAAAAATGAATAACCTTCAATTAAATAAATTAAAACACGAATATTTGTATCCAGAAAGAATAAGGTATCAACATAATTTTAAAAGAACATATAAATATCATCCATTAAATGAAACAAAAAAAATAGGGTCATCATTTATTAAATTAGAAGAATTATTAAAAAAAAAAAATTTAAAATTAATACCTAACAATGATATAAAACAACTAATATTAAATTTTTCAAAAGAAAATAATATTCATAAATTAAGAAGAAGAAATAGTTCAGATATTTTAACAACATCTACAATATATAATAATAACAAATTACCAATAATAAAATCATCAAAAGAATTTTATGGTTTAAATATTTTATCAAATCAAAATTCAGGTTCGAATATAACAAAAAGAAATAATGAAAATACAATAACAACTAAAATTGAAACAAAAAAAAGAAAAATAAATTTATCAAAAAGCAAAGACAGAATTCATAAAAGTTCAAGTCAAGACAATATATTTGATACAGAAAAAATGTCAAATATAAAAAAAAATAAATTAAATTTATTAATAAAAATAAAAGGAACATTTATAAAAAGTTTAGTTGGTCAATTGAATATAGGAAAAGAAAAAGAAAATATAAAAAAAATAAATCAAGATATAGCATTTTCAAAATTAAATTTTTTCTCAAAATCATTAGGATTAATATCATTAATTGGAATTATAGATGGTCATGGCACAAATGGTCATATAATTTCAAAAGTAGTTAAAAATTTTTTTTATGATTATTTTGAAAATAATATAAATATGACTTTGAGTTTAAATAAAGATAATTATTATACAATTTTAACAGAATCTTTTATAAGGTGTGAAGAATATTTAATTGAAAATAATAAAGATTTAAATCTTAATTTAAATCAAAGTGGTTGTACTTGTATAATTCTTTTTTTTTCTCATAATAATAAAAATAAAGTCTTTTGTGCAAATTGTGGAAATTGTAAATGTATTTTATATTCAAATAATAATTATGTTCCTTTGTCTTATTCTCATTCACCTTCTAGAGTAAGTGAGATTAATAGAATGAAAGAAATTGTTAATAATTTAGAAAAGATAAAAATAGAACAAATTAAAAATATTGAAGAAAAAAAAAATGAAAATGAAAAGAATAATAATGAAAATATAAATTCTAATAAAGATGACTTAATTTTAATACAATCAATAATTGATAAAAAAAACCAATTAATATTACAAAATAGTCAAATTACAATTAAAAATATTTTAAAACAAAAAGGAAAAGAATTGTTTCATGAAGAAAATTTATTAAAAAAAATATTTATAAAAGAATTTAAAGAATTAAATTTAACAAGAACAATAGGAGATTTAGACGCTAAAGAAATAGGAATTATTTCAGAACCTGAAATTGTAGAATGTAATTTAAAAGTACAAAAAGCAAAATTTTTAGTTATGGGAACTAGTTCTTTATTTCAATATTTAAGTATTGAAGAAATTGGAAATATTGTTAGAAAATATTATAGAGATAATAATGGATTTGATGCTTGTATTCATTTAGAAGAATTAGCAAAAGAAAGATGGATACAAAATGCTAAAAAAGTCGAAGATATTTCTATAATTATTATTTTCTTTGAGAACAAAAGTTAAAATTTTTTTATTTGTTATTATTTAGTAATTTTTGTTCTTAGTATAAAAATTTTATTATATTAATATCATTATATAATATTATAATTTATAAGACATTTTTTTTTATTTTTTTTTTGAATTAATGGATTCTTTCTTAATTCATTTTAAAAATTCTATTGGATTATCTGATGAGGTTTTTACTATGATTACTCATATTATTTTAAATGATAATATAAGTTGTAAAAAGGAAAATTTTAAAAAATTTCTTTCTTTAGATAATAATAAAAATGATAATATATCAAAAGAAAAATTATTATCTTGTTGTATATTAATTTATATTTTAGATGTTAATAGAGAATTTAAAAATGATTTATCTAGAATATTTAAAATGAAAGTTAATGATTTTAATGATGAAATTTCTAAATTTTTTCACTTAATTAATATTGATCTATTAAATAAAGAAGTAACTTGTTTGAAATTTAAGGTTTTAATGTTAAATAATTTATATGATATTTTAAAAAAACAAATAAAGGAAGATTTAAAACAAAAATTTTTAGAACTTTTTTCAAATTGTATCATTAATAATGATGTGAATATTCTTTTAAATAATTTAAATGATGAAATAGGAATGATAATTGCTTTTTTCTTTAATTGTTTTAAAAATTTAATTAATTCTTTTTCTATAATTGATAATCAATTATTAATTAAATTAAAGGATATTATGCATAATTATTTAAGTACAAATATTATTCCTTATAATAAAAAAACAAAAGATATGATTTTTATATTATCAAATTTTCTTTTTAATTTAATTTTAAAAATAAATAATGAAGAATTTAATAAAAATTGTTTTGAATTTTTGTCAATATTTTCCCAACATCAAAAATATGAAAATCTTTTTATATATATGAAAGGATATTATAATAATTGTAAATTTGATAATTTAAATTGTATTAAAGAAGAAAAATTATATTTCTTAAATGGATTTATAAAAGAGAAAATTTTAAAATTAAAGGAAGAAAAAAAAGATTTGAGTTTAATAGATTTTTATATGTTATTTATTTCTCATGATATAAATGGAAAATATTCAATAATAATTAATGATATGTTTTTAATTGCTCTCACAAAAACTATAATGAATAAAGAAAATGAAATTGAATTAAAGAAAATATTTGAAGAAAATAAAATAGTGAAACAATTGATTATTAAAATTGAAAGAGATAAAGAAAATTTTGGATTTATTGAGGATAATTTTTTTTCAATTTTAAATATATTATATACAAAATTTGATTTTCAAATTGAAATTAATAATTATATTGACAATTATTTTCTAAAGATTATAAATTCTAAATTAATTCCTTTATTAAATGAATATAATTTATTTTATTATTTGTCAAATACAAATTTTGAAACTAGAAAAAAATATTTAGAATATATCCTTTCTTATCCATATCAAAGAAAAGATATTCAATTAATAAATGAATATACAAAAGTATTTTTTGAATATTGTAAAAAAAATGATAAAGATAAAGATCATAAATTATTTATAAATTCATACCCAAATTATTTACTATCATATTTAAAAAAAACTCCAATGCAATATTTAAGATTGTTTAATAGTTTTTTTGTAAGTATAGAAAAAAGTAATCAAATTTATTATTTTTTAATAATACATGAAGCTTATAAACAATTATTTAATAATCAAAATCTTGATAATATATATGGAATATTTTTTGCTTTATTAAGACCTTATAGGAATCAAAAAAAATTGATATTTATTTCAGATAAAATAATACATGTTACATACTCTAAATTAAATATTGATTTAACAATTCCAATTGACAATTTAAAAGAAATTGCTATTACAAATAATGAATATTTAACTCTTGAAATAATGGAATTTATAAATGAATTTGATGAAAAAAATAAAATATTTATAATAGTATATAAAATAATTAAACATAATCTCAAATCTGATAATGCAGAATATAAAAGTGGTTTAATTAAATCTTTAAAAGTTTATTTTGATGGATATTTTAATCAAATAAATAAAATGATAGTAAAAAAAAAATTTGATGAAAAATATATTGAATCAGCTTTTAATAATATTATCAAATTATTAAATTTTATAAATGATAATATTTATGATAGACCAGTTGAAAATCTTCAAACTTATTTAGATTTATTAAATTATTTATGCAATTTAATAGAAAAATTATCATTAGTTAAAAATGAAAAAATTGAAGATTTTTATAAAAAATATTCAGAAATTATTTATAATAAAGGATTATGTATTAGTTTAATATCATTATTAAAACATTCTTGGTTTAATGTAAGAATGTTTTCTTTTGAAATTTTAAAGCACAAACAATTTAAAAATGAAATTAATAATATAAAAAATATATTGATTTTAGAAATTGAAAAATATGATTTTAGTTTAAGAGAAATGGATTGTGAAGGAAGTGCATTTTTATTTATGTTATTAATTCATCATTTAGGATTTGATCTTTTAAAAAATGCAATGATTAAACTTTTTAATAATAAAATTGAGGAAAATGATAATAATATAATTAATTTAACATTATTAAATTTCCAAAAAATTATTAAAAATAAAGAAGATGATTATATAGAAAGTTTAAATAATAAAAATATAGAAAAAAATACTTTTGATATTAAAAATAAATCATTACATACTTATTTTATTTTTATAAAAAATATTTTAGAATTAGAAAAATCAAATATAATTATAAATTCAACAGAAGAAAAAAAAACATTATCAAATGAAACAACATTATCATTATTATTTTCATTATCACATGATATAATTTCTTTAAATTCAAAATTTTTGATTTTTTTATTAAATAATGGAGTAACTGAATTTACATTAGATAATGAAATGGAATTAAATAATAATAATCTTTCAGATCATGAAGATAAATTATTAATATCATTATGGAATACATCAAAATATAGTTTAAATACATTAAGTTTAATATATGATATTTTTTATTCAAATTATCCAATTATCTATTCATCATTAAATCAAAAAGAAAATTCTTTTGAAAAATATTTTTTAATACCATTATCAAATTCATTAAATGAAATAATTCCAATATTAATAACATCAAAACATATGGGAGTAGTTAAAGCAATGAATGATGTATTATTAAAAATAACAATATTATTAAATAAATCAAATGATCCATATATTAAATATAGAGAAATTTGTAAAAATAAAATAATAGATTTTATATCAAATCAATTAACAAATCATGAAATTTCAAGTACATTAAGAAGAAGTGCAGGAATACCTTTTTTAATAGTAACTTTAATAAAATCTTATATTTCACCATCATACAGTAATCAATATATAATGAATATTTTAAAATTCACAATTGATAATTTATTAAATAATTTGAATAAATATCAAAATAATAAAATTGATGCTTCTGTTCATTGTCTTCATATTTTAAGAGTAATTTCAGATGATACTTTAATTAAATCTTATGTTAGATTTTTTTATAGTGATATTATTATGAAAATTATTGATGGTTTAGAAAGTGAAAATTGGTCGATTAAAAATGCTTGTATGCTTATGTTTAGTAGAGTTATTAACAATAATTTTTTCATGCAAAATAAAAGAGAAATGGAAAGAGTTTTACCAACATTTTGTGAGTATTTTTTAGATAAAATTGAATTTTATAAAATTGTAGTACAAATATTAGAAAAAAATATTAGTAATGGAAATAAATTAAATGATTGTTTACTTTTATTTGTTAGTTTTTTTACTAAATTTAGATTTGCTAAACCTAATGATTATGAAAATGAAAATGGAAATAAAATTATTCAACTTTTATTAAATTTGGATAAAAAAGATAATAAATTATTTAGAAAATTATTAACTAATGCCGTTTTAAAATTATATGGTGCAAATTATAAAAAATTAATTGATGATACTTTAAAAAGATTAGATACAATTGAAATAAATGATTTAACAGAATTTAATAATAAAATTGATTTTTATTATAATGTTATTAATGAAATCATTAAAAATACAGAAATTGAAATTAATGATAAGATAAATTTAATAAAAAAATATAAAGAAAAAATAAATAT
>JAEEGL011906803.1_pt1 | contig 12076 bp, 11 predicted proteins | sample 9134231 | NCBI WGS metagenome assembly JAEEGL01 (sample SAMN16246548, study PRJNA631951) | gut metagenome | biome: gut microbiome; feature: rumen; material: fiber-attached | host: Bos | place: Iran: Karaj | collected 2018-10
AATCTAAAATAATTGATTTACCTGGATAAACCTCTTCATCCCGATATTTTAAATTGAATGAATAATCAATTGTACTTTTAATATCAATTAAATTAGAAAATGCATTATCTGTAATAGTTAAAATCTTATCGCTTCCATAATCAAAAATAATTGAAATATTATTATTAGAAATACTTGTCTTTACAACATATTCTTTAAATAAAGCATTAGCTCTACAAGCATATTTATTAGAATCTAAAAGTCCATCCATTGTTTTAATATAATTTTCTAATGAAACATATGGAACTAAAGAACCATCAACATAATATGTATCTAAGCTTTGAGCTTTTACATTATAGTATTCATTATAATTTTTAAATGGTAAGCTTTTAACTTCAACAGGTGTTTTATCAATAGAGCAGCCAGTTAAAGCAAAGAAACTTAATAAAGCTCCAATTAAAAAGATTTTCTTCTTCATTAAAAATCAACTCCCTAAATCCTTTATATTTTAGCACAAAAAAATGATATTTTAAATCTTTCTATTTTTTACGCAACTAAAATATAAAATTTGTGTATTTTTACTTAATAATTTAATTAAATTTAATGCCTCATCTAAATTAGCTTCATCCAAATTAACAAAAGGATCATCCAAAATAATGAAAGGCTTATTATCATACATATTATCAATTAATGCCATTCTATAGCATAGCATTGCGATAGTTTTTTCTCCTTGGCTTAAATGATAATCATCAACAAGCTTTCCATTCCTTACTAATTTTAAATTAAAATCTCCATCAAATGTAACATTTTCTTTAAAGATTGAATTTAATATTTTGGCATATTTAACAAATGATGTTTTAATTGGTTCAATATATTTTTCCTTTAATGTATTTGACGCTTTTTCTAATTCAGAAATTGTATTATTAATAATTTCATATTTATGCTTATATTCTTTTAATTTATCATTTAATGCATAACATTCAGATTTTAAATAAGGCAATTTTTCCAATTCCATTTCATAATCAGTAATACTTCTTTTTAATTCAATGCATTCCTTATTAATTATGTTTTTATTATTTTCTAAATCTTTTAAATCTATCAATTCATAATTATAAGATAAATCTAAATCATTTTCCTTTAGATATGAATTTGCCTTTTCTTTAAATTCTAAAATATTTTTATTAATATCATTTAATCTTTTCAAATCAGTTCTCATATTAATTAAATATGAATTAGCATTATCTAAATTTAAATTAAATTCCTTTAAGAAAGGATCTAATTCCATAATTATAGAATTTATTTTTAAATTATTGTTTTCATTTATTTTTTCTAAATCTGATTTATCCTTCTTTAAGCTTATATATCTATCAAATTTATTATTAACAATTCTTAAAGCTTCGCTATAAGTATCATAATTATCTAAATATGTATTTAAAAAGCTTTCTATATCTTTTTTTAAAGCATTAATTTTATTTTCATATTCATTATTAGATTCATTTATTTTTTCATTGTAATTTTTATTTTCTAAATAAATATTATAATCATGTTCTAAATGATTTAATTTAGCTTCATATGATAAATCATTATAACGATATCTTGCTAAAATATCTGTAAGAATTTTTTCTTCTTTTCGATATTCATACATTAATGAATCATTATTATTTTGTTTTGAATCCTTTGGTTTAAATAAGAATAGAACAAAAATAATTATAAATATAGCACCAATTGATAATAAAGATATGCCTAAGGCCATTTTACTTAAAGCAACAAAAGTTATACCTAAAACTAATAAAATCGCTCCTAAAAGGGAAAAAATATATGAATAATTAAAGTTTTTTTCTTGTTTTATTTCTTTTGATGCAATAATTTTATCATTTAATTCATTATAATTATTTAAATGATTTTTAGCATCTATAATGTCATTTAATACATCATAGCCATCAAATCTTTTAATATCTTCTTCACTAATAAGCTTTTGATCATAATTATTAAATTTATCTTTAATTATTTCTAATTCCTTTATTTTTGAATCAATTTCTTTAAATGAATCATCATTTAAATTTTTATTACTAAACATTGATTCTAATTTATTGAATTCAATATCATTAATAAATTTATTATTTTTATTTTTTAATTCTTTATAATTATCTAATTTTAAAGAAATCTTTTCTATTTCTTCTTCATTTAATAATTTTTTATATGATTGATTGATATTATTTTTATCTTCTTCATATTTTTCAATAGTAGATAAATAATTTTGATATGTATTAAATTTATGAACCTTTTCATTTATTTTTTCTTTTTCTTTAATATCTTTATCAATTTTATCTAATTCTTTTTCTTTTTCATTTAATTCAAGATAAAGTGGGTCTAATGAATCATTTAAACTTTGTAATCTTTCAAATTCTTCATTTTTTAATTTTAATTCTTCCTTAGCTTTAAGATATATGCTACTAACTCTAGCAGTTGTTCCGTATTTTTTGTTTTCTTCATTTAAATTCTTTATAACTAAGTCTAAATCAAAATCTTCTTCAGTTTTATTAACTAAGCTATTAAGCTTCAAATTAATTGATGATGTAGATGATATAGTTAAATCATTATTAGTAATAAAGATAGTTTTTAAAAAGCTTTCCTCATCTATTTTAAACAAAGAAAGACCTAATGATTTAAGATCTGTTAAGCTATTGTTGATATAAATTCTTTCAACATCCTTTTTAGGGGATTTCTTATCAAGGTCTTTTTCAACTCGATATTCCTTACCTTCAAATTCAAGTGTTAGGCTTCCTCCAAAATCATTTGTATTTAAAGGTGCATATCTAAGCTTTAATTCCTTATTCATTTCATAAAGCATTGACCTAATAAAATCAACTAAGGTAGTTTTACCATAACCATTTGGACCAATTACCTGATATAAATCATCAAATGTGATATCTTTATTTTCATAAATACCAAATCCTGTTATGTGGCATGATTTTAATTTCATTATCTCACACCTCCTTTTAAAGCCTTTAAGCCTAAATAGATGATTTCATTTTTTTCATCTTCGCTATATTTATCATTGTTTAAAACGCCTCTTACAAATTCTCCTTTTAAGGATAAATCATTTTCATAATCTAAATAATTAATTTTTCTTTTTGACATATCCTTAACTGTAAAATCAAAGAAAGAAAAATAATATTTTAATTCATCTAAATCTTCAGATGTTTGATTATCTCCTATTAAATTAATTCTTACGATATCTTCTTTATTAATATCTTTTAATTTATCTTCAATTTTTTCTTTAACAAGAACAAATGATGTTAAATTTGTAATATCTATATCTACTTGATGAATTAAACGAATACTTGTTTTTATGAATTCTGCATCTATTTTACCATTTTCATAATTTAATAAATAAAAGCCTTTTTCTCCTGTTTCATCATAGCCTCTTCCTTCAAGACAGCCTGAATATGCATAATATCCTCTTTCATCTAATTTATCGATATTATTTTCATGAATATGGCCTAAAGCTAAATAATCTATTCCTTTATCCTTTAAATCCTTTAATGAAATATAATTATTTCCTTTAGAATAAACATCACCATGCATCATTACGATGTTTGTTTTTTTCTTATCTAAGGATAATGATGGATAAATTGCTTTCGAATTTGCATTATTAAGCTCAACGCCTGTTATGCATAAATCATCAAATTCATATGTTTTCCATTTATCATCAAATTTTAATAAATTTTCATATTCTTCTTCAAATTTACCACTTATATCATGATTTCCTTTTAAATACAAAAATGTAATATCCTTATTTTTTTCAATTAAACGATAAAAATAATCCTTATCCTTCTTATATGGTGAATCACTATCAAATACATCACCTGAAAGCATAATAATTTTAACATCATTCTCTTTTGCATAATTTACTAATGCTTCAAAGCTTTTCAATATTTCATTTTGTCTAATAGTTCTTTTTGTTTCATCACTGATTGATGATAAAGGTGAGCCTAAATGTAGGTCAGCTGCATGTATTAATTTCATAAAAAACTATCTCCTTCGTTAGATTATTTTTTATTAATTATATTAATAAACTAGACATAATCTGTGCCTAGTTTAATTTTTCATATTTTTCATTTTTATAATTTTATAAATTTTTATTATATATTTCATCTATTACATCAGCAACATTTAATGCTGTATCAGATGCCGTCATTGTATAAGGTGAATGTTTAATTGAGGCTTTTTCTCCTGCCTTACCATTGATGAATGCTCCAGCTGCAGTACCAAGGAGTATATCGCTACTGTAGCCTAATATAGCACAAATTATTCCAGATAAAACATCACCAGATCCTCCCTTTGCCATACCAGGAGTTCCTGTGTTTGTTAAATAGATTTTTTCTCCATCAGTAATAATTGTTGATGTTCCTTTTAATAAAACAATAACATTATATTTTTTAGCAAATTCTTTTGCTTTCAAAATAGAATCTTTTAATATATCGTCTATTTTTTCATTTGTTAATCTAAAAAATTCTTTTATATGTGGAGTTAATATAATTTTCGCTTTTGAATTTTTTAAAATATTTAAATCTAATTCTGCTAAAGCATTTATTCCGTCAGCATCTATTATCAAATTATTTTCATAATTATTTAATAAATATATTAATGCTTTTTTAGTATCAAGAGTATTTCCTATTCCCATACCAAATGAAATTGATTTTGTATTTTTAATTAATTCTTTAAATTCTTCCTCTTTAAAAATAAAATGTGAATCATCACTTGATAAAGGATATATAGTAGCATCTAAAATATGAGGTATTATTTCTTTTGCAATTATTTTTGGAGCAGCAATTTTTACAACTCCAGCACCGCTTCTTACACAAGAATTAGCCATTGCAGCAAGTCTTATTGCCCCACTGTAAGGAAGAGATCCTCCAATTAATACATCATATCCATAAGTCCCCTTATGAGAATAATTTAATCTCTTTTTAAAAATTAAAGTTAAATCTTCCTCTTCAATTAGATAATATGGTTCATAAATTAAGTTAACACCTATATCAGCAATTTTTAATTCTTTAATATAATCCTTTGCCATATTTAGAATATGTCCAGGTTTTAAATAGCCTATTGCGATAGTTAAATCTGATTTAAAAGCTAAGCTTGTAAGCCCGTTTGAAGAATTTAAACCTGAATTTATATCAATAGCTATTTTATATGCTTTTGAATCATTTGCCTTAATAATTATTTTTTTATATTCATCCTTTAAGTCTCCTTCAAATCCTGTACCTAATAATGAATCAATTATTAAATCATATGAATTAAAATCAATATCTTCATTAATTATTACTTTAATTTTATCTTTAATTAAATTATAAAAATGAAGTGAATCTGCTGAAAATTTATCTTTTATTAAAAATAAAGTAACATCCTTATTGTCCTTAATAAGCTCAGAAGCAATAACATATCCATCACCAGCATTATTTCCTGTTCCACATAATATTAATGCTTTATTAAAATCTCTTTTAATAAATTTAGCTGCTTCTTTTCCTGCAACATTCATTAAATCATATGAATTAGCTAATTTCTGAATATGAATTTTTTCTGATTCCTTCATATTAAAAACAGATGTTACTTTTTTCATAATATCCTCTTATTTTTTATATAAGCTTATTCCAACCAAGGCACAGCCTTCTAAATATGGTATCTTCTTTTCATTTAAAAAATTTATTATATCATCACTTATAGCACCTGGTTGAATTAATACAGCTTTTATTTTTTTCTTGTTTTCTTTTAAATATTCTAATCCTTTGATTGGATTAATGCATAAATCTAAGATAAAATCATCTGCATCAACATCATTAATAGATTTTAATTCCTTTGAAACGGCATATACATTATAATTTTTCTCGATTAATTTATTTTTTATTTTATAAGCATATTTATCTTCATCTATAGTATTTCCTAATACTACAAATGTTTTTGCTTCCATTATTTCTTTTAAATCCATTATTTTTTACCAATGATATTTCTTGCAACATAAACACCATTAGCACCTGCTTGAGCAAGACCTCTTGTTAAGCCTGCACCATCACCACCAACATATAAACCCTTAATTTTTGTTTCAAAATTATTATTTATATCTGGTCTTTTTGAATAGAATTTAGCTTCTACACCATAAAACAATGTGTGTTCAGATGCAATACCAGGTGTTACATAATTTAATGCTTCAATCATTTCGATAATTGATTTCATTGTATTATAAGGTAAAACTAAACCTAAATCTCCAGGTACAGCTTCCTTTAGCGTTGGCTTTACAAAGCTTTCTGCAATACGTTTTGGTGTTGATCTTCTTCCCTTTAAGATATCGCCATAGCGTTGAACAATTATAGAACCGCAAGATAATTCATTAGCAAGACGTGAAACTTGGTGAGCATATTCATTTGGAAGATCAAATGGTTCAGAAAATTTATGTGATACAAGTAAAGCAAAATTTGTATTTTTACTACCTAAATTCTTTGATGCATAAGCATGACCATTGGCAAGCATTGTTCCTGAATGGTTTTCAACAACAACATGTCCTGAAGGATTTGCACAGAATGTTCTTACAACTGTACCAACAGATGTTCTATAAATGAATTTACCTTCATATAAATTTTCATTTATTTCTGACATAATGATATCATTTGTTTCAACTCTAACACCAATATCAACCTGGTTATTAGTCATTTTAATATCGTTTTGCTTACAAACCTCTTCAAGCCATACAGAGCCATCTCTTCCAACTGCTAGGAATACATTATCAGAATATTCTTCCATTCCGCCTTCTAAAACAACACCCTTAACTTCACCATTTTCAACTATAATTCTATCAACCTTAGTTTTATAACGCATTTCGACGTGCTTATTTAATTCCTCATAAATACGCTTTAAGATTTCTAAATTATTTTCTGTACCTAAATGTCTAACTTCGCTTCTTAAAAGCTTTAATCCAACAGCTAAGGCTCTCTTTTCAATTTCTGCAACCTTTTCTGTATTTGGATTTGTTATTTGCTTTGTTGCACCAAATTTTAAATTGATTGAATCAACATATTTAATTAAATCTAAAACAACATCCTCATCCAAATAATCTGTTAGCCATCCACCAAATTCAGTAGTTATATTAAATTTACCATCAGAAAATGCTCCAGCACCACCAAATCCATCAGTTATTGAGCATGCAGGATAGCATCCTGATACACCTTTTTTATTGATAGGGCATTTAGTAAGCTTATGCTCATTAACAGGACATTTTCTTGAATAAATATCATATCCCTTATCAAGTAATAAAATTTTCTTTTCTGGACTCTTCACCATAAATTCATATGCTGCAAATAAACCAGCTGGACCTGCACCAACAATTATACAATCGTATTTCATAATATAACCTCAATTCTATTTTTTATTAAATAAGCTAAAGAATGTATTTGGACACTTAGCTTCAAATTTCATTAATTCATTTGTATCAGGATGAACAAATTCTAATTTAGATGCATGTAGCCCTAATCTATTAAGTGGATTTTTATTAAATCCATATTTATCATCACCAACAATTGGATGTCCTAATGTTTTAAAGGCTACTCTGATTTGATTTTTTCTTCCTGTTTGAATAAGACATCTAACTAAAGAATAATCATTTGATTCCTTTAAAACATCATATTCAGTAATAGCTAAATGACCTGTTCTATCCTGTGTTTCATATACTAAATTGTTTTCATTTTCTTTTAAATACATTTTTAAAATATCATGCTTCTTAGGTAATTTACCTTCAACTACTGCATAATATTCTCTAACCTTAACTAAATCATTCCAATTCATTTTTAATTTTGAATGAATATATTCATTTTTAGCAAAAACTAAAACTCCAGAAGTTTCCTTATCAATTCTATGTAAAATGAATGGTCTTAATCTTTTATCGATTGATTGTAGATACATCAATGCATAATTATAAGCATTTTCTCTTTCCTTATCACTTTCAACAGATAATAATCCATTAGGCTTATTGATTGCTAAAAATTCATCATCCTCATAAATTATTTCAATTGGCTTAATTCTTTTCATTTTTGGTTTAGCTTCTGTTTTAGCTGCAACAGGATGCTTGGCAATTTTAACCTCATCATCATGAACAAGCATTAAATTAAATTGGCTAACTACACTACCATTTACTAAAACCTGATGATTTGAAAGCAACATTTTTACATTATTTCTTGAAGTATTAAGCTTTGATAATAAGAATGATAATAATTCTTCACTTCTTAAAACCTTCATTGTTTTAGTAATTTCTATTTTCTTTTCTTTATTATTTTCCTTAAAATTTCTATTTTTCATATTTATCTATTGTCATATACATCATTTAATGGATTATTCTTTTGTTCTATTCTAATATTTGAATTATTAAATTCAACATTAGCGTAGCTTATTATTCCAAATTCCTTAGCTGTAATATCCATATCTCTAAATTTAATTCTAGACATAATTTGATTTTCAAAGCCCTCAATATTGAAGCATCTTGAAATTCCCATATAGTCTTTATTTTGATAAGCTCTTATATTTGATATTTCAACATTTTCAATTATTGTATCAGGAATATTAGAATCAACCTTTTGACATAAGGTATTCCAATATGATGGAATTTCTCCTTTATAGCTTTTTGGAATTTTACAATTAGAATAATTAGGATTCCAATTTAGATAAAAATGGAATAAATATTTTACATCTATCATTTCTAAATTTCTAACTGTTATATTCTTTATATATCCTTTTCTTGTTTTTGTAGACTTTATTCTAAAGCCACAATCTGTACCTTCATATTTAATGTTATTTATATCAACATTATAAATTCCAGCTGAAAGCTCACTTCCAAGTGTAATACCAAAGCCTGATAAAATTTCACAATCGTGAATTAATATATCATGGCTTGGAATACCTACTCTTATTCCATCAGCATCACGGCCTGATTTTATACAGATAGAATCATCATTTACTGCAAGACGGCAATTCTTAACTTCTACATCATAGCTTGAATCAATATTAATTCCGTCTGTAGATGGTGATCTATAATCATCTGAATTAATATGAATATTATCAACTATAACATTATGTGAATATAAAATATGAACATTCCAAAATCCTGAATCTATTGATTTAAAATCCTTTAGATTGATATTTTTAGAATTTGAAACTAAAACATTTCTTGTTCTTTTACAATCATAATCACAAGCAAATCTTAAACCTAATTTATCATATTTTTGGCGCATTCCGCCGTTCATATCCTTGCCCCAATATTTTTCCCACCAATAAGGACCAGAACCATCAATAGCTCCTTCGCCTTCAATAGTTACATTTTCGGCATCTATTACATTTAAAATACCAACATACCAAGGCATTTCAATTCCAGCAACTCTAGTATCCAAAATAGGATATTCATCTTCTTTTGTTGTTGCAAATAAAGTAGCATTTTTATCTAAAACTAATGTAGTATCACTTTTTATAAATAATGATGAAACTTGATATTTGCCTTCATCAATAATTATTTTTTTGCCCATAGCCTTATCAAGTAAAGCTTGGATTTTATCTGTTACAATAGTTTTTCCTGTATTATCAATATTAAAGTCTTTTAATCTAATCTCTTCCATATAAAAAACCTCACCATTACTTAATTATTATATCATAGATATAATATCAATGAAAGAAAGGATGAAAAAAAATCAAATAGATATAATCAAAAAAACTTAAAAACCAGCAATTCAATCATTATTTATTTTTTAATTGCCTCTAACAAATACGAAAGGGCAGCTCTCTTTTCATAAGCCGCCCCTAAATATCCTTAGATGTCCATTTTAAAATATTTTTTCATTCTTTTCAAAGAAACTTTTGTTGGTTTAACACAATCTAACTTCGCATCATTTATTTTTGAAATAATCAATAATATAGCATCAGAATTTCCCAATAGAATTAAGATATTATTATCTAATTTTTTTAATAGCCTTCCAACATTATTTGGAAATTCGGTCATGTTTAAAGTGGTCCTTGCCAAAACAATCACGTTACCAACCAAAATAATATGTTTTACCTCATTAATACATATGCTTTTTTTCTTGAACAAAAGCCTTTGTTCAACTTTATCATCATTATAATAAGTAGTATAGAACTGATTTCTCAAATAAATAATAATAAAATCCATTAAAATAGAGCAAAATAACAGACCAATTACCATAGCTATAATTCCCATCAAATCATCATTTTTTTATATGTTGTCACTCGTATCAATATAACAATTAAAAAGACTAAGTTAACAAATATTGCGGCTTCTTTAAAAGCGCTGACTCCATTTGAATACTTTTTCATCGATAAGTTCATAACAATTCATTTTTCCTTTTCTTTTTACCTGTCCTAATTACATCATATATCCATCCTAACTCAGCACATAAAGTCGGATTAAAAAAGTCTTTAGTGTACTTCCAAATCGGATAACAAAAATCAAGTAACCCTCCGCCAAATGCAATCATTGATCCAACCAATGATACATCTCTCATTGTACCATTTACTGCATTTTGGCTCAAATAATTACCAAGACTTAAAGCCCCATCAATAGCAGCTGTTATTCCTCTATATGCAAAAGATTCAACTGCCAAACCTGTAGCACTAGAAACAGCAACTCCAGCGCCACCGGATAACGCGCCAAAAATAGACCCCATCATTAAACCTGTAGCAGCTTTATTTGTATCAAACCCAAATCCTTCTTCATCGTATGTAATCCACCTAGAAAACCTGTAGCAGCACCAACAGCTGCTCCTATAGTTATAGGAATAAAAGCCGAAGATGTTCCACCTGTAAACGGGATTACAATTATAGATAACGCAATAACGCCTACGCCTATTGTCCACTTCAACCATTCTGGCATATATCCTTCAGGATCGGCAAACATCACAGGAGTAATGTGATTGTATTGAAGTTACGGCATAAAATTATAGATTATTTCTACATTTTGTACTCTTTTTCCATCAATCACTTCTGTTTCATGTACTCTAATTTCTTACATTAGCTGATTTAAAACCTCTTTAGATAAGATATCATTTAAAGAATATTTAGAGACCTCATGAATGAATTTAGTAATACTATTACCTAACTCATTTCTATCTTTGTTAAGCTTACTTGATTCTTCTATTTTATCACTAATCTTCATAAGCTCAATTTCATATTCTTTACTAATCTCATTATAATTATTTCTGATACTTTTCCTAGTATCATATCTTCATACATTCTCTTAAGTATTACCTTAAGCTCTTCTTTTCTTCTTTCTAATTTTTGAAGTCAATTTATTATCTCCTAGTTTTATATTTTAGACTTAAGATTAATTCCAATCTAATTATATAAAACTAGCTATATCGTATTGTGATATTCGAAAAATAAATTAAAGTAATTCATTCTAGTATTTAAGCCACATTTTTGATTTCAAAAAAAGTGCTGTGTCAAATTGTAACATTTTTACTAAAATGAAGAGGCAAGAGGGCTATTAGTAATGCCACTTTTCATACCTTTAATTTATTATAATCAATAACTTGATAACTCTAACTAAATAGAAGTTTGTATAGCTGCTACAGCTATACTTGTGGCAAAGCTATATATTACAAACTTGAACTATTTGTGGATAGAATTATTACAAGTATATTTTGATAATTATATAAATTGAAATGTATACGAAGATGGAGTCTTTATACCTTAATTTGTACAGGTTGTAATGTTATTGTCTATATTCGCATAATTGTGTAAATTTCTTCTTACTTATTTTTATTGGATAATATTTTTCCTCTATTGGAATCATTAAGTCGCCTTCTTTATACCAAAACTCCATAGTATTTTGCTTTAAAATAAATATATAGCTTAAATCATTATAAATTAACTCCCCAACATCTTTCCACAAAACCTGTGTGGTAACTTTTCTTGATATAAATTCTATTCCTTTTTCGTCAAACAAAACATATTTTCTTGGAAAAAGATATAATCCAACTTGTGTTAATATACATATTAGAAGTAGACTACCAAAAATATATGTAGGAATATTAAAGAATGGTGG
>JAEEGL013149851.1_pt1 | contig 12076 bp, 10 predicted proteins | sample 9134231 | NCBI WGS metagenome assembly JAEEGL01 (sample SAMN16246548, study PRJNA631951) | gut metagenome | biome: gut microbiome; feature: rumen; material: fiber-attached | host: Bos | place: Iran: Karaj | collected 2018-10
CTTTCCCCGGCTGTACACTGTCGCCCTTTCAGGGCTTTCATCTCAAGCATTCATCTGCTTTTTTGAAAGTACGCTAATGTTAAGCATTTTTAGAATGCAACGGCCCTGACCCCGTCCCGCTTCTCTGTAAACGGCGAGGACGTTATGCTGTCATTATCTATAACCAGCACAATAATGTGCTTATGTATGGCTGAACTGTTACCTGAACAATTTCTTTCTTTTATCGTTCACTGTAATTTGTTACACGAGAACGCTAAGACGTGTTACACTACCAATGCGTTTGTCTTTAGACGTTTTGATCGGAGGTGTTATGTCGATTCTTGAGATCATCGCTTTAGCTGGTATTGCTATTGGTTTAATAGCGTTTTTCATTGAATTGCTGCGCAAACACAAACGTTCGTATGGAATATGTGCAGGGCTGATTGTAGCGTCATTCGCTTTGTTACTGGTAACGAGTTATGTCCAGAAAAATAAGAAAGCGGTATCAACTGCAGACAATACAGTGAATCAGCAGCAGAATATTGCTGAGCCGTCCACCGAACAGCTTGCAGCCGCAGATGATGATGGTTTCGAAATCGGTGATCCAGTCGAAGATGAACCTGTCGCAGCCCCGGTACAAGCCGCAGAAAATGAACCAGCTGCAGCCCCGGAACAGGCTGAAGCTCCCGAACAAGCCGCAGAAAATGAACCAGCTGCAGCCCCGGAACAGCCAGCGGCCCCGGAACCTGCACAAGCCGCTGCAGAGAACGATCCAAATGCGCCTACGGCAGATGCTGGTGACGCAATAAACGATATCAAAGTTAAAGAACCTGTGACTTTCACAGGTAAAAAGTCCAAAGCTGCCAAGGGATCAAGCATTACAGCCTATCACTGGGATTTTGGCGATGGAAATTCTGCGGATGGCAAAGAAGTTAAACATGCTTACGATAATGCCGGAGATTATACCGCAACACTGACAGTCACCGATAAAGAAGGTCGCAAAGGCTCCGCAACGCGCAATATTTCTGTCGATCGTCCCGAAAACAAAGTGAAATTTGTGGATGATAAATTGCCCAATGTCGTGGATGCTTCTTCTTCACAAGCCGCAAAGAATGGCACAATGACAAAAACATTCAAGGGTTCCAAAATTGCGCTTGATGTCACGGGATTTATGGCCGTATCCGGTGAATGCAGATGTTCGCTGGTGGCAACGCTTAAAGGCCCGAATTGCGATGCGACTAAGTCAAAGGCTTTCGAAGATGAAAATGAAGGTCGTGTATCTGTGAAATTATCCTGTGATGGCGAAGTCGGTGGTGAATATACCTGGACAGTCGAAAGAAAAGCATCCGGAAGTTGCTATTGCACCTGGAAAAATATCTCTATCGAAGGTTACGAACACTAAAACAACAGCATTTACAAATGAAAAAACCGCCCATTCGGGCGGTTTTTTTTGGCTCAGAAGAAAACTCTGAAAGAGCGACAGAAAAGAACATTCTCAAATTGTAACACTTTGCCGAAATGGGGGAGGGGCCCCATTTCGTCCTTTGCAGGCTCTGGTATCTCGTAGGATATGGAAGCTCATAATAACATTATGGGTTCCAAGGGGCTTAGCCCCTTGGCGGGGTCCGGGGCAGAGCCCCGGCAGAGTCGACCCCAATTCAAAATGATTTATTCCACAGTCACAGATTTCGCCAGATTTCGCGGCTGATCGACATCATTCCCCAGCAAATCGGCGATGTGATAGGCAAGCAGCTGCAGATAGAGCACGCTTAAAAAAGGCTGCACAAATTCATCGCATTCCGGGATTTCAAAGAAATGCTCCGAAACTTTCGACAGCATTTCGTCGCCTTTTGTCACGATGCTGATGATTCTGCCGCCGCGTGCCCGCACTTCCTGCAGATTCGAAAGCGTTTTTTCATAAGTTGAATTGCGCGGCGCAATCACGACGACCGGCAGTGTCTCGTCGATCAGCGCAATCGGCCCGTGCTTCATTTCGCCCGATGGATAGGCTTCGGCGTGGATATAGCTGATTTCCTTGAGTTTCAGCGCGCCTTCGAGTGCTATCGGATAATTGACGTTTCGCCCCAGATATAAAAATGAACTGGCGCGCAGCAATTTCTGAGCCGCAGCGCGGATATCGTCCGATTTCAGCAATATGGCTTCCATTTGCTGTGGCACGCTTCGCAGCGCACGAATCAGTTCGCGGGCGCGCCCGACATCGACGGTATTTCGCCGACGCGCAATATAAATGGCCAAAAGCAGCATCGACGCCAGCTGCGTCGTAAACGCCTTGGTCGATGCCACGCCGATTTCCGGGTCTGCGCGCGTATAAAATGTCGCGTCCGAAGCCCGGGGAATACTCGAATCCATCACGTTGCAAATCGCCAGTATTTTCGCGCCGCGTTCGCGCGCAATCTTTAAACACGCGTAAGTATCGGCCGTTTCGCCGCTCTGGCTAATCGCAATAAACCCATCATTCGGCCCAATGATTGGGTCGCGGTATCGATACTCACTCGCCACATCGACATCTACCGGGATTCTGGCCAGGCTTTCGATCATGTATTTGCCCAGCAAACCCGCATGATAACTCGTTCCGCAAGCTACAATCTGCAGCCTGCTGCACGATTCCAGGGCGAGTTTTTCAATCGGTTCGTCCAGGTTAACCGTCGCTTCTTCTTCCAGGATGCGGCCGCGAAACGTATCGGTAATCTTCTGCGGCTGCTCAAAAATCTCTTTGAGCATGTAATAGGGATAGCCTTGTTTTTCGGCCTTTGTAATATCCCAGTCGATCGTTTTCACAGGCCGATTCTGCGCTGCGCCGCTCAAATCCGAAATTTCTATGTGCTGGCTTGTCAAATGCGCGATATCGCCATCCTCGAGGAAAATAAAATCCTTTGTGTATTCAAGCGCCGCCGCAATATCACTCGCCGCAAACGATTCGTCATGCCCGACCCCAAGCAGTAGCGGACTCTGCAGCCGCGCCGCAACGAGCTCATCCGGACAATCGGCGCACATCACGACCAATCCATACGAGCCGCGCACGCATTTGAGCGCATTGCGCACAGCCTGCACCAGATTGTGGCTGCTTTCGTATTGCTCGGAAATCAGATGCGCGACGATTTCGGTGTCGGTTTCGGAGGCAAACACATGGCCTTTCGCAATCAGTTCCTGCCGCAGTTCGGCGTAATTCTCGATGATCCCGTTGTGCACAATCGCAATCTTGCCATACATCTGCGGATGCGCATTGGATTCACTGGGTTTGCCGTGCGTTGCCCATCGGGTATGCCCGATGCCCGTACACCCCGCCAGCGGTTCGCGTTGCAGCCGCGTTTTCAGGTTTTCCAGCTTGCCATGCTCGCGTCGCAGCTCAATGCCTTCTGGTGTGCATACGGCAATCCCCGCCGAATCGTACCCGCGATAGGCCATCCGCGCCAGCCCGCGGTAAATCAACTGCACACAATCACGCCGACAGACACATCCAATAATTCCGCACATTTGTTCTTCCCTGATTTGCGATTTGCACAATAGATGCACTTCCTGCACCATACCACCCTATTGCTTATGATATTATAGGATGTTGGGCAAATTTTTGTATTGCTGTTTCTTGTTCAGAGACGTTCACGGAACGTCTCTGGCGCGCCTATGCGCCATCGGCGCATACGGCACGCTTGCTCGGCTATTGGCTTTGCCAATACGCCTCGCAATTTGCGCTGCGCGGCTCAATTCATGCTTTTCGCTTGACACCTGCCTGGTTTCGGGAAAACTAAATTCACACTTTAGATTTCTCGGAATGGGGATGCAGCGTGTGATTTCATAGAATTTGCGCGCCGTATCGGGCGAATGCCCGATAGGCGCGCGGCCGGGGCGTATGGTTGCGGGCTTTGACCGCAACCATAGCCAGGCAACAAAACGAAAATTTAATCGTAGATGAAACCCACGGAGATGTATTGTATGCGCGACAGACTCACGAGATGCACAAAACTGCCAAGAACAACACAGCCGTCTTAAAAAGATAAAAAATGCAACAATAAAAAACGGGATATTGTTTGATGTGTGTGATATTATCCCACTATTGCCGTGTTTTTTGAACGGCTGGATAGACCATTTTTTTCGAGGAAATTATGAACGTTATTCTTATTTCGCCACATTTTCCGCCGAATCATATCAATTATGCGCGGGCATTGAAACGTTATGGCGATACGGCGCTGGGCATTGGTGACAGCCCGGATATTTCGCAGGAATTGCGCGATACACTGGATGAATATGTGTATGTGCCGGATATGACGAATTATGATTCGATGCTGCGCACGGTGGCGTATCTGACGTCAAAGTATGGAAAGATCGACCGCATCGATTCGCAGAACGAGTTCTGGCTTGGCATTGAGGCTCAGCTGCGCGAGGATTTTAATATTTTCGGGCAGAAGCCGGCGCAGACCGATATCAACCGCAGCAAACTCGGCATGAAGGAAGTGGCGAGGGCAGCGGGCATTACCGTGGCGGAAGGCATGGAAGTCGAGAGCGTGCAGCAGCTGCGCGACTTTGTGAAGAAAGTCGGATTCCCAATCGTCGTCAAACCGGTCGTGGGCGTGGGCGCTTCGGCAACCTATCCGCTCAATAACGACGATGATATCGCGCATTGCTTCGAGTTCATTCATGGCCGTTATATCTGCGAGCAGTTCATCAAGGGCGATATCGTGACGTTCGATGGTTTTGTCGACAGACACGGACGCATCCTTTTCCAGACCTCGCACGAATACAACTGCGGCGTGATGGACAGCGTGAACGAAGCCATGTCGATGTTTTACTTCAATGTGACCGAGATTGACCCGGCGCTGATTGAAGTCGGACACAAGGCTGTTGCGGCCTTTAACGTGCGCGAGCGTTTCTTCCACATCGAGTGGTTCCGCACCGCACCGCATAAATATTGCTTCCTCGAAATCAACGTGCGTCCGCCTGGATTGTATACCATCGATATGATGAACTATTCTGCCGATATCGATTTGTATGCAGCATGGGCCGGTTCGTTCCACGACGCCAATCCCATCGAAGATGCGAAAGTCAAGTATTCGATTGGATTTGCGGGTCGCCGTGTGAACGTCAATCACAAGCACAGCAACGAAGAAATCATGGCTGAGTTCAGTGATTATATGGTCGAGGCTGCGCCCGTTCCCGGTGCTTATGCCGATGCTATGGGCGAGTATTTCTTCCTCGTCAAACACAAATCGGCTGAACGCGTCAAAGAAATCCTCAAGTTTATCCTTGAGGTTGCTGACTAATTGATTGAATAAGCGCAAAAAAGGGATTTTTGCGCTTTTTCCCGTTACAATTCGGCATCGTCATTATTTTTCATGCGGGATATGCATGTCTTGTAGGCAATGGCGGAATGGGGAAGGGGCCCATTTCGTCTTTTGTAATTCATGTCTTCTCGTAAAAAATGGAAGCACGTGAAAAATATTGAGGGTTCCAAGGGTCTGAGGCCCTTGACGGGGTTCGGGGCAGAGCCCCGCAGAGTTGTAACTTTTTCCAAATTCTAAACCGCCTTTTTATGGATGAAACAAGGCATATATGACAGAATCTGTGTCCAATTATTCCAATGAAATCATTACGCCTTCCCGCAATGCTTCGAATATTCGCTATGCAATTCGGGAAGTCACCGTGCTGGCACGGCAGCTTCAGCAGGCCGGCCGACGCATCCTTTATCTGAACATTGGCGATCCGAATGTTTTCGATTTTGATATCGCCGACGATGCCAAAAATGCCGTTTTATGGGCATTAAATAACCGCAAATGCGGTTATGCACCGTCCGAAGGATTGCCCGAAGCTTTGCAGACTATCGAACGCGATGCCGCACAGCGTCTGCATTTTAGAAATATTGTCGGCAGTTATACCGGTAATGGTGGCAGCGAGTGTATCGATATTGCGCTCACATCGTTGCTCAATCCCGGAGACAATGTGCTGCTGCCGTCGCCAACCTACCCGATTTATGCGTCGATTCTGACGCGTCTGGGGATCGAAGCTCGCTATTATCGCCTGGATGAGTCGGATGGCTGGCAGCCGGATACGGCACATATCGAGTCGCTCACCGATGCGCATACGCGCGCGATTGTCGTGATCAATCCGAACAATCCGACAGGCGCAGTCTATGGCCGCGATGTGTTGTTGCGCATTATCGATATCGCCAACAGACACAATCTGCTGATCATGTGTGACGAAATCTATGAGCGGCTGGTGCTCGACGATTCCAAAAAGCACATCAGTATGGCTTCGCTCAGCGATGATGCGTGCATCGTCACATTCAACGGTTTGGGCAAGACCTATCTTGCACCGGGTATCCGCATTGGCTGGGCCGTTTTGACGGGGCCTAAAAGTCGCATGGAAGCGTATTATGAGACGATTTGCCACATGCTTCGTGCGCGTCTTTGTGCCAGCCATCCATTCCAGTATGCGATTAAGCCTTGTCTCGAAGGATCACAATCACATTTGCCGGGGCTTCTTGAAAAACTGCGTCGCCGCCGCGATTTGTGCATGTCGAAGATTGCCGCCATTCCGGGATTATCATGTCAGGCACCTCAGGGCAGTTTTTATGCATTGGTGCGCGTTGAGGGTATCCAGAACGATGCAGAATGGTGTAAATCATTGTTGATGAGCAAGGGGGTTGTCGTCGTCCCGGGTTCCGGTTTCGAGCTGTATTCATCCGATGCCGGATACTTCAGGATTGTGCTTTTGCCCGACGAAAACACGCTTGACGAAGCATTCGATAAAATCGCCGAATTTGTTCAAGAAACCAAACGATAATGCGCAATTCACAGATCGCCAGAATCATTGCCATTGCCGGGCCCAAGGGTGGCATTGGCCGATCGACATGCAGCGTTTTGCTGGCGCGGGCGTTTGCCGCGCTCGATAGCCGCGTCCTGCTTGTCGATACCAATGGATTTGCCGGTGGTCTGTCAGCACTCGTCGATTTGTTGCCGCAGGTGCCTCAAAGTACATCATTATTTGAACCTGCGCATACCTCGGTTAAAAATATCGATTTCGTCGCCATCCAAACGACCAAAGACAGCATTCAAACGCAACTGGATAACCTGCGCAATTCGAGTTACGACGAGGTGATCCTTGATTTGGGGCAGGGTTTTGGACGCGAAATATTCGATGCCTTTTTGAACGCCGATTTGCCGATATTACTGGCCGATCCCGAGCCTGCATCGATACAGCTGGCGACCTTGTGGCTGCGACAGATCTGCATTCGATTTGTAGAGATTCGCGAGCCAGAATGCGCACCTTATATCGTGCCGCCCAACGATTGGGTGTTTATATCGGCATATCAGAATATGCCAACAACGCTTCAGCCGCGATTTGCAAAGGCCATAGAATCATTCCGTGGTCTGTTTCTGCTCAACCGGCGCCGGGAAAACAGCGAAATTCTTCAAAGTCAGGCGCTTTGTCATGCCTGGGGTATGTTGCTCGGTCTGAACATTCGGTTTGCCGGATCACTTCAGTTCGATGAAAGGCGTTGGTTTTTTGCCCGTCAATTGGCTGATGTATCGTTGTTCAAACGTGAAGATCCCGTGGTACACGAATGCGACGAGATCATTCGCAATCGGCTGAACATGGAGCATTTTGTGATGCAAACCTGTTTGCCGCTATTGAGTGCACAGCAGCAGCCGCGCCAGTATTTGCGCGTCGAAACCGCTGATGAAGCGCGCCAGGTTTATCGTCAGCTTTGGGAAGGCTATCGCCGGGATAACGGCATGGTTGCGCAGATTTTGCCGCCCGAAATGGTCTCTGAAATCATTGCGCAGCTCGATATTGCGCATCGCCGTGCTGAGCTCGATCCCGAAACGGAGATACAATCCGTGTCTCATGCGCCTGCGGCCATTCGATCGCATTCCGCCGAGCTCCGCTTTGCTGCGGGTTCGTGTTTTCCGGATGCCGGCAACTGGCTGGCCGAAAAACGCGAAGCCCTTGGTATCACGCGCCCACAGCTCGCCCTCAAATCCCGCATTCCACAAAAGGTGATTGAAAAACTCGAACAACGTGATTTGTCTGGGCTCACGCCTGCGCGCCTCGAGGCTTATCTCGTCGAAATCGCTAAAGTGCTCGGCATCGATCCCGCCGAAATCCGCCATAAATTCGGGTTTTAATTCAGAATTTTCGGTTTGATGGCGTTTGGTTCAGATCCCTGGCGCGTCTGAATTATTCCGAATCATCAATAAGGCCGCGCTGCATCAAAATGGCAACGGCCATGAGTGCGTTGAAAGTTGCGGTATTTCGGAGGTTTTCACCGTATTCGGTGCGAATGCCGCCATCTTCGGGATCCTGTGCTGCACCCAGCATATCGCGTACGCGCACGAGCATATCGTCTACTTCGGGAAAATCGAGTGTACTCAATATTTCGACGACAGCCGAACAGTCGTAGGCGTCGATCTTGTGGCGACGAATAAAGGAGCCAAGGTTGTCGAGCGCATCCAATGCAATGCTGCGTTCGGACGACGTCGTGCTGCGCCCGAGCAAAAGCAGAACTGCCCAATACGGATGCGCTGTTTCGGCATATGGCATTTGCATCCAGGTCTGGCGCACATATCGGACTGCATTTGTCCACAAATCAACGGCGCCCATATCGAGTGCATAGCCTGCCAGGCAGGAAGTTTCAAAAATACGGAACTGGGCTGGCTGATACCATGCCGGACATTTGGGACTTGCAAGAACATCTGGAATTTCCTGCCAGGTGCCATCGGGTAGTACCGTATTATGCAGAAACTCCAGTGTTCTGGTGATCTCCGGCCCTTCGAACTGCTGATGTGCAATCATGATGCGCATCGCTTCGATCGTCGTATGGATCGACCCGATATCACCGGTGTAATCGGGATCCAGTCCACCTTTGAATCCGCCGTTGATGCCCTGATATTGTCTGAGCACTCGCCAAAATGCCTCATTATCCATATTTTGCCAGTGAGCCAGACGCGCATCGTTAAGCGGATCCGGATGCTCGGCAAGAAATTGATAGGCAGCTTCTGTATTAAAGCGGTGCGGCTGTTTTACAGAATCTAAACAATCGTAATAATCGTATGGCGTTCTGGGCATATCTGGTTGTTCTCCGGGATCAGAGCGACAAGTTTACAGATTGAACCACCATTCGGCAGCAAAACCGACGTAGTGGACGTATTTTTGATTGCGCAGGTAATCTTTTTCGTTGAACAGATTCTGTGCCGCATCATTCAGAACACTGAGCGTATAATTGAATCGGAATTCTGGTCTTCCGAGCACGCCATCTCCAAATCGCACAGCGGGAAGCAGTGAGAATTTAAAGATGGAGGCGAGTTCCTGCTTGAGCGTGACGGGATTAAGGCCGTTTGGCTTGCGCAACTGCTGGCTTAATTCGATGCCAGGGCGGAAGTATTTACCGACATGTCCGGTCAGGCGGATGTCCCAAACGCCTTCAATGCCATCGTCGAAATCTTCTTCAACGCCATCGGCATCGACAAAGTAGCGGACATAGCCACCCAGCAGAACATCGGCATAATTGAGAATGTTGATGCCAGCACTCAGACCAACGGTAAGATTCTTGGCATCTTCGGCTTTTTTGCTCGTATCAATGCCAAACGGAATATTGGATTCGCCGTATGCTGCAAGACCACTGGCATATTTGACGAACAAATTGGCATAACTGCCATCGAGGAAATTGGAAATACCAAACTGTGCACCGACTAACCAGCCAAAGTCTTTTGGCAATTCAGTGATTTGTTCCGGCTGTGTTTCGATCCGTTCGCCTTTATCTATCGCATGAACTTCGCCGTAAAGCTTGATTTTATAGAGTGGCCCATCATCGCCGCCGATTAGCTGTTCAGCTTTGAGTGATGAGATAAAGCGCTGTCGATCGAGGTAAACGACGTCTGTTTTGCCGACAAATCGCTCGTCGACCGTATCGACGACCTGATATTGATAATCGTTATCGAGGCGATTGGTGCCGAAATGGACATCGACGTTGGTGCGCATATTGCCGGCATATTTATCCGAATGGAAGCCAACGCCACCGCCGTATGTATTCAGGTTATCGAGTGGCCAGGTATCGAGCAGATAAATATCATCGCCGCGATACATGCGGGAACCGGCCCAGAATACAAGACCTTTGAACCAGATATCGCGGGCTTCGACATAAAGGTTGCGAATGGCGATGCTTGAATCCCAGTTGCCATCGCGATGGAAGAGCTTATCGTCGCTGAAAGCTACGGTTGTCACGACATCGACTGTGGCGCCGTCGTCGCCTTTAAATGCGGTATAGCCAAACCACAGTTCGACATACGATCCTTCGTCCACTCTGGGAGAGGGGTAAACGATGCGAGGCTGACGGCCGCTTTGCATGCCGTCGGAAATCATCGAAGGCTGTACGCGGCCATAAGATCCAAAGCGAAAACGATCGGCACTGTTGCTGACAGATTTTTCGGCCAGGGATTTGGCTTCTTCCGCCTTGATGATGGTATCCATCTGCGCAGACTGCATTTCGCTGGCTTTGGCCTCAAGCGCCTGAGTCTGTGCTTTGAGCGCATTGATTTCGGCCTGAAGCGAATCGATCTGAGCCTGCAGTTTTTTCTCGTTTTCTGAATCGGATGGTGCCTGCACTGGTGCCGAACCATCGATTTGGCGCGGCGCATAGGTGACGTCGTTCTGGCCGTTGTTTGCATCCTGCGCAAAGACAGGTGCCGCCATCGCCAGCGTTGCACAGGCAATCGTCAAAGCCAAATATTTCCGCATGATCACTCCTAAAGTGGCTGCACAATCAAAAATGGATGATTATTTGGGAAGATCTTCTTTATTTGCAGCGGCGATGTGAACGTCATCCTCGGTGCCGTCTTTGCCATCGGGCCCCATAGACCAGACATCACAGCTTTGCGCGTCGATCCGCTTATACTGATACAAATTGCCCCACGGATCTTTAGGCCAGAACAAGCCGAACTGTTTGCGAACGGCTTCTTTTGCCGCGTCCAGATCTGCCGGACATTCCTGACTGGCAGAACACACACCCAGACAATAGTTATACAACTGATTGACGAGTTTTCGGGCTTTATACTGGTCCGGCTCTACGCCACCCGGAAATCGCTCAACCGGTGCCACACTGTCGTAGCCTTCTCCAGTCGCTGTCGGTGCTGCAGCCTGTGGTCGCCCTGCGGTATCTTCGTCTTCCTGCACGGTGACTTTCTTTCCTTCGCTGCGGCGCTCGTTACACCCCATCGCGAAGGCGGCAACAACCGCAAAACATAACGCCAAAACCAAAAACATCAAAGGCCTGCCATGATTGCGCATCGTCGTCACCTCCATTGCTGCGTAAAAAAAACGGCCCCTAAGGACCGTATGATATTACGCCTATTTTGATTTCTTCTCAAGATTCCTGTGAAGATCGAGCAACTGGGCTTCACGCAGTGTCAACAGCTTGGCCTGGTAAACTTTATCAATTTTTTTGCCGTTGCTCAGAATGGCCATAATCGCATCAACGAGGCTGGCTTTCGAGCCAAATCGTTTGGTGACATCTTCATGTGCAGCGTGAAGTTTCAAAAGTTTTCGGTTGCTGATGGTGCGCACTTTTGCTTCGAATGCATCGTCGCTCATGCCTTCGGGGCGTTCAATTTCACCCTTCACAATCTTGATCAGCTCATCACGGGAACCAAATTTTTCCTTCACTTCTGCAAGTGGCGATAAACGCATAATTCTTTTCTCCTAAATAAATGTTGCCTGCAGTTACCGCAAATGCACAGCATATACGGGCGGCGGGCTTTTAGCATATTTGCTGCAAAAGTAAAATAAATAATTTGCTGTATCCCGTGTCGTGTTTTTGCGGGTGCTGCCGCTATCGGCCAGCGGCCGATACGCGTCCGCGCCGTCCTATGCACCTGCGGCGCATACGGCCGACAACCATTTTCTCGTCACAGTTCATCCTCTATCAAAAGCCCGGCAGGGCTTTCATATCAATAGCCCCCGGCAGCGCCGGGGGGGAAAAAAGCTTATTATCCCTCCTTTCCCCAACTTTTTGCCAGCCCTTTGGGCTGGCAAAAAGTTGGGAAAAAAAGAAGTGATACCATTTGCTCCCCCGGTTGTCGCCTGCAGC
>JAEEGL013277537.1_pt1 | contig 12076 bp, 9 predicted proteins | sample 9134231 | NCBI WGS metagenome assembly JAEEGL01 (sample SAMN16246548, study PRJNA631951) | gut metagenome | biome: gut microbiome; feature: rumen; material: fiber-attached | host: Bos | place: Iran: Karaj | collected 2018-10
GTTCACCTATATCTATGGCGAGAATGGCGAAGGTTTCACCCTTGCCGCCTACTGCATGATTGCCCTGTTGCTCATCTCGCTCATCGTCGGTCTGGCCGGTATGCCCAACACACGCGGCAAGTCGCTCAAGCAAATCACCCGAGAACGCTACGGCGAAGATATCTAGATGACTTGGGACTAACGGATTGGACTAACGGGTAGCAGCCCTTTAGCCTGAAAAAAAGAAGCCAAGCAGAATGGTCTGCTTGGCTTCTTTCGTTGTTTCTATCTTAAGGATTCTTGCTTTGCGGCAATTATCTGCTCAGTTTGCTAACCTTTTCGGCAGCTTTCTGTGCCTTCTGCTGAGCCTTCAGCAGGTCAGCCTCGGCCTTGAGAGCCTTCTCGCGGTCCTTCAGGCTGCCCGAAGCATCGGCCTTAGCCTTGGCCTTGTTAGCCTTCTGCTGAGCCTTGTCGGCTGCTGAGGCAGTCTTTTTGGCCTGAGCATCAGCCTTAGCCTTGGCTTCCATAGCCTTCTGCTGCTTCTTGGCTTCCTTCTCGCGAGCCTTAGCTTCCTTCTCACGAGCCTTGGCCTCCTTCTCAGCCTGCTTCTGAGCCTTTTCAGCCTGCTTCTGAGCCTTTTCAGCCTCCTTTTCGGCTTTCTTCTGCTCCTTCTGTACTCTCTCAGCTTCCTTTTGGGCCTTCTCCTGAGCCTTCTTTTGCTCCTCTATGGCCTTCTGCTGCTCTTTTTGGGCTTTTTCAGCTTCTTTCTGAGCTTTTTCCTGAGCCTTTTGCTGCTCCTCTACGGCCTTCTGCTGCTCTCTCTGGACCTTTTCGGCCTCCTTTTGAGCTTGCTCAGCCTGTCTCACATCCTTACGCTGCTGGTCAAGGGCGCGTTGCTGCTCCTTTACCTGCTGGTTAGCTTCCTGAACCTTCTGCTTCTGCAGCTCGGCAGCCTGTCTGGCAGCCTCTGCCTCAGCCTCTTGCTGCTGGCGAAGCAGTGTGGGATCCACCTGTTGCGTATTGGTCTGATTGGTCACGTTAACCTGTGCATTCACAGCGGTGCTGCCTGCACACATAGCGATGGCTACAAGAGCCAGTTTCATCATCTTTTTCATATTCTCTTTAGTTTAAGTTTATGTTAGCAGTTATCTTTTTCACTTCGTTTCCAATGCCTTAGCGGGGGAGATGGAAGGCACGCGTCATCTCAGCCATCTGCTCTTGCGTCATGCCCTCAGGCTCAAAGCCCATCTGACGGGCAGCGATGTAGATCTTGGCCGACTTCGACAGCACGTCAATCTGATCGAAAGCATCCATGGCATCGAGACCTTGGGCAAAAACACCGTGCTTCTCCCACATCACCACATCGTAGTTTTCGAGCTCCTTCAGTGTAGCTTCGGCCAATTCGTTCGAGCCCGGCAACGTGTAGGGTACGATGCCTAAGCCCAGCGGACAGAATGCCTTCGTCTCGGGAATCATGGACCACAGAATCTCAGTCAGCACGTCCTTGCCCAGGAAAGGCCTGTGGTGGCTCATGGCAACGAGCTCTATGGGATGGGTATGTACCGTGGCACGATAGGGCGAACCTTTCTCGATGAGCCGTGCATGAACACTCAAATGGCTGGGAAGTTCGCTGGTTGGCCACACCACCTCATCGCCAATGATCACGTAATGGGCACAGTCGTCCAAGATGCGGATGACGGCTCCGTTCTGCATGGGCCAGCGTGCCAAGTCGCGCATGCGCTTTCCCGTGCCCTTACAGTAGAAGTAACAGCCACGCAACTGAGGCAGTTCCACACCAATAGGCTTTGGTTCGGTCAGCGCAGGCAGTGCCTTAATGGCCTTATCCACCAGATCTGTCACATTCACAGTGATGTTTCCACCATTACGTTCGGCCCATCCGTTCTGCCATAAATAGCCTGCTACTTCAGCGGTTTTCATTACTTCGGCCTTCAAGGCCTGTCTTCCTTCAAGTATACTCATCATGGTTTTCAAATAATTTTGTGGCAAAGATACGATTAAATGAGCGAATAACAAAGAATTTTTTACTTTTTTATTTTGTTTTTCCCTATCTTTATCGTAACTTTGCATCTATGAATGCACCTTTTCAACACATGCCTTGGAGTGAAAACGTCATCGTTGCCGATGCCGACTACATTGACCGCGTGGCCTTCGACCTCACCGTTAACTTCGAGCGAATGCTCGGACGGCGCATCCCAAAGGCCGACCTGGCACAGTGGTTGGTCTGCGTAGGCCTCGATGGTGGCATGCGACCGGGACAGCAAAGCAGCACACAGGTCGTGTTACTGCACGCGAAGCAGCGAAGCCAACTTGACAATTTCGTGCCTTCAGGCATTGACAACGAACTCAACGGGCAAGCCTTCAACGACCCGATGTTGGGTGAATTTACCATCGCAACCGTCGCTACTGAGGAGAGCATGGTCAACAACGACGACCTATTCCTCGACATCGTGGGCACCATACTTGCCCAAAACGAGGTCAGACGCGTCATGATCGTGCCTAATGCCGAGGAGGGTTCGCTCTACGATGACCTGCGTGAGACCATCCGCCGTACATCGTCCAGCCGCGAAGAGCAACCTACCGTCACCCTGTTCACGATGGAACCGCGCCAAGGAGGACGCTTCCAGCAGGAACTACTCGGCTATTCGCTCATGGCAGCCCTCGGCATACGCGGCGACGAACTGCAGCCATAGCTACTTTAAGCGAATCTTTCAAACGAAACAACAATAATCACCATTCAATAAAATCGAACACATCACCATGAGCAAAGTACTAATGATTGGCGCCGGTGGCGTCGCTACGGTGGCTGCATACAAGATCGTGCAGAACGCCGACGTGTTTACCGAATTCATGATTGCAAGCCGCCGCAAGGCTAAATGCGACGCACTCGTAGAGGCTATCCATAAGAAGGGCTACACCATGCCCATCCAAACGGCACAGGTAGATGCCGACGACGTAGAACAACTCAAGGCTCTTTTCAACAACTATAAGCCCGAACTGGTCATCAACCTTGCCCTGCCCTATCAGGATCTGACCATTATGGAGGCTTGTCTGGCCTGCGGTTGCAACTATCTGGATACCGCTAACTACGAGCCAAAGGACGAAGCTCACTTCGAATACTCATGGCAATGGGCCTATCGCGACCGTTTCCGCGAGGCCGGACTGACTGCCATCCTGGGCTGTGGCTTTGACCCGGGCGTGACGAGCATCTTCACGGCCTATGCAGCCAAGCACCATTTCAAGGAGATTCAGTACCTGGACATCGTCGATTGCAATGCCGGCGATCACCACAAGGCCTTTGCCACGAACTTCAACCCGGAGATTAACATCCGCGAAATCACGCAGAAAGGACTGTATTGGGAGAACGGTCAGTGGGTGGAAACCGAGCCTCTGGAAATCCATAAGGACCTGACCTACCCCGAAATAGGCCCCCGCGACAGCTATCTGCTGCACCATGAGGAGATTGAATCACTCGTCATCAACTATCCTACCATTCGCCGCGCACGCTTCTGGATGACCTTCGGGCAGCAATACCTGAAGCATCTCGAGGTGATTCAGAACATTGGAATGAGCCGAATCGACGAGGTTGAATACGAAGCACCGCTGGCCGACGGTTCGGGTACGGCCAAGGTGAAGATCGTTCCGCTGCAGTTCCTCAAGGCCGTGCTGCCCAATCCACAGGATCTCGGTGAGAACTACGAGGGACAAACCTCCATCGGCTGCCGCATACGTGGTATCGGTAACGACGGAAAGGAACACACATACTACATCTACAACAACTGTTCGCACCGCGCAGCCTACGAGGAAACGGGTATGCAGGGCGTCAGCTACACTACAGGTGTGCCTGCCATGATCGGAGCAATGATGTTCTGCAAGGGTCTGTGGCGCAAACCTGGCGTTTTCAACGTCGAAGAATTCGATCCCGATCCATTCCTCGAGCAACTGAACAAGCAAGGTCTGCCCTGGCACGAGATCCACGACGGCGACCTGGAGTTGTAGACAAAAGGGGCAAGTAGTAAGGGGCAAGGGGCAAGAGATTACCCCTTCCCCATACTAAGAATCAATAAAGCAATGGAAGACTTCTACTATAGGAAGCTGAAAGTATACCAATTGGCAAAGCAAATGGCCAACGAAGTTTATTTACTTGCCAAAACCTTTCCTCTTGACGAGCAAAACATCTTGGCTAACCAGCTTCTTAGATCGTCGTTGTCCGTACCTTCAAACATTGCAGAGGGCATGGGGCGTTTCTCCGTTAAGGAAAGAATTCATTTCATAGACATTGCTTTTGGTTCTTTAATGGAAGCCATGTGTCAACTGGAAATAGCCCTATCAAGAGGCTACGTCAATGCGAATCAATTTACATCTCAAGAGGATCGATTCAGAGAAATATCAAGAATGTTAGTTGGTTTGAAGAAATCATTAGAAGAAAAACTATAATAACAATGTATAACCCAGGCAAGTCGTGACAGCAAAACGGGCTAATCTCTTGCCCCTTGCTCCTCACTTCTTGCCCCAAACCTTTCAATTATGGCAAAAGATACACAAGAAACCAATCCGCAGGCCGAGAAGTTGAAGGCCTTACAGGCTGCAATGTCGAAAATAGAAAAGGACTTTGGTAAAGGCAGCATCATGCGTATGGGCGACGAAAGCATTGAGAACGTGGAGGTCATCCCAACGGGTTCCATCGGTCTGAATGCTGCCCTCGGCGTGGGAGGCTATCCCAAAGGACGCATCATCGAAATCTTTGGTCCGGAGTCAAGCGGTAAGACGACGCTGGCCATCCATGCCATCGCTGAAGCCCAAAAGGCTGGTGGCATTGCTGCGTTCATCGATGCTGAGCATGCTTTCGACCGTTTCTATGCCCAAAAGCTGGGCGTTGACATCAACAACCTGTATATTTCGCAGCCCGACAACGGTGAACAGGCACTGGAAATTGCCGATCAACTCATCCGCTCGTCGGCCATTGACATTATCGTAATCGACTCCGTGGCTGCCCTGACGCCTAAGAAGGAGATCGAAGGCGACATGGGTGACTCGGCCGTAGGCCTGCATGCCCGTCTGATGAGTCAGGCTCTGCGCAAGCTAACCGCTACCATTGCCAAGACCAACACCACCTGTATCTTCATCAACCAGTTGCGCGAGAAGATCGGCGTCATGTTCGGCAACCCCGAAACGACCACCGGTGGTAACGCGTTGAAGTTCTATGCTTCCGTCCGACTGGACATTCGCCGCGTCACCTCACTGAAAGACGGCGATCAGGTCGTAGGAAATCAGGTGCGCGTGAAGGTTGTGAAGAACAAGGTGGCACCGCCTTTCCGCAAGGCTGAGTTTGAGATAACCTTCGGCGAGGGCATCTCCAAGATTGGCGAACTTCTCGATCTGGGCGTTGAATATGGCATTATACAGAAGTCAGGTTCATGGTTCAGCTACGAAGGTTCGAAGCTTGCCCAAGGTCGCGATGCCACAAAGGCGCTGCTGCGCGACAATCCAGAGCTCTGCGAGGAGCTGGAAGGCAAGATCATGGCTGCCATCCGCGATCATCAGGAATAACCTTTGACAGAGCCATCGCATAAAGATTTGGCCCATACGGTGAAGACTTACCGTATGGGCCAAATTCTTTTATATTCTTTATCGAGGAGCTATCCATCGTGAATACCACCCTTCTTACGACGGTAAACCATTGAAACAGCCCCACGAAAGTTATCCTTTCGTGGGGTTAAAGGATTGCTTTCACTGGTCCAAAGGACTGCGTTTGCAGGCCGAAAGGAATGCTTTCACTAGTCGAAAGGGTTGCTTTCGAGGGACAAAGGCTATGGCTCTACTGACCGTTGGGCAAACTTGGAGAAATAACCGATGCAGACTTGCTGCCATTCTTGGGCATCGCGAAGCTGAACCTGCAACTTCTGCTCCACCTCATGCCAGCGTTGCTCGTCGACATAGGGCTTTAGCTGCTGCCAAATGCGTTGGAAATCGGCCACCTCGTCGACACCCCGCTGATAGCGGTGCTGCATTTCCTCCCACAAGGTGCGCCCACTAAGGGTGCGATAGGTCCACGGCACATGGTGGAACCATAGCAGATAGCGCTCCGGACAGGTGCCAAGATGGTCGTACTGCGAACGGTAAGGCTCGCGATACTGCTGCGTTGCCCCAGTGCCGGAGGTGCTTCGGTTGAAGCCAACGCCAGCAGAGTCGGCCTGATGATAATAGACAGGGCACCATTCCAACGGGTAATCGGCCTTGAAACCATCGGGTTCGGGACCATAATGGTGGTCGAACTTGAAGATATGGTGCAGTCCGAGTGGCATCATGTAGTCAACGCATGCCTCACGGGAGCGGAGCATGAGCGAAAGTGCATTGTCATGGGCTGGTGCAGGAATGGAATCGAACGTCTGGTTGAGCCATTCGTCAGCAATTTGGCGTGCAGTAAGCGATGGATTCCATGCCAATCGACCGAAGGCATACCAGTTGGCCTGTGCAAAATGATGCCCACACCAGTTGCTGTCGTCGCCTACGTTGGCTACACCGGCAATGCCTACCAACCGCGAAGGACTGACATACGAGAAGAATTCCTTCCACATGGGGGCCAGAAACACCAGATGATTGCCCTGCCCCAGATACTCCTGCGTGATCTGAAGTTCAGCCATCTGCTTCGTGTCCTTCATCTGATCGAAGATGGGGGCATAGGGTTCGCGAGGCTGAAAGTCAAGCGGTCCGTTCTTAGACTGCAGGATTACGTTGTCGCGGAACTGCCCATCGCAGGGAAGAAACTCACTGACAGCCTGCATAACACGGTCCTCTCCCTTGTGGCGGGCACCATAAACGAACGACCGCCACATGACGATACCGCCATGAGGACGCAGCGCGTCGGCCAGCATATTAGCCCCATCGGCATGCGAACGACCATAGTCGAACGGCCCAGGCTGCCCCTCGCTGTTGGCTTTCACAAGGAAACCGCCGAAATCGGGAATAGCTTTATAGAGTTCGTCGGCCTTCCGTTTCCACCAGCGTTGCACCCGTTTGTCGAGCGGATCGGCTGTGGGGAGTTGCCCAAGTGCCTTCGGCGAAGCGAAGTTCACCGACAGATAGACACGGATTCCATAGGTCCTCAGTACGTCGGCAATGGCCTTTACCTTATTGATATACGCGCGTGTGAGGATCGCAGGCGACGCGTTTACATTGTTCAACACGGTTCCATTGATACCCACCGAGGCACAAGCCTGGGCATAGTAGCGCAGGCGAGCCGGATCAAACCGGTCGTTTTCCATACCCCAGAAGATGCTCTGCCCGGCATAACCACGCTCAATGCTGCCGTCAAGATTGTCCCAATGATTCAGTATGCGCAGCTTAAAGAACGGGTGAGACTCTCCCTGCTCACCTCGCAGCAAGGCATAGCGACCATAGAGCAGTCCCATCTGAGTGCGGGCAGTGACGGTATGACCGCTGATGCGATAGCCATCGTCGTCGGGCATGGTTGAATCAATCTTCAACGTGATGTCCTTGGGCATGTCGCAACGTAGCCACAGACGGCTCCCGTCTTCAGCGTGAAGCCCTATCCCTGTCCACATGAAAAGGAAAAGAAGGCTCACCCCCCAACCTCTCCATATATAGAGGGGAGTCATTACTGCTCGCCTTTTCATTCGTTCACTACTTTCTGAATGGTTCCATCAGGATTGTAGAACAGACGCTGCACCTTCAGCGAACGCAGATGGGTGATATCGTTAGAAGGCACACAGTCGTGATAGAACAGATACCACTGACCGCGATATTCCACGATGCTGTGATGTGTGGTCCAGCCAACGACGGGATCAAGGATAACGCCCTGATAGGTGAACGGGCCGTAAGGCGAGTTGCCAATGGCATAGCACAGGAAGTGACTGTCGCCGGTGGAATAGGAGAAATAGTACTTGCCGTTGTACTTATGCATCCACGATGCCTCGAAGAAGCGGTGTGGGTCGCCGGCACGCAGCGGCTGGCCTTCCTTATCGACGATGATTACGGGACGTGGGGCCTCGGTGAACTGCAGCACATCGTCAGTCATGCGAGCCACAAAGCTTGTCAAAGCCGGTGCATCGGCCGGACCCCACAGTTCTGTTTTCTTGTCGGAAGCATGGCCCAGGTCGACATATCCCGCAGGTGCAGGCTCGGTGTCGGGCAGCATGACGGGATTCACGCTCAAGGGTACATGCCACTGAAGCTGTCCGCCCCATAGACCACCATAGTAGCAATAGACACTCCCGTCGTCGTCCTTGAACACGCATGGGTCGATGCTATAGGCACCACGGATGGGGTGCTTCTGTGGGATAAACGGACCCTCGGGCTTGTCGGCGATAGCCACGCCAAGGTGGAACTCGCCGTTATAGTCCTTGGCTGAAAATACTAAATAATACTTACCGTCCTTCTCGACGACATCGCTGTCCCACATCTGTTTCTCCACCCAGGCCACCTGGTCTTGGTCAAGGATTACACCGTGATCGGTGACGGGGCCGTTCTCAACGTCATCGAACGACAACACGTGGTAGTCGCGCATCTGGAAATGGCCACCATCGTCGTCGAACACGTTGTCGCACTCGCGGTCGTGGGAAGGATAGATGTACAGTTTGCCGTTAAACACTTTGGCCGCAGGATCGGCCATATAGTCGCTGGGGAATAGATAGCGGGGTTTCATGATTCGTGATGTTTAGATGTTGAAGGGTTGAGTAGTTGCGATGACATCACAACATACAGAACGCTGTTACTTTGTTACTTATTTGACTTTGTTTCGCGGTGGCGAGCTTCGATTTCCTTGTTGATTTCGTCAAGCCTCTCATCCGTAAGAGGATACTTATAGATTAAGTAGCCTACAACAATAAGAAGAATGGCAGGGATAATAGTCGTGAACAGCAGAATAGCATTCTGTGCAATTTCAGAATAATTAGCCAGTTTTGGATAATAAGCATTCACTGGTGCGCTGATAAACGAAGCCAGAAATACTACCACAAAGATACTAAGCACGAGCTGAAGGCACTTGTTTGCCTTGAATTCCTCCCACATCTCACGGAATGAAACAGGCTTCTCCGGAGTCGTGGTGATATTCTCCTTGCTGCCCATAAAGCAAAGCATCAAGAGCACAAAACCGACAAGTGCGAAAACACAGGTAACTGTAAACCATGCAAATGGCTCTGTAGGCAAAGCAGACTCTTCACTGGCGAAGTTAAAGCCAATCATTCCCATTACCAATGGAGTAATCCAGCCAGCGATTGAGAATCCTGCCTTAAAAGCAACACCGGCAAGTGCGTTTACTGTGGCTGCAGGTCTGTTTCCTGTACGATACTCTGCTTCGGTGATTACTTCGGGAACCAGTGCCCACATCAGTGAACCGACAAGAAGTCCGACTCCCGTCATAACCTTTGCAGCCTGAACTAGCGCGTTGAGATTTGCAACATCAAAGAACTTACCGATGGTGAACAAGATGGCAAATCCAATCAAGCCGATAGCAAGGAGCGTATAATAAAGTCCCTTTTTGCCTAACAATTTCTTCAACATTGGCATAGAAGGCAAGATGATGAATGCGGGAATCGTACCAATAGCCATAAACGTAGCCTGATTCCAGTCAATTGCAGTATGAACACACATAGCGAGGCCGATGGGGAAGCCTGCCTGAACAATGATCTGACCGATATTGGCACAGACCATTCGTGTAGAAGTAAGAATGAGTACTTCGTCGTTATCACGAGTCATACTTGCCATGATTGAGCCGTATGGTATGTTCACGACTGAATAGATCATGCTCAGGACGGTATAGCTGACCGTTGCATAGATCATCTTCATAGTCATAGACCATGTAGCTGCTTGAGGAAGCATCAACAGGCAAGCGGCAACGGTAAGAGGGATACCGCCATAGAGAAGGTAAGTGCGATACTTGCCCAACTTTGGATTGCGATTGTCAATATAACGCCCCACTACAGGACTCCAGAAACAGTCAATGAGACGAACAGTAAGTATCAATCCACTGACAAAAGCCGGATTGATCTTCAATACTGTTGTAAGATAAATCATCAAGTAGCATGCTACTGTCTGAAAAATAAGATTCTGCGCCAGGTCGCCCGAACCGAAGCCGATGCGCTGGAGCCACGACAATTTGTAAAAACCGTTTTCCTGTGTCATATGTGTCATAGAGATGATAACTTAATTACAACCGCAAAGATACGATTTTTTGTACAAATAGCCATCTTAAAATGTTACATTTGCTTTACTAATTGTTTCAACATCTCAAGAAATACGAATACATCAAACATGAAATGCCAGAAAAATCGTATATTTGCACATCTGAATAATGGAAATCAACGATATGAAAAGACTCTTCTTCATCACATTGGCCATCTTGGGAACGGTGGTCGTTCAGGCCAGGATCAGCCTGCCTCAGCTCTTCCAAAACGGTATGGTGCTACAACGAGAGAAACCCATTCCCGTCTGGGGAAATGCCCAATCGGGTGCTACTGTCAAGGTGACATTCCGCAAGAAAACCTATACCGCCACGGCTGATGCACAGGGACGATGGCAGGTAGTGATGCCGGCACAGAAGGCAGGCGGCCCCTATGAACTGGCCATTGCCGAAGTTGGCAGTGGCGAAAGCACCGTGTTGACCGATGTCCTCGTGGGCGATGTCTGGCTTTGTTCAGGTCAGTCAAACATCGATGTCACCGTGGAAAGGGTGCATCCACAATACGATGCGAGCACTTTCGACTACGAGAACGACCGCATACGACTCTTCCGCGTCGAGCGCGACTTCGAAACTCATGGCCCACGCGCTGACATACGTCCCACAAACATCCACTGGAGCCACCTCAACCGACAGAATTCGTGGTTGTTTTCGGCTGTAGGCTACTTCCTAGGTCGGGAGATGTTCCGTCGCAATGGTGTACCTCAAGGTGTCATTGTCAATAGCGTTGGAGGCTCGCCCATACAAGCTTGGCTCGATGCTGACACGCTGATGCAATACTGGCCGCAGGAGTTCGCACGCACGAAGTTCTACCAAAACGATGCCATGGTCAATGCTATGCAGGAGGCAAACATGCAGGCTTCCAACCAATGGCGGCAGCAGCTCGACAGCGCCGACCCAGGTTTGACCGACCATTATGCCGACAATGGCTATGACGACAGCCATTGGCCACTCGTCGATGTGCTAATGCCGCGCCATCGAAGCCTCAGCAACGATGGTTCCAACAGGCCCTATCACGGTTCTTTCTGGGCACGTCAGAACGTCAATATCGATGCTGCCCATGCTGGAAAGGAGGCTCGTTTGTTGGTTGGAACGTTGTTTGATGCCGACCAGACCTACGTAAACGGTCAATTAGTGGGCACCACAGGCTATCAGTATCCACCACGTCGCTACACAATTCCTGCCGGAGTATTGCAGGAAGGAAGCAACTCGCTGGCTGTCAGGCTGATCACTCAGGGGGGCACACCTCACTTCATTCCCGACAAGCCTTATAAGCTGGTGTTTGCCGATGGCACTGAAGTGGCACTCAAACCACAGTGGCGCATTCACCAAGGGGCACAGATGCCGTCTTGCCCGCAGATGGATGCAGGCGGCCAGAACCTGCCTTCGGTACTCTATAATGCCATGTTGCACCCACTAGCTCCCTATGGAATTGCTGGTGTAGTTTGGTATCAAGGCGAGTCGAACACGGGCGACGGCAACCGCTACGCACAACTTCTGCAGCAACTCATCAATGGTTGGCGCCAGCTATGGCAGCAGAAGTCAGACGTTGAAGCATCGCCCGCAAAGCCAATTCCCTTCGTCGTGGTGCAACTGGCCAATTTCATGGAACCCTCAGAACGCCCGCAAGACAGTGGCTGGTCGTATGTACGTGAGGCTCAACGACGCGTTGCCGATAAGATGGAACAGACGGAACTGGCTGTCATCATCGACCTTGGCGAAACCGTCGACATCCATCCGCTTCGCAAACAGGAAGTGGCTGAACGCATAGCGCGCTGCTTTGACCACCTCATCTGGCATCCTGGCACCAAGCTTTCGCCACAGGTAGTGGATTGGAAGGTGAGCGATGCCGAAGGTTGCATTACCCTCGAACTCGACCAA
>JAEEGL013414232.1_pt1 | contig 12076 bp, 15 predicted proteins | sample 9134231 | NCBI WGS metagenome assembly JAEEGL01 (sample SAMN16246548, study PRJNA631951) | gut metagenome | biome: gut microbiome; feature: rumen; material: fiber-attached | host: Bos | place: Iran: Karaj | collected 2018-10
ACAATAATTTTGACCGCATCAAAAAGGCGTATGACGCTATTGTATATGGTGATGCAAAGGAATATGATAGTTATCAAGAACTAATTGAAGAAAATTATAATAATGGCATTTATGACGAATTTGTTATTCCAGGAATTATAAATAAAAGTTCTTTAAATGAAAATGATGCAATTATTGCATTTAACTTTAGAAAAGACCGCTTAAGAGAGATGTTTACTTTACTTTCCAATGCTAAAGAGTATGAATCAAAAGCAAACGAGAAAGGTTTAATTGTTAAACATTTTAACAACTTAAAAGTTCTAACAATGTATCCTGTTACAGAAACGGTAAAAGCACCACATGTTTTTGATAACCTTGACCTTAAGAATATTTTAGTTGATTACTTACATGATAAAGGACTTTCACAGTTACGAATTGCGGAAACTGAAAAGTATCCCCATGTCACATTCTTCTTTGACGGTGGTAAAGAAATAGAGTATCCAGATATGAAAAAGATATTAATTCCTTCACCTAAAGTTGCAACATATGATTTAAAACCAGAGATGAGTGTTTATGAAGTTACTGAAAAGTTTTTAGAAGAAGTTTCTAATTACGACGTTACAATTATGAACCTCGCTAATGGAGACATGGTAGGACATACAGGAGTTTATAGAGCTGCAGTTGAAGCGGTTGAACATATGGATAAATGTTTAGCAAAAATCTATCAAAAAGTGATGGAATTAGGTGGAATTCTAATGATTATCGCCGATCACGGAAACTGTGATATGATGTGGGATAAAGATAAAAAACCAGTTACAAGTCATACTACAAATCCAGTAATGTGTTTAGTAACTAAGACAGGAATCGAACTTAAAAATGGGGTTTTAGCTGATGTTGCTCCAACTATGTTAGAACTTCTAAATTTAGAAATTCCTAAAGAAATGACAGGAAATTCTTTGATAAAAGACAAATCTTTAGTATAATTAAATTGAGGAAGAGATATGAGCACAAAAAGAAAATGTTTGCTCGCGCTAATTATTACAGTGATTGTTTTATTAGTTGCGTTTCTCGCATATATGGCAACAACCACTATAATTGGTGTTGTTAAAGTGAGCAAAGATAGTCATAAAATAGTTGAAAAATTTGAAGAATTATATGAAATGGACGGAGAAAGAGTAATTTTATTTGCGAGTCCGACATGTCAATTTTGTCAGAGACTAAAACCAGTTTTAGATGAAATTGAAGGATTTAGTTATCATTACTTAGACGTTACAGGAATTACACAAGGTGATATGGATAAAATCACTAAGAAATTAGAAATCAAAATAAAGGGAATTCCACATATGGTTATTTTAAGGGAAAAGGAAGTTGTTGGGGAACTTTCTGGATATAAAGATAAAGAGAAAGTGATTCAATTTTTAGAAAAAACTGGAGTCATAAAAGGAGATGTATAAAAAATGGGAAAAGTTTATTCACTAGCAGCTAGGTTTGTTGATAAGTATCCACTAACTTTAGCTTTCCGCTTAAGAGCACATGCAAAAGTGTTAGAAAAACACTTAAATCCAGGAGAGGAAATAATATATGGATTTGCTGGACAAAAGAACGCAAGTTTTTTCAGCACCAATATTGTTTTATTGACAAACAAGAGAATATTAATTGGTAGCAAGAGATTATTTTTCGGTTATTTTTTAACATCAGTAACACCTGAAATGTTCAATGACTTTAAAGTATCTAATGTAATCATTTGGGGAAAAGTGTATATCGATACAGTAAAAGAGTTTATCACAATTTCTGGACTTCAAAAGAAGTCGCTTGTTGAAGTTGAAACTAACTTCTCAGAATACATTCTTAAATACGGAAGTGAAGATAGAATTGAAAAACTTAGAAAATGCGGACGTTTATAACGTCTTTTTCTTTTTGTTTTTTCTTGTAAGATAAGGGATAAAAATGCTATAATTAAGAGGGCGGGGTATATGGATGAATTATTAAAAATAACAGATTTATCATTTAAAAGAAACGAAACCATTTTGAAAAAAGTAAATCTATTTATCGGTTATGATAGGTGGTATACGCTTTTGGGTAAAACTGGAAGTGGTAAGACGACATTGGTCAAAATAATTGTTGGCCTTTTAAAAGACTATAGCGGTGATATCGAATTTAATTATATGTCTTTAAATAGTGATAATATTAGAGAAATAAGAGAAAAAATAAGTGCTATTTTTACTTGCATTGATGATAATATCGTTGAAAATAATGTGTATGATGAAATTACATTTGAACTTAAAAACATGAATTATAATAGAGATTTCATCGATGAATATATAGATGATGTTGATAGATATACGGGTATAAAAGAACTTATAGGTAAAAATGTTTCTGATCTAAGTTTAGAAGAAAAATATATGTTGGTTTTAACAACCGCTCTTATTAAAAAACCAAAATTATTAATTCTTGATGAATGTTTTACTAATATTTCTTCTTCATTTAAGAGAAAAATATATAAAATAATCAAAAAATACAACGAAGATAACAAAATGACAGTAATAAATATTACAAATGATATTGAAGATTCCTTACTTGGAAACAATATAATACTTCTTGAAAACAAAAAAATTGCATTTAATGAGACTACTAAGAAAGTATTTAACGATGGACTTTTAGAGGAAAAACCATTTATTTTAAAATTATCAGAATCGCTAAAATTATATGAATTAATTGAAGATAATTATTTCACATGGGAAGAATTGGTAGATGCATTATGGAAATAAGAGAATTAAACTATAAAAAAGAATTACTTAATTTTAGTTATAAATTTAGCGAGAAAAAAATATATGGAATCTTAGGTTCTGCAACTACTTTGTTTGAACTCATTAAAGGTATTAAAAAACCGACATCTGGAGATGTAATTAATAGTGGCAAATCATTTATTTTGTATGGCTCTAGATTAGATGTTGTTGATAAATCATTCTTCCGCGATGAAGAACTAAAGAAAATATGCAAGAAGTTGGGTATTAATGATAAGTTTTTGGATAAAGATTTTGATTCATTAACTGATTCTGAAAGATTAAGAGCAAATTATATTGTAATGAAAGCTTATAATCCTTCTGTTGTTATGTTTGATGGCTTTTTTGATAAGTTAGATTATGATATCAAGAAAGTTATTATTGAGGATATCAAAAAAATGGAGTTTGATGAATCTAAGATAATTATAATTGCATCAAACAATACAGATTTGATATTTGAACTCTGTGATGAAGTAATACTGCTTGACCAAGAAATTAAATTATCTGGAAATAAATTTGATGTCTTTGAAGACACTGATTTACTAAAAACACTTGGATTTGATATTCCAACTTGTATTGAGTTTTCTGACTTTGTCTCATCAGTAAAAGGAATTAAATTACCTTATAGAGATCGTGTTAGTGATATTGCAAAGGATGTGTATGACAATGTTTAAGTATTCAAAATATATTGCTGGTGCTTCACCTGTTCATATGATTAATCCAGTTTTAAAATTAATTGTGACAATCCTTTATATCATAAGTGCATTTCTAGCTAAAACTTTAATGGCTTATCTATTTTTGATGGTTTTCTTGTTGATAGTTCTTATATTTACATATATATCAGATTCTAGATACTACAAGCATATTTATGACTATAAATGGCTTATTGTAGCTGTTTTGATACTTGATTTAATCATCAATTTCTCACTTAAATCACTTGCGCTTTCTTTGATATCTGCACTATTTTCAGTTCTTATGATTGGAGCATATATCTTTACAACAAAACCAAGAGATACTTTTGTAATTTTAAGAGTGCTCTTTTCCCCATTTAAACTATTCGGATTAGATCCTGAAAAGATGGCATTTAAATTGATGTCTGTAAGTGTTTATAAACCGATATTCAAAGAGGAGAAGCAGAAAACTTTAAAAGAATTAAAGAATCTTGATAAAGAAATTGGTTTCTTTGACAAGGTGAAAATCGCTCACAAAAATGCGATTGGTAGAATAGAGAAACTAAGTGAGACGATGATTATAAGAAATTACTTTGTATATGGGAAAGAGACATATAGAAATAAAATAAAGGCGAATGATTGCTTATTGGTAGTTGCAGAATTTGTACTTCTAATTGCAATTATTATAAGGGGTTAGTTATGCGTTACTTAATGACATTTTCATATGATGGATCAAAATTCCACGGTTATCAAATTCAATCAGGTCTTAGAACTGTTGAAGAAGAAATTGAAAAAGAACTTACTCGTTTAAATGGTATGAAACCTGTAAAGCTCGTTGCAAGTGGTAGAACTGATGCTTTAGTTCACGCCTATAACCAAAAGGGACATTTTGATTTTGATAAGAAAATAAATGAAGAAAGAGTAAGAAATTCCTTAAACAGACTTCTAAAAGGAGATATTTACATCAAAGAGATTGTGAGTGTTAAAGAATCGTTTTCAGCTCGCGATGTTAAGAGAAAAACTTACGAATATAAGATAAATGTAGGTGAATATAATCCACTTGATGCCAACTATGTATACCAATACTGTAAAGAATTAAACGTTTCAAAAATGGTTGAAGCTTCTAAGTATTTATTAGGTGAACATGACTTTTCTTCTTTTGTGAAAAAAGATAGTTTAAAACTAGATAATGTTAGAAACATCTATAAGATAAATATCAAAGAGAAGAAAGGTTTAATCTTGATTGATGTTACCGGTAATGGATTCATGCGTTACATGGTTAGAAATATCGTTGGAACTTTAATTGCAGTAGGTGAAGGTAAGATAAAACCGAAGGATGTTAAGAAGATTTTAGATAAATGCGACCGCGTTTATGCATCTAAAACAGCACCTGCTTGTGGACTTTATTTAAAAGAAGTTAAATATTGATGTAAATATTTGACTTTTTTTCTTATAATTGTTGACAAAACATCTTTTTTTTAGTAGTATTAACACTGGTACATTTTATAAATCCCATTTGAATGAATTCTGGGAAAATTCATTCCAAATAAGAGAAGGGAGAAAGAATATGAAAAATTCATATATTCAAGCAAAAGAAACTGTAACACGTAAATGGTATGTCGTTGATGCTGAAGGACAAAGCCTTGGACGCGTTGCTAGTAAAGTTGCTACAATTTTAAGAGGAAAGCACAAACCAACTTACACACCAAATATTGATTGTGGAGATTTTGTAATTGTTATCAATGCTAGTAAAGTTGTTTTAACAGGTAACAAATTAGCAGATAAGAAATACTATAATCACAGTCGTTATGCTGGTGGTATGCGTGTTAGAACTGCTAAAGAAATGATCGAAAAGTATCCAGAAGAAATGATGGAGGTAGCTATTAAGGGAATGCTTCCAAAGGGAAGACTTGGAAGACAAATGTATAGAAAGTTATTTGTTTATGCGGGTGAAACTCATCCACATACAGCTCAACAACCAGTTGAGTTAAAAATTGACTAGGAGGGTTTACTAAATGGCAGAGAAAAGAGTTTTTATTGGAACAGGTAGAAGAAAATCTTCTGTTGCACAAGTTAAATTAGTTCCAGGGAAAGGAAAGATTACTGTTAATGGACGTGATGTTCGTGACTTCTTCCCATATGAGACTAATGTAATGGATTTAAAACAACCATTAGTTATGACAAATAATGAAGAAACATTTGATATCGATGTTAAGGTATCAGGTGGTGGATTCACAGGTCAAACAGGAGCAATCCGCTTAGGAATTACAAGAGCTTTATTACAATATGATGAAGCAAATGAAGATAATGATGATAGCTATCGTAAAATACTAAAGAGAAATGGTATGGTTACTCGTGATTCTCGTAAGAAAGAAAGAAAGAAACCAGGTTTGAAAGCAGCTCGTCGTGCACCACAATTTAGTAAGAGATAAGATCTTGAGAAAAGTCCGATTAATTTCGGACTTTTTTATGTTATAATTAATACATAGACGGAATATTAGAAGAGGTGTAATAATGGATGTTGTTGGAACGATGTTCTTTAAAGATAATAAATTATTAATTGATAAACCGAGAAAAAGAATGACATATCAAATGATTGGTGGAAGAGTTGAAGAAGGAGAAACACCACTAAAAGCTGCTATAAGAGAATGCCATGAAGAATTAGGTAATAATGCAATATTTGATGAAAGTTTATTTGAACTAATCATGGAATTTGATGAAATTGCAACTAGTGACGGGGTGACACCAATTCACTTTTATGTGTTTAAATATAATGGAAACTTGATGGGAAGTTTAGAAACTTCTGATGAGATAGAAAAATTTCTTTGGTATTCAACAGAAGAAGGAACTGAGATATTATCAAACACTTTAAAACACGAAGTTGTTCCATACTGTTTAAAGATGAATTTAATTAAATAGAGGAGAGATAAAAATGGAATTTAAAAAAATGCGAGAATATACTCATGAAGAATTTGTAGAATTGGTATTAAGTTTAAATGAAGCTGAACTAAAAGAATTAAGTAAAAATTATGGAGGATATCCAGTATTATTTAGAATGTCTCTTGATGAAAGAATATGTCATATACCTCTTATTCAAACTGGATCGGCAGTTATAATTCGAAATGAAAAAAGAGAAATTCTTCTTCAAGAACGAACTGATAGAAACAAATGGGGACTTCCAGGAGGATGTCAGGATTTAGGTGAAGATTTAAGAGATACTGCTGTACGCGAAGCTTATGAAGAAACTGGACTCAAATTAAATCCGAAGAGAATCAAATTAATCGATACTATATCAGGCGAATCTAGAAAGAATAGTTATTCTAACGGAGATATTGTGTATAACAACACATCTTTATATGTTGCTGATGTTATGATGGATGAAATCACTAATTTAAAAGGTGATTCAGAAACTAAAAGACTTAAATTCTTTAATCCGGAAGAACTTCCAGAAAATCTTATGGATGTCGATTTAATTAATGCATATTTAAACTACATGAAAGAGGAATAGTTTATGAAAAATATTGATTTTTTGAATGTTTGTTACAAGTATATCAATAGATTTATTAATGCCGAAGAATTAGTTAAAATGTTAGAAGAAATTAAGAATGATGAAATTGAAGCATTAATTAAAGAATTAAAAACGATAATGGAAGAAGTAACAAATGAGGAAGATGAACTTGTTAAAAACGAAAGAGAAAAACTAAGCCAGATACTTACTAAATTAGGTCAGGTTCCTGAAGATGGAGCTATGAAAGCAATTAGTGATACAGTAACTAGAGTAAAGAAAAGTTACGATAGAGAAAGAGATTCTTACGAAAGATGGAGTAGGATAGTAAAATGTGTAACTGGTAATAAATACTTTGATGAATGTTATGGTAATTTAAGTGATTATGAGTTATTAGAATATATCACGCAAAGTATTAAGGCACCATGTCCACCTCATCTATCTCAAGAGCGATTCGATGAGTTAGTTTTAGCTGGAATTAAAAATGATGCGCGCGAGTCACTTTGGAGATTTGCATTTAGTTATGAAAACGCAGGTCTTGATATGGACGAAATTATAGATTACTTTATCAAGAAGAAAGATGGATATTACATCGCTGAAATGATAAGTGCTATATCAACTCTTGATATCGATAAACTCGTTGATAAAATTACTGATAAAGAGTTGATTAAAGACTTAGAAGGTAGAAAAGACGTTATAATAAATCGTATGACAGAAGAAAAATATAACAAACTTATAGCAAAATTGGGTGACTAGATGAAAAAAGATGAATTCAAAATAATGGAAATGATGAATGATATTAAATATGGATGGCTTTGTAAAAATGGTGAAGTTGGAAACGACGACAATTTTTTTAAAGAGTATCATTTAGCATCTCCAGAAGAAGTGCTTCAAAATAAAGTTGGTAATTGCTGGGATCAAGTTGAACTTGAGAGATTTTTGTTTGAAGAAAATGGGTTTAAAATAAAGACGTATTTTATAGTATATGAAGGTGATAATTATCCAACACATACATTCCTAGCTTTCTCTAAAAAGGGTAAGTTTTACTGGTTTGAGCACTCTTGGGAATGGCATAGAGGAATTCATGAATATAGTTCTTTAGATGAACTAATTACAGATGTTAGAAATAAATTCATAGAGGAACTTGAAGACTATAAGATAGAAGATTTAAAGGTTTTTGAATATCTCAAACCGAAGAGTCATCTTACAGTTAGAGCATTCTGCAAATATTGTATGAGCGGAGAATTAATAAGGTAGCTAAAGTGCTACTTTTTATTTTAAAATTATAGTATAATAGTTAAAAGGTGATTTATATGACATTTACTAGCAATGTTAAAAATGAGCTATGTACGATTGAAGCGGGGAATATTGAAGAATTGTCAGAACTCTCTGCAATTATTAGAAATAGTTATATCGATAAATCTGTAATTAGAGTTACAACTGAAAATGTTTTAGTTGCGGAAAGAGTATATCGTTTAATCAATAAAATATATGGATTATCACCTAAGATAATAGTTCGAAGAGGTTATAATTATAACAAGAATTATTTATATATCTTAGAGTTAAAAGAGGTTGAATTGATAACTAAAGACCTAGCAATTCTAAAAGAACCTAAGGAATATTTGGTAGCAGATGAGGAACAAATTGGGGCTTATCTAAGAGGACTATTTCTTATTAGAGGTAGTGTTAATGATCCAAACAAATCGCGATATCATTTGGAATTCAGCGTTAATAGTTTGAGTTACGCCAATTTTATTATCAAGTTATTAAAAAATTATTATATTAAAGCTAAATCTTTAAAAAGAGAAACTAACTATATGATTTATATTAAAGAAGCAGAAAAAATAAGCGATTTCTTAAAACTAATTGGTGCCTCTAAAGCAGTTTTATATTTTGAAGATATTCGTATATATCGCGATAATGCCAATATGGTTAATCGTCTTAACAACTGTGAACAAGCAAATGTTGATAAGATTATAAGCACCGCATATGAACAGATAAAATCGATTGAGAAAATTGAAGAATTAGCTAGTTTAGATGTTCTTACCGATAAAGAAAAAGAGGTTGCAGTTTATAGGAAGAAATATCCAGATGTGTCTTTAACTGAACTTGCTCAAATAATGAGTTTAGAGACGGATAAAAAGATTACTAAGTCGGGAATATATCACCGCTTAAATAAAATAAAAGAAGTGGCGGAAAAACTGGAAGAATCACAAAAAATATAGTATAATATAAATGCTTAGGGTGGTGTTTTTTATGAAAATAATTTTACTAAAAGATGTTAAAGGTCAAGGAAAAAGACACGAGATTATCGATGTTAAAGACGGTTATGGAAATAACTTTTTAATCAAAAATGGTCTTGGAGTTCTTGCAACATCTGAAAGCATTAAAAGACTTAAAAGCGATGTTAAAGCGGAAGAAGAAACCGAAGCAGCATTAGTTAAGAAAGCTAAAGAAAATAAAGAAAAAATGGAGAAAGAAGTTTTCACTTTCTTTCTTAAAACTGGTGAATCTGATAAAGTATTTGGAACTATCAGCCAGAAACAAATATATGAAGCTTTAAAAGAAAGAGGTTATGATGTCGATAAGAAGAAGATAATGATTGATATTCCTATTCAATCACTCGGACATCATAAGGTAAAAGTTGAATTACATAAAAATGTAATTAGTTTAATTGATATTGAAATTAAGAAGAAGTAGGTGATTTTATGAATCATAGTGTTCCAGCAAATATTGAAGCAGAACAAGCAGTACTTGGCAGTATGTTTTTAACAAAATATGCACTAGAAAAAGCTTTAGAAAGCTTAACAAGTGAGCATTTTTATAACGATGCCAATGCTAAAATATTTACAGTTATTGCAGAGATGAGTGAAAAGGGAACTCCAATTGATGCGACAACAGTAGTTGATGAACTTGAAAACAGAGGTTGGTTAAAGCAAGTAGGTGACGTTGAGTACTTTGCTAAAGTAATCAATAGCGTTGCAACAGCAGCTAATGTCGATACATATATTAAAATCGTTGAAGAAAAAGCGGTTTTAAGACGTTTAATTGATACATCAAATAAAATACAAGCATCAGCTTATGACACGTCAAATGATGTCACTGAAGTTTTAGATAACGCTGAAAAAGAAATACTTCAAGTTTGTAAAACGCGAAAAGGAACTGAATTTAGAAGTATTCAAGACGTTTTATTTAAGACTCGTTCTGATTTAGAACAACTAGCAAAAACACATGGTGAAATAACGGGAATTCCAGTTGGATTTTATGATTTTGATAAATTAACCGCAGGACTTCAACCGACACAGTTAATAATCCTCGCTGCTCGTCCAGGTATGGGTAAAACAGCGATGGCTGTTAATATAGCGACAAATGTTGCAATTAATGCTAAAAAAACAGTTGCCTTATTCAACATGGAAATGGGTGCTGAACAATTAGCAGGAAGAATGATTTCATCAGTCGGACAGATTGATGGTAGCAAGATTCGTAATGGTAGATTAGAAAATAACGATTGGAAGCGTTTTGATGAAGCGATAAGTCGCCTTGCAGAAACTAACTTATTTATCGATGATACTCCAGGTATGTTGATTGGAGAAATAAGAGCTAAATGTAGAAGGCTTGCTAGTTCAAATTACGGCTTAGATTTAGTTATTATAGATTACCTTCAGTTAATTAGTGGAGGATCTAAATATGCCGGAAATCGTCAACAAGAAGTATCTGAAATTTCAAGATCTTTAAAAGTGCTTGCGATGGAACTTAATATTCCAGTTATCGCATGTGCTCAGCTATCTCGTACCGTTGAAGGAAGAGAAGATAAGAGACCACTTTTAAGTGATTTAAGAGAATCTGGTTCAATTGAACAAGATGCTGATATCGTTGCATTCTTATTTAGAGAAGATTATTACGACAAAGAAAAAGCAATCAATGAAAATACAAGTAAAGCTGAATTGATTGTCGCTAAGCATCGTAATGGACCTACTAAAGATATCAATTTAATATATGAACGCAACACTAGTACGTTCAAAGATTTTGGTTACGAAAAAGAATAGAGGAAATATGAAGAAGATATTAGGGATTTTATTTTTATTAATAGTATTTGCTTTAGTAATATACTTAGGTATTTTTAATAGAAAAAATAATGAACCACATATTTATTACAACGTTTATTTGCAATCTGAACTTGTCGGTACTGTTCAATCTAGAGAAGAATTAGAAAAATATATCGATAAAAAAGGAAATGAAATAAAGAAGAAATACGACGTTGATGTTATATATGCCCCAACAGAATTAGAAATTCAAAAGAGTATCTCTTTTAAAGAAAAAATTGATTCAGTCGGTGAAGTATATAATAAAATTAACGAAAAAGATGCATTTTCAATAAAGGGTTATAAGGTTAAAATATCTGGTAGAACCGAAGACGAAAAAGATTTGTACATTTATGTCACAAAAAAAGATGTCTTTACTAATGCTTTAGAGCAAGTAATTTCAACATTTGTTGGGAAGACAAAGTACGAGAATTTTAAAAACAAAGAACAAGAAGAAATAGTAACTACTGGTGAGGTTATCGAAGATGTTTATATCGATAACGATATAACAATCAAAGAGGAAAAGATTCCAGTAACTGAAAATATTTTTTCAACTGAATTAGAACTTTCACAATATCTATTGTTTGGTGATAATCAACAGTACAAAAAATATATTGTTAAAAGCGGAGACACAATTGAATCAATAATTGATGCGAATGAGATTTCAATTGAAGAATTCTTAATTACAAACCCAGATATAACAAGCGATCAAAGCCTTCTTTATGCCGGTCAGGTAGTAACAATTAATACGATTAATACAAAACTTGATGTTGTAAAGACAACATATTTAGTTGAAGATGTAGAAACTCGTTACAGCGTTGAAGAAAAAACTGACTTAACACTAAATGAAGGTATGCAAAGAAAAATCCAAAATGGACAAAATGGTCTTAACCGTGTCAGTCAAGAAGTTAAAACAGTTAACGGCGTTATTACATATGTAAAACCAATTAGCAACGAAGAACTTAAACCTGCAACAAGCGAAATTTGGGTTATCGGTGGTAAGAAAGTACCTAATGTTGGTAGTCTTAAGATTTGGGGCTGGCCAACGGATAGTGG
>JAEEGL013728875.1_pt1 | contig 12076 bp, 11 predicted proteins | sample 9134231 | NCBI WGS metagenome assembly JAEEGL01 (sample SAMN16246548, study PRJNA631951) | gut metagenome | biome: gut microbiome; feature: rumen; material: fiber-attached | host: Bos | place: Iran: Karaj | collected 2018-10
CTCCGTACTTACAACCCTGATAAATCCTGAGTCCAAATACTCTCGCAAGCTTTGAAATTTGTCAACCGCCTGTCGGCGCAAACCATTTTCCCATGGCAGGCGGTTGACATTCCCGCCTCCGGCGGTCCAGTTCCCCCATGACTGGCGGTCTATGTTCCATTTCTAAACGGTGTAAACATATTGGCGATTTGGTGCTTGGGCCCTGTTCGGTTCGACTTGGTATTTACTTGCTTCAGCTTCTCGGAGACCTGGGTGGAGTTGCTCTCAATCTCATCGCACAACTTGATTTCTTTCCGCACGTATCGGATTGAAGCGGAGATTTGCTTGATCTGCGCCGCGTAGTACAGCTTGGAAGGCTCATCTTCCATGAGTCCTGCACGTATCATAGCGTTTCGCAAGTCCTGCCGCTCAGCGGTCAGCTGGGCGATGGACTCCTGCAAGCCTTCGCGGTAGACTTGCAGATCTGCAAGGGTTTCGATCTTGTTGTCGATCAAGAGCTTCGCTTTCTCAATGTACCGATCTAGTTTGAGAACATCCTCCCGCAGAAGGTAGGAAGGCCGCTGGATGCGCTCGGGGTGGTTCTTGACGATTCCCAGCAACACGCAATACTTGAAGTACAAGGCCCGGAGGCCGGCTAGCTTATGCGCCGGCTTTCGGGTCATTTTGTAGGTACGCTTTTGGACTATGATTCCAATCGTCGGCTTCGGCTCCTCGAAGGCCGGGGTTCGGTAGGTGTTGCTGTAGACGCGGTCCAGAATGCGCTCCAGGGTGTAGTCCTCGCCCAGGGTGTCGAAGCGGTAGTTCTTGCCTGCGTCGGGGGGCGTGAGTTTCGGGTGCTTCAACGGAGCGCCGCTTTTGCCGTGGGTGGTGATGGTGTAGCCCATCTTCTCCATGACTTGGAAGAACTCCTGTCTGGTCAGAGAGGCGGCGATGGCCCGGTCAATGTCGCCCCGGATCATTTGGGAGTGAGTCGGCTTGCCGTTCTGTTCTGCGGCATAGAGTGCGTGATTCTTTCCTTTGCCCTTCGCTTCTTCGATAACGGACAGCCCATGCTCTCGGCAGAGGCGGTCGGAGACCTCCCGCATTTGGCGGTAGTCCGCCTTGCTGTTGTAGAACTTGTAGCCGTCCCGGAAGGAAACGGAATTGATTACCAGATGGTTGTGGTAGACCCCTGTATTGCAGTGGGTCGCCACAACCACTTGGAACCGATCTCCCCAGAGCTGCTTCGCAAGCTCTACCCCAATGGCGTGGGCAGTCTCCGCGTTGACCTCTCCGGGCTTGAAGGATTGATAGCCGTGGTAGCACAGCCTGCCGTCGCCCTTCCGCCACAGCTTTTTCGTGTTGACGAAATCCCAGGCGGCGGTCTGCTCCCCGCAGTTCAGACAGGTTACATACGCCCTGCGCTCCGTTTTCGTATCGTCGGCGGCATATTCAAGCACTCCGTCGATGACGTGCATAGCGGCGTTTTCGCTGTAGTATTCCTCGGTGGTTTTCTCCGGGTTCCGCACATAGTTGATAACCTTATCCAGCCGATACTTGATGGGCCAGAGAGATGTGACTGCCATTTTCTCATTCCTCCATTGTGTAAGCCTTGACCACGGCGTCCACCGCCAGGTAGGTGTGGGCCAGCACCTTCCGCATTTGCGGAGCGTCCAGCAGATGGGTGGCGTTGGCGATTTTCAGAAGCTGGTCCACGTTGGACCCCACCCGGCGAATGTCCCGGATCAGAATGGGAATGTCGGGAGAAGGCGCTTGCTTAACCTCCTTCCCGGCAACCGCTCGCCGGACAAATTCAGAGCCGCTCAAACCGGCCTGCTTTGCCTTCTCCCGCAGCGCATTGAGCTCGTCTTCTGTATAGAACACAAGCATTCCATGTGTGCGTTTATTCATGGTGAGTCTCGCTTTCAGCGCAGGGGGTATTAGGGGCATCCCCTAACAAGCTGAATTGTTATATAACAATTCGTTGCTTGCTCAGCCAGCCCCCGTTTACCCCCCGGGCGTAATTATTTCCGCAGGCGGCCCAGCAGATTGTCCAGCAGCAGGGCTCCGGCGATCTGGCGGAGCATGGAGATTTCTTCACTAGCCGAAAGGAGACTGCGGAGGCAGGGGTCGTCCTCGCCCTCGTCTTTCTCCTCGTCGGCCTCATCGTAACCATCGTCGTCCTCGTCGTCGTCCTTGTCGTCGGCCATCCTGCCGCAGCTGATGCAACAGGCGCGGTTGCCGCGGCAGTTCTCACAGCATTCCTCGGCGGGCTCACCCATTTCGGCGGGCTCAATCTCCTCCACCTCCTCGGCGGTGACGTCCAGGACCTCGATGCCGTCGAAGGAGATCAGGTCGGTGTTGTCGCACACATCCTGGACGTAGTTCAGGACGGCATCCTCGTTCTCGGCGTAGACAAGAACGTCCTTGCTCAGGGTGGCGTACACGGTCACGTTGTAAAGATTCTTCTTTTTCATGATGTTGTCCTCCTTAAAATTTTGGTTTGTTTATTTGCCCTTGCGGGCTTATTTCTTATCTTGCGTCTCCTCTGTCAGCTGGCTTGATCTGGACGGCCTGGATCTCGCCGTCCGCCCGGAAGAAGCGTTCGGGCCAGCGGTAGAGCTCCAGGTACTTCTTCTGTTGTTTCTCTGTCAGACTGCCGAAGTTCTCTCCGCCACAGCCGCAGACGATGAAGGTGCCGGCCACGATGTCGTAGATTTCTCCGTCGCCATCCATCCGAAGGGCGCGGTTAAGGTCGCGGCCCTTGATCTTACCCTCCTCGTCACAGACGATACACGCCTCACTATCGTCCTCGAAGGGATAGGCGGCTTCAATGAGGTCCGTCTTTATGGCGCTGTAGAGGCCCTCCAGGGAGGGGTCCACGTCAGCCAGCCGGGCCTCCTTGCCGGGCTCCACCAGCACCACCCGGATGGTTTTCGGTTCGTGGTTTGTGCGGTCCGTGGTCTTCTCCGGGTTGAAGTCAATGGCCTCGAAGCCCACACTGTCGCAGAAGTGGAAGCTTTCGGCGCCGGTCTCCGGGTCCCGGACGGCAATCACGTCGGAGACCGACATGGAGCGGAAGACCTTTGCGCCGGGCCGGTTGTCCCGGTTGAAGAGCATGTAGGCCTCCTCCAGATTGGCGCAGTCGATGTCGCCCTCAAAGACCTTATCGTAGATCGAAGCCGGAATCGCTCCGGCCTCCCGCTTCACAGTGTCCAGAGAGCAGAAGGCGAGCCGGTCTTCATCCCGGTCCATGTTTACTTGAAATAGTGTGATATGCATTAGCGTTTATACTCCTTTTCGTTTATTTTCAGCTCCCAGCGGAGCTGATCGTTGACGTCTTTTCCGTGGGTCGGCGGTGCATCTATGACCTGATAGGGACTGTCCATAAGGGCTTCCATGATTCCCTGGGTGGCGCTTCTGCCAACGGCGTCATTGTCCAGATGGAGGCAGATGGTTTGGATGGAAGGGTGATCCTCCAGGAACTGCTTCAGCGCTACAGGCAGCACCTTTTCCCGCTTCCGCTGGAACACGCCTGCGAGGGAGAGCAGGGCGTCTCCCCGCCAATCCCGTCCGGCGCGATGCTCCAGGGTTGCGTAGCTCAACAGGTCGATGGCCGACTCAAACACGTGAACCGCAGGGGGCTGCCTGGGCAGGCAGAGGGAAAAGGCATACCGCTTATCGCTGCCGGAGGCCTCGCCCTTATAGGAGCCCACGGTTCCCCGAATGGCGGCATACCGGGCCTTGCCCGCCGGGTCATAACCGACGAATACGGCGTTGTGATACTCCGCCGACTCATACAAAAGTCGGTGGTTGATGCAGGCCTCCAGAAGGGGCTCGTCAATGCCTCGGCCTGTCAGATAGGCAATCACCCGTTCCGGCCTGCCCTCCACCGGCTCCAGGAGCAGCAGATTCTTTTCCTTCGGCTGGTGTGAATCCCCCTGGATATGCGAAACGGGCGGCATCTCTGCCGCCCGTCCCAGGATCATCCCCACCGCTTCCGTGAAGGGAATGCCCTTGACCTTTATCAAATAATCCAGCGCTGACCGTCCGCCGATTCCCCGAGAGAACCAGCACCACTTTCCGTTGCTGATCTTTAAGCTGTCGTGTTCCTGTGTACAATAGATGCTCCCTGAAATATGTTGGAGTTCATTTGGATTGCTTTGCTGAAGGAATGTCAGCAGGTCTATTTTGCGTGCAGATTGAATGGATTCTTTGGTATAATACATTTTTACCTCCTTGCGCGAACTGGTACGATTTAATAATGTGGACGCCCAATGAACGAGTTGGAACAGGAAAACTGCTGTATTACAGAGCACAATGTAGCAATGAATATGACAGGAAAAAGGTAATTTGGTTGCAAATTATCGGTAATTATGATATACTATTCCCGAACGATTGCGGCTATTTTATTCTTGCTTAACCATCAAATAATGCCTTATATCTTGGAGGGATTCCGTTGAGAAAGACTAGAAAATGGATTATTACTTTACTTGTTGTTTTACTATGTGTCGCTTTCTTTCTGACTATAAAGTGGTTTCGTTCTCCAGAGTATGCAATAGCAAAAATAATAGCTGACGTTCGATCTGATGGGATTGATGGGCTGATGCCGCATCTTACTGAAGATGCAGCACATACAGTCAATTCCGTCAAGAAGCTCGCAGAGAACCCGGTTGTTTCAGGGCTAACAAATTTATTGGTGGAAGATAAAGCCAGTTTTCTCAAGGAAAATATCGAAGATATTTCATGGGAAGTTTCTGATTTACTCAAAGGGAAAAATGAAACAGATATCGTTTTACGCTTCAAATATCAAGATATTATTTCAGGCTCTATCAAAATTATCCTATTAGATGAAGATGGAGAGTGGAAAATTGATGGGATTAGTTTTCCATCATTTGATTAAAGGAGATCTGAATTATGGCTGACGTTGGAATTGATTTTGGAACAACAAATAGCTCGGTAATATGGATTTCGAGAACTGAACAAGTTCTCTCACTATTGTCCTCACCTAAACCAAATGCTATTACAGTTCCACATGTGCCAACGCTACTCTATATCCGCAAGGCACCGCTTGGGAAAACAAACATTGTGTGCGGCCTTGATATTGGCGAAGATGAAAAATTTTCGCCAGATGGGTCTCTTGTTACAAATCTGAAGACAAAACTGAGAAATGCAACAGATATCGAACCGATATTTGGAATAGACAAGTGGGATCTTTTCAGCCACTTTTTGAAATACCTTGTCAATAATGCTAACACCTCTCCATATATATTAGCTGAACGAGAGAGGGTTGAAAATGTTGTGATGTCTGTGCCATACCACTCAGATGCTGTTTATGTAGAAAAGATAAAATCGGTCGCAGAGAAAACGGAGTTTACTGATTCTCAGGGGCAAAGATACCATATTAATGTTACTCACATTCAAGAAGAACCCGTAGCAATCGCATTAACACGCTTTACGCGCCCAAAGTCAGCACCTAAAGTATTAGTTTATGATATGGGCGGCGGCACTACAGATTATGCCGTTGTGAAACGCAACAATGATGGTGCTGAGGTTATAAAACATGACGGCATCAATCGTGCCGGAAATTACATAGATGAATTGATTGCTGGGTACCTTTTAGATCGCAACGATTGTCCGCGAGAGCAGTTTTTTTCCAAAAGCAACAGGTTATTATCCTATTCAATGCAACAAGTTCAGCGGGGAAAAGAAGACCTTGAAAGTGGTTCCGAATCCGTATCAATAACGCTTAGAATTAATTATATAGAACTCGAAGAGGAACTGACTCATGCTGAATACCAAAAGATTATTTCCCCTTTTATCCATGAAACAGTTGAAAGAGCGTTAGCTTTAATTGACGATTCAGTTACTGCCGCAGTATTAGCCGGAGGTGGGAGTAATTGTGCGATGATATATCAACTGTTTGTTGAAGAGGGAACATTAAGATTAAATTCTTCTTCAGATGATAAAACAATTGCTACCGCCCATGGAAACGCAGAATGGTTTCATTTCTCAACAATTGACATCCTAAATCATAGCTATGCTATAAAATTTTGGGATGAAAAGAAGGAAAAGAATTTCATTCTTAATGCTATATACAAAGACGAACGGATTCCAATTGAGAATAGAAGAATGGATTCATTAACAATTGGCGAAACAGATAGAGTGGTTTTTAAATTTTTTGTTGGCAATGACACAAAGGAGAAAAACGAGCGTATCTACGATTATCAAGAATACAAATGGTTAACTGGGAAAGACTTTGTATTCAAGTTTGATACTACCGTACCAGCAGATACAGAAATTCGAACATCTATTTCTGTTGATGAAAATGGCGTGATATCACTCCTGTTCGAGAGCGATTATGCTCAACCACAAACCTACACACTATTAGATGGCTTGAAAGAAAACACTCCAGAACCAAAAAGGAGAAATATGTTATGGAGACTGCTAAGAAAGCTCGCACCAAAAAAATAATTGCAAAGCAAACATATGCTACCATTAGAAAACAGATACCAAATATTTCGTGGGATGTTCTTGCGGAAATATTTGATGGTGCTGCAAAATACTGCGATCATCGAAAAAACTTTAAGCAACCTCATAGAGAAATCATTGTAAGGACCAAATCATCCAACAAGGGCCATAATGTACCGGACTCAAACAACAAAAAAGAAGCTACAAGCTCCGCCAGTAAGAATACTACAGTATCAGACAAAAAAGCGGAGAAACAAGAACAATCAAAAAGCATTGTAACTGAACAGTGCTCTGAGGATTTCGAAATACTGAGATTTGATGAAGAATGGAAGATCATTAAGTCTATTTTACTTGAACTTAATGGTCAAGTTCGTAAGAGCGCTGAGAGAGGAAATGGAGTCGACATCGCTCTCATTGACCAATTAAATCAGAGCATAATACGATTTGATGAAATTCGTTCACATCAGTTGGTTGGTAGGTTGTTGAAGGTAGCAAGGGATTTGCAAACTATTACAGAAGAAACGAAAGAACCAAGTAAAAGCGGTACTTTACAGCTTACAGAGCAAACCAGCCCAAAAAGCACTGACGCAATGTTAAAGAGGGATTACACTCATTTACTTAGAGCAATATCAGAACTAAAAAGATTTGGTATTGTTGCAATCATGCCTTCGAAAGGAGATAAATACGACAATTCAACAATGCTATCTATGTGTGGGGCTCCTGATAACGAAATAGCAATAGTTGAAAGAGTTGTAGAGTATGGGTATGCTCAGGAGAAAGTGCAGTCTACTACTCCTACAGTAATAAAAAAAGCACTAGTTGAGTTAAAGCAAGTATAGGATTGTGTGTCTTTTGGGAGAGTAACAACAATGGAGACAATTACAATTACCTTTAGAAATCAGCGAGATATTGACCATTACGCCCCATATGGCAAAACAAATCCCATAGACATAGTATTTGATATGGGTACTACATCGGTAGTTATTCCACCAAACAAGTTTTACGGAGATAGACGTATAAGGACAGTAACGTTTCTCAATCATGTAAAGAAAATAGGTGAAAATGCGTTTCGTGATTGTGAGATCTCCCTTGTTCAGTTTGAAGAAGGCTTTGATTTTTTGCAGAGCCATTGCTTTGCAACGAACCCGCTCACAGTAGTCAGAATTGACGTTAAGCAAGGAAACAGGAAGAAATCTCGGTGGGTAATCGACAGAGATGCTTTTTATCATTGCGGCGAGGGAGAAGAACAACTGGCCTTTGAAGTAAATAGTTACTCTGAGGCGATAGAGAAATATGCTGCTAAAAACGGCTTCCACTATATTAATACTAAAAAACGGAAACCATCTCGTGCTCAGCGTAGAATTGAACCATACATTTCTCATGAGCCTATTATTACCACGAAAGGCATGAATGTTGTTTTTCGCAATTGGATGTTCGGAAGGAAAGAGAAACGAGTTCTAGACAATGTAGATATTTCGATCCACCAGCAAGAAATGATCATGATTGTTGGTGGATCAGGTTGCGGAAAATCCACCTTAATTAAACAATTGTTTGGATTAGAAAAGTGCAATTGCAAGAATGATGTTACTGTATCAATTGGAGGAAAAACAGCTACTGGAAAACCTTTCAGTCAGCGTGTGCAAAAACTGTTATTTCGAAAGATTTATTATGCCCCACAGTTTATGATTTCAAATGAAGATCTAACCGTAAAGCAGGAGATCCAGAAAAACTCCATGATGTTTCGTGGTGTGAAGTATGACCTTTCAAGTTTGGCCGAACTGGCAAAAGATCATCATTTGCTAGATGAAAACTATACTGTAGATGAGAAGCATACGTTAGATGAAGATGATCTCTTACTGAATACAAAAGTTGGGAAAATCTCTGGCGGACAGAAGAAGAAACTCCTTGTAGCTTGCTCGGATGCAATGGACCCTCTGGTGTATATTTTTGATGAGCCGGATAGTGGCTTGGATGAACCTTCGGCTTTCAACTTGTATATTTCAACGCTACGAAATCAGCAAGTGGATAAAGAGGGAAAGACCGTCATTGTTATTAGCCATCACCCGCGTAGGGTGATGACAGATTTCACAAGAACACAGGAAAAGAAAGCGAAGGAGATTCCTTTTGACGCTATTTTCACTCGCTTGATAGTTCTTGCAAAACACAAAGATGAAACTGGTAAACTATGTGGTACTATCGCATTTGATGGTCCCCCAAAAGAAGCGTTGAAGTTTTTTGAATTGCCTGAAAGCTCACCCTACAACGTGATTATTTCAAAGATAATGACGAAAGCGGATGGTGGAGCATCTTCGCAGGACAAGATTGATGACTACGTTCGCAGTTTTCGGAAGCAAAAGGGGCAAATGAGGTGAATTCAGTATGAATCAGTTTACGGCAGTAATGTATGAGCTGTACCATGAGATGACAAGCAAAAGAGTCCAGAAAATGTTCGGATTAGTTGTCACACTAATGGTAATCGTATTGGTTTCGACCAATAAACTGTTTTTTTCGTCATATGGAGGAACGGCATCTGGTGTATTCACTCTGTCAATTGCTCTCTTTTGGGTTGGAATATTTAATAGTATCACCCTTATCTGCAGAATAAAGCCTCGAATCAAAGTTCAGGTTGTACAAGGATTAAGTATAGGATACTACATGATGGCCCATGTTGTATTCCAGTTTATTCAATGCCTAATCCAGACAGCTGTAGTTACTTTAATGTTTTATTCTGCTGTCACCCTGGAACTCATCAAGAATTGTCCTACAGAAGGTGTAATTACAGACTTTTATCTTGAGTTTTTCCTTTTTGCATTTCTTGTAGTTTTCTCTGCTGACATGCTGGGATTGATGATTAGTTCTTTTGCCAAGAATGAAGTCAGTGCAATGACGTTGATGCCATTTGTTCTTATTACTGAAATGGTTCTTTCAAACGCACTATTTCCTCTTCCCGAAGTTTTTAGTCACTCGCTTGGATGGCTTTCTTTGGGTATGATAAGTCGGTGGGGAATAGATATGTTTGGCACTATCTGCAATGTTACTTCATATAACGTATTACCGGGAAGCATGATCTATACGGAGTGGCCTGAATTGATCTATACTTATAGCAAATCCCATTTGATCACCTGTGGATTTGCGCTTTTACTTCATTCGGCAATCTACATTCTACTGGCTATTGCATTACTGAGAAAGATAAGAAAGCAAAGTCTGCTGTAGATTGTGCTGCCGGATACTGACTTTAACACAATGTTGTGGCTGTACAAAACAAATTCGAAAAAGAAAAGGAGAAACAATATGAAAAAAAGGCTCCCGTTGTTGATAGGTGCCATAATTCTACTTGCATTTATTGCATCTGGATTATATCTCATTTATAGAGATATTAATGATTCTTCCGATAATGCGGACACCGGCGTTAGTACCTCCCAACCAACTGGGGTATCTATGGTTACAACAGATGCTATAATAACATCCAGTGAGAGCCTAACAACAGATACTACCGTGCATACCCACGTGGCCGACAAAACTGAGACGTTTATAAGCGAAGCATCATGTACAGAAAGTGGAAAACGTGAGACTGTTGTAAAATGCGCTTGCGGACACGAGATGTCTCATACTACTGAAGAACTACCTGCATTAGGGCATTCCTACAAAAGTTCTACCGTCAATCCAACCTGTTTAGAAGATGGATATATAGAGTACAAGTGCGAAAGATGTGGGGATACCTACACAGAGGCCGGAGACGATTTGGGGGCACTTGGGCATAATTATCAAGATGGCATATGTACTCGGTGCCGTGCTAAAGATCCAGATTATGTCAAGGTGTACTCTAGCAAAGAGATTGTTAAACTGTTTGAAGCAGCAACAGTAGTAAATACTGATGGGTATCATACCTGCACTGGGACCGATAAGATTAGCGTATTTGCTAAAGACCGTACTGATTGCATATATTTTTATACAGCGATGTCTTTGAACATTTGGGGTAATTACGAACAATACGTTACTTATAATGTTGAAGATATCAGTAAATCTGTCCCTGTTCTATACTTTGATGTGGGTGGTAAGACTGGCTCGGAAGGTGATGTGCTTATCGAAGTATTCGTGGATTCTACAGACGGTGAGCCGGAAAAAACGTTCAATATTGAATGTTCCGCATATCCAACATCTACGAGTATCAATATAAAAAATGCAAAGTCTTTGACGTTTAGGGTGAACAACAACAGTGGACATGAGAACACCATAGTATTCTTTGGCTTTTCCTCAGCAAAACCATAATCAATCCAGCCTCAAGAATAATAACCCGCCATAAAAGATCGCTACGTGCAGCTTCTTCAAGAACGTTTTTTGAGGAAGCTGCACGTAGGGGAATTATTCATCGTTGCCAATTGTGCTCCGAAGGTACCTGGGTATCCTCATCACCGCGATCCCCATCCACGATCTCGTTCTCCGGCTTATCCATATCCAGCATAGCGTTCAGCTCGCCCAGGCGAGCGGATTTCGTGGCAAGCTCTTCCTCGAAGGGGAAGGGTTTGTTTACTTCTGCCTTGGCCTGCTCCAGGTTCTGCTGGGCGCTCTTTACGCCCTCCTGGGTTTTGGCCAGGGAGGCCGGGAGGCCCTCCAGGGCGTTGTCCAGACGCTGGATGTTGCCGTACACGTCTGAGCCGAGGAAAACGGGGTGGCGGAGGGAGCCGATCAGGGTAATCTTGTACTCCCGGAACATGGGGTCGAAGCACAGCTCCATCTCGAAGCCACGGTACTGCCCGAGGGGGACGGGCTCGGAGTTCTGGATGGCCTTGCAGGCCTCCAGAATGGCGGAGCCTGCCGCCTTTTTCTCGGTGTGCCGGGTGCCCTCAATCACCATGGGAGAGAAGCCGTCCTCGCTGGGGTGGGTGTTCACCTTGGCGCGGTCGATGTCGGCGGCGTAGCCTTCGGCCTTTTGCTCCAGCGCCCGGATCTCCTTGGGGAATTGGTGGATGATCTGATCCTCCAGGGAGTAGCGTTGGCTGAGGTGGTTGGCCTTCAGAAGCTTCAGCCGGGAGACCTCAATATCCAGATCCATCTTTTCCTTGATATGCGGATTGCCGGTGCAGAGGGCCTTGATCTCTGCGTAGGACAGGGCCTGCTCGTCCACGTCCTCGGTGGAACGGACGGGGCTCTTGCTGGTCATGATCTGCCCGATGAATTTCTGCTTTCCCTCCACCAGCTGATAGAGATAGCTGTCGAAGGTGTTCTCCGTGACGTAGGTGTAGATCTGCACCTCCGGGTTTTCGTTGCCCTGCCGGATAATCCGGCCCTCCCGCTGTTGCAGGTCGGAGGGCCGCCAGGGACAATCCAAATGATGGAGCGCAATCAGCTTTTTCTGGACGTTGGTTCCGGCGCCCATCTTTTGGGTGGAGCCAATCAGCACCCGGATTTGCCCGGAACGGACCTTGCCGAAAAGCTCCTTCTTCTGGGCCTCGGAGGCTGCGCTGTGGATATAGGCGATTTCCTCCTCCGGGACACCCTTCTCCATGAGCTTCATTTTCAGATCGTCGTAGACGTTGAACTTGCTTTTTGGGGCCCCCACAAAGTCGTCTGACTTTGTGGGGAAAGGAGGCGCAGCGGAAGGATCGAGCTTTGCCGCTTGCGGCAA
>JAEEGL013761458.1_pt1 | contig 12076 bp, 9 predicted proteins | sample 9134231 | NCBI WGS metagenome assembly JAEEGL01 (sample SAMN16246548, study PRJNA631951) | gut metagenome | biome: gut microbiome; feature: rumen; material: fiber-attached | host: Bos | place: Iran: Karaj | collected 2018-10
CCTCCCTCCCCCGCCGCGCCCTCGCCGAACCCGCCCTCGGCCTCTTCGCCGTCGACTCGCGCAACCACCTCCCCGCCCGCCTCCTCGCCCTCCAGGTTTCCGACCCGCCCGGCGTCTACCGCTGGACCTCCCCCGACGGCGATTCCGTCCGCGCCACAGCCCTGGCGATCCTCTCCCTCCGCCTCCTCGCGTCGGACTGACCCCCGCCGCCCGCGCCGGCGCCCGCCCCGCTCCGAGTGGAACGCGCCCTTCGAGCGAGCCGCCACGCCGCCCAGCCGTGTTTCACGACCGTCTCCGCCATTGTGCAGAATTGCATCTGTTCAAGGACGCAGGGAGCTTCGCCTCAGCCGATTACCGGCCAGTTTCAAAATGGTTGCGGAGACGAACCGCCCGTGATAGAATACTGCACCGTGATTTTCTTTTCCAAATACAAGTCGAAATTCCGTGCTCCGGAAGCGACAGGCTCAGGTGTTTTATCGCAGGAGTCGGTCTTGTCGCATTGCCATTTCCGAATGACCGACAGCTCGACCACGACAATTCCGACGTCAAAGACTCCTCGCCGACAGCGGGCAGCGGGACTGAAACATGGAGTTGCCGTTGTGCCATGAAAGGGTTCTCTCTGCTGGAACATGGCCGTCAAGTCGTCTTGACTGGAGTGGAAGGAGCGGGACGCAACTCGTTCGCTTCGCTGTACTTCCCGGAAATGCAGCAGAGGGAGAAGACCATTCGGCTCTCACGGCGAACTAAACGGCTCGTTGTAGTAGTTATGTTGGACAGCCGTCATCTTCAGAACCTTGCCGAGGAAAAGGTTTTGAATGCCGTTGCGAAAGCCCGGAAGAGGAATTGGAAGCGCGTGTCGGTGAGAGTCCTTCTCGTTCTCGGACGAATCGACTGCGTGTGCGATCGACATCAAAATCGCCAATGGGTCGAAGAGGTCATGTGCGGCTACAAACCTTACTTGAAAAGTCTTCGGGTCGGACGTGCCGCCGTTGTAGCGCATTCAAACCTCGCCGTCGCCCGATTGGCGGATTTGCTGGCGGAAGACATCGATGATGACGATATGGATGACATCAAGCATCTGTTGTCGAAGTGCGGTCGACGCCTCCCGCGAACCCTTTCAAAGGACAATGCCAAAGAATTCCTGGTGGCGCATTGCAAAACTCTGCAAATGCTGTCAGGAGAGTATCCCGTCAGACGATTTCTCTCGAACACAACCATAAATAGGAGGAAACGATGAAAGCCTTTCTGAGCCACAACCCCTACAAGATCGAAACCGTCTTTCGCATCGAAGACAGAACCTGTGAAGCTCCTTGGTTCGTCGAGTTGACGAGCCGCGATGGAGCACCGTCCCGTCTACAAATGTGGATTGGACGTTTCTTCGACAGTCTTTCCGCGGCGTATCCCGGCGAAAAAACATTTCACCTGACCTATCAAGGCACGACTGCGGATTGTCATGATGTCGAAGACGAGGCCGCCTGTGCGGCCAAGCGCCTGGGCGTTAAAATTCGTGTGGACGTAAAACCGTGCGGCGATCCTGCCGCAAAGTTCAAGGAACTTAAACGGCTATACAAGAAAGCGATAGCGGGGCCCTATGAGGATTTCCACTCGCTGGAAATGCGCGACGATTTTAAGCGAATTGAGGACCGGTTGCTCTCGGTGAGCGTCATGGCTCCGATGAAAAACGGAAAGTCTACCTTGCTGAACGCCCTTCTGGGACGAAACCTCCTTCCCAATGCTGCCTTACGCGCCACGCAAAAAATCAGTTTTATCGAACATGCCGATGGCATGCAGGCCTTCCAGGCAAAACACACCAAGCAAAATGGAAAGTCTTCCCGATATCGTCCCTGTGACAAGGAGATTCTCTCAAAGTGGAACGAGATGGACGAGGTTCTCCAGGTACATATTCGCGGTTCCCTTCCCGGAATGAAATCGGATGGTTATCGTCTGCAGTTTGTGGATACGCCTGGTCCTGATTCGGCTGTCCACAAGGAGGATCGGATTACCATTGAACGGTTTCTGAATGACCATACCCTGCCGATGGTGTGCTATATTGTCGACATCATCAACGAGTCGGAGGAAAGATATTTGCGTCGACTCAAGGATCAAATGAATCGGTTTGGAAAGCAGTCCGAAGACCGCTTCCTGTTCATCGTGTCAAAAGTGGATCAAATCGACATTCCCAAACAAAGCACAAAAGCCAACAATGAAATCAAGCATAAAATCGATGGAATACGAGAGGGGTTGAAGAAGTTCGGCATTGCGAACCCAAGAGTATTTCCCCTAAGCGCGCAAATTGCGCTCAAGGCGCGTGAGTTTAAAACTTTTGACGAAGAGGGGCAAGAGGAGGCCATAGATGACTTCAAGCGGTTTCAGCGCGGACTGAATCGCATTGATTCAACTCTTCTGGACTTTACCTCCGTCGGATCCGCCATCAGGAACAGAATCGAACGAGAGATGGATAGTATTCGCGCAAAAATCGAGAAAGACACGGACAACCAAGACGACAATCTTCGTCTTGCGGAGTTGTTGAGCGGCGTTCCCGCGCTTGAAATGGCCATTGAGGAGTACGGCGAAAAGTATTCCATCCCGGCGAGAATCTATGATGCTGCCACCATCTTTGACCAAGGCATCAAAAAGGCCAATGCAATCAACTTTCTTGCCACGGAGCTGTCTTCTCACAAAACGTCTCTTGAGGAAATCCGCGGACAAATTGAGAACATTCGCCGCTTTCTCTCCAAAGGGGAAGAAGCAAGAAGAATGCGCGAAGAGATGTTTCCTCCGGAGTGGACCGAAAGCCCGAGTCTAAAAACGGCATTGTCCAGGGCCGAAGGCGAATTTGACACACAGATTGGACGAGAACTCTCGAATTGGTCGCCAAAGACATTGGACGAAAAGGGAACGATTGAACCTAGCGAGGCAAAGAAACTCGCTGACGATTTCATCAACTACATGAATGGCTTGTCTGCCGAGATGCTTGGCGTTTATGCCAACCATGTTGAAGATGATGCCCGAGTCTGTTACCGAAACTTGAAGGTAGATTATGACACAAAAATCAAGGGCATTCTTGGAGATATGCCCCAGGATTTGCAAGATTTTATTGACAAAGTGCGACCTGTCCTTTCCCCGAGCAAAAAAATGGATATCAATATGAATGAATTCATTACGATCCAGACGGAGACATATCCGGAAACTGTCGAACGCGACATCACGCTTCGCAAAGACGGTTTTTGGGCTTGGGTAACCGCCCGATTGCCATTTACCGAGACCAAGACGACAGAAACAAGGACGGGATATAGGGACATTGAACGCATCAAATACCATGAGTTGAAAAGCAAAGCGAAGCTTGAAGCCAGCACGATTATTCAAGAGGGCATCGAGAAAGCGGAAGCGGCAGCGAAAGACCAGTATGGAAAGCTTCGCGAAAAAATGATGGAGCGGTTCGACGAAATCGAGTCAAAACTGAAAAGTTTTGAAAACGATCTATCCCGGAGTCTTGAGGTCCAAGAGGGCGAGGTTCAGATGTCGGCCAAGTATTCTGACGCGCTTAAGTGGGTAACGGATTTTCAAGGCGAACTCGAGCGCGTCCTTGACCTGGAGGCATGAGCATGGAAAGAACAGCCAACCATCGCCAGGCGAACAGTCTTTGCGATCGTGTCGCGTGGGTCAAGTCCGAGGCCTCTTGCGGCCATGGTCGTCCGCCGGCCGAAAGCTTTCGACGGATCATTGAGAACAAAGACAAGACACGGTGCATAGGAGCGATTGCTTTCGAGGATCTTTGGACGGGGGCGGACGGTTGGAAGTCTCCGGATGCGCTTTGGGACATGACGATCTATGTTTGGAGACTCGTCCCGGAGTTTTTTGCAGCTTACGATCCCGACAGGACGATCGAGGAGGATTCCTCGAAATGGACCCAACAGTATTTCGACGAACAAAGGAACTTTCTTCGACACAATTTTTGCCTCGAGCGGCTTTGCCATCTGGTAATGGTGCATGAATACCTTCACGGGGCCGAAATTCGAACGGAAAAGACCCCGGCTCCATGCACTTCCATCGAGCCTGAACATCGAACTCCGTCTGCATCGTCCCGGAAGTTTCCCGGCTCGTTCCTCTTCTTCGTTCTCGCGATGCTCGCAGTCGCCTTGGCGGTTTTAGGGCTGAAGAACGGAGAACTAGCCGAGCAGTTGCAACATTCCAAGGAAGAAACACGGATCGCCATTGAGAACGCACAGAGTGCCAAATCGCAAGCGGAGTCCTTGGCCAATGAATTGGATCGTTTCAGAAATGAAGTGAAACGGTCCAACGCACGCGTGCAGGAGCTCGAATCGCAAGTTAACCAATTGAAGGAGCGGTTGCGTCAACGCCAGGTCATCCCAGACACAAAGCGTGAGGACGAAGTTCAACTAGGAGCCGAACCATGAGCGAACCATTGTCCCCTAAGAGTGCCAAACCGCAGGTTCCCGGCGGAAGTGGTTCTCCCCCTGCGGAAGAGGCGGAAGCCTTTCCCGAAGTCGCCATCTCCCGCGACCAGTTTCTGGCCGTGTTCCGCAGGTTCCAACGAGATCTTTATCGAGAAGATTTGACGCCGGAAGTCCTGAAAGAGGCACTGGAGAATGCCCCAACCGATGCGGACGCCGAGAAGGTCCTTTGTCCGTCATTGTTTCCCGTGACCACGGTGCGCTATCGCCGCGATGGCGATGTCGAACGTGCGCTTCGGTTGTATTATCAAGCCGCAAACCGGCTCCAAACACCAGTCGTTTACGTCCTGGAGAAGAAGTCCGGCATCGCCTCCCTCAGAATGGGAATCGTCGATCGAGCCGAGGCGGTTGAAGACCGTCTCTCGCTTGTCGAAAACGCCAACAAAATGCCCGGTATCCTTCTGGGATTTCTGCCCGGAACGGAATGCGGCGAACCAGTTGCGGACGCACAGTTCGCCGAACGGGAATTGGATGGATTCCTGCATCGGAGAGCCGTCATCGGGGTGCCGCGGACCCGCGACGCCAAAGACGGCAAGGCGGACCGAAAAGATTCCGGCGAGAAACCCGTCGAAGGATTCGGAATCGAACGCGTGCTGGATTCGGTCGAAGACGATTTCGTCATTGTCGGCATCTCGACTCCCGTCGACAATGCGGTCTTAAACGAGAACATGGCCGTTTTTTCCGCCGCTCACGATTTCTTCCAGACGCTCGCAAAACATACGGAACAGTTCTCGAAGTCGTACACGACGGGCTGGAACTGGAGTCATCAGGAAGGAAAGAGCGTACAGCACAGCGATGAAGGCAAGAGCGAGACATTGCATTATGGAAATACGATTCGAGAATCCTTCGGGAAAATGTGTGACAGATGGTTTGGTGACATTGACATTAACATTCCGGGGTTTTGGAGCTTCTTGAAAGATCCCATTGGCTCCACCAGGAAACTAGGTCAATCAATAGGAGATACCATCCGCCGAAAAGAACCAGATCATGAATTCAGGCCGACTGGCCGTAAGGATGTTACCATAAACCGCCCGGGAGACGTTCACGGAACGAATGTAATGGATTCACAAGGCGGCTCGAACTCGGCAACCAATCAGCGCGGAGTCACGCTCGAACGCACAAACGAGTTGGCAAAGCTTGCCGCGGAACTCATCGCGAATCAGTTGAAACGTTTGGAGAAAGGGTTGTCCTCGGGCATGTGGCGCCACACCACCCAAGTCCTGGCCAAGACGGACCTCGCGGCAGACAGGGTGTCCGACATCCTTTGCGGCTATTTGGGAGGCGACGAGGCGACGGTCGCCCAAGTCCGTTCCATCTGCCTCCCGGACGAACGCGAAAGCCTGTTGCCCGTCCTGTCCACCGGTCTCGCGCACTTCGACTGTCTGGACTCCGCCCTGGGGAACGAGTTTTCCGGTATCGGCACGTTGCTCACAAGCGAAGAGCTTTCCCGCATGGGGGCGTTGCCCCTGCACGAAGTTCCCGGAATCGTGGTCGAACGCCTGACCGACTTCGGACGCAATCTCGTCCCGGCTGCGGATGTCGGTTCGGTCAAGATCGGCCAAGTCGTCGATAACGAGCGCGAAACCGGTCAAGAAGTCAGGATCGGCCGCGAGCAGTTGAAACGCCATGTCTTCGTGACGGGGGCCACCGGCGCCGGCAAGAGCACGACCATGCGCCAACTTTTGCTCGACCTCTACAATCCCGAAGCTGGCGATCGAGTTCCGTTTCTCGTCATCGAACCCGTGAAACGCGAATACCGTGAATTGAAGAATTGGATTCCCGATCTTCAAGTGATCACGCTGGGCGCGAAAACAGAAGAAATGTCCGCGAGTGGCGTTTCTCTCGCGCCGTTCGCCGTAGAGGAGAAGCTGGGGCTCATTCCCCACATCGACAACCTCAAAGCCGCATTCAACGCGAGCATGGGCAATTATTCGAGCATGCCGTTCATTCTCGAGGACATCATCTACAAGGCCTACGAAGAATGCGGCTGGAATCTCGTCGACGGCACGTCGCCGTTCGTCGAACAGTTCCGGCGGGCGGGAAAGGCGGCGCATGTCATTCCGACGATGAGCGACTTGCTTCCGCTCGTCAAAACCTCGATTCTCGACTTCTTCGGCGACAAACAGAGCGACTACGGAAATTCCTTGTTCGGCGCCCTGCGGGCGAGAATCAGCAGCATGACCCGCGGAGCGAAAGGGCTCGTGCTGGACAAGCTCGACAACGCCATCGACATGGAATCCCTGTTGAAGAAGCCGTGCGTCATTGAGCTTTGGCCGTTCACCGACAACGAAGAGAAGGCTTTCGTGATGGCGCTTCTCCTGATCAAGTTGTACGAATACCGCCAAAAAAACAACATGGCGGGTGACGGAGTCGTCGATCGGCCGCTTGATCACGTCCTCGTGATCGAGGAAGCGCACCGCTTGCTGGCAAAGCAACCGTCTGCCGCGGAGCATTCAAGCAGCGGTCGGCAAAAGGCCGTCGAATTTTTCGCCGACATCCTGGCGGAAATCCGATCCTACGGGCAGGGGATCGTGATCGTCGACCAGATTCCTTCAAAGCTCGTCCCGGACGTCCTCAAGAACACGGACGTCAAGATCGCGCACCGTCTCGTCGACCGTGAAGACCGCGAAATGATCGGAGCCACCATGAATCTGACCAAAGAGCAGACCGGCGAGTTGGCGCGACTGAAACCCGGAACGGGCATCGTGTACTACGGCGGGCTCCGGCAGGCGGTAAAAGTCCAAGTCCCCCGCGAAAGCGACGTCCAGAAAAGAAAGAAAGACCATGAAAAAGCACTTAGATTCCATGTCTGACCGCGAACGAACGCTCGCAATCATCGCCGGGCAGAGCCTGGTCGTCTTCCTGAAAGGGGACAACAGGGCGATTGCATCTTTCCGCGAAGGATATGTCGAGCATTGGCACAAACTGCAGGGTTCACGACCCGAAATCGACATCGTCGAAGAAACCGTTGCGGCGGGAAGAACGTTCGCGGAGATTTTGGGCCGTCGTTACGGATGGAACAGTAATGCCGTGGAAATGCTGTCCCGCAAAATCGAGGACGTTCTCCGCCCTTGGTTGTCCGGGAACGATCCGGCCTGGCCGATTTCGGATCTCCGGGTGGTCGATTTGTGGAGCGGAATCTCCTCCGGCGTCTGCGCCACGCACCCCATTCCCCTGTCGCTTCTGGATTATGTCGTGATGACCCTTTTGCCGATCGTGTGCGCGAAAGAGGTGCGTAAAACGGCGATGGAGCTGACGGCTTTCATGAAAGAACGAGACAATCCGACAAAAGCCGTCGACGCCGCGTTGAGCGAGTGCGTGAAGCGCCTTTGTTGCGGGATTGCAATGTCCAAGGATCTCGAACGGGAATTGAAACTGGTCGTGTTGCTTCACATGCCGAAAAACGAAGAGATCCTTTCGGCAAACGCGGGATTCGCGTACAAAATGCTTCAAAGGCAGTTCGCAAAAGAGGAGGTGAAATGATGGAACCCGTGTCGACTTCCGTTGTTTCCGGATCGGCTGCGGCCACTGCGTCCGCAACCGCCGGTACGACGGCTTCTGCCGCCGGCGGCGCGTCCGCGACAGAGGCTGCACGTCAGGCGGCAATCGTGCGCCAGCTCGCTTCAACCTTTGTCAAATCGGCCGAGTTACAAACGGTGCGGGACAGCGAGATCATCGATGAATTCGCATCGCCCATCTATGCGGGGCTGGCAATGGCTCCATCCGGCCAGATGACGACGATCAAGACGCCGGGCCTTCTTGTAAGTCCGCCAATCGACAACTCGCCTGTTCCGGAGGTGCTGGGCCCCATGGGAACGCCGACGGAGAAGGTTCCCGCTCCGATCGTATCGTCAGACCCTGCGACGCCCGCGCCGGCCAAGAAACCCGCAGTCCGGGAGTTGCTCGATCGGCAGTATGACACGCCGACCATTCGAGAGCAGCTTGATGCGGGCGAAAGCACGATTGTCGTGGAACGAAGAATCGTGGACGAGAAAGTGGTCGACAATGGCAATCAAAAGTCGGCTGTGTGCCTGATCGAAGAGCGCGTGATCGACAGGAAGTATTTTGGCCACGGCAACCTAACCGATCTTATCTCCGAGATCAGACATGGACACATACCGACGATTCGTCAGTTGTACCTTGCCGTCGTCGATTTGGCCGATCTTGCCACTTTCAAGCTCTTCCAACCTTTGTTTCTCCGGGCGAAATTGGAACCCGCGAAGTACCGGTTGCGCCAGATTTCGGCAGACATCCAGCACAAGGAAGTGTTCGTTCCCTCGCCGAAACAAGATCGAAAGACCTTTTCGATTGACCGGCAGGTGGAAAAACGCGGATGGTTCAAGCCTGATCATGTCATAGAGAAAAATGGTCATGTCGAGGTCAACAAGGAGAAAAGCGTCGAAATCAAGGTGCTGAACGCAAAGAGCCTCTGCACCGTGGAATTCGACAAGGAACAATGTGAAAACTTGAAGTCGCGCCGCCAGGAATTGGAAGACATGCTTGGAGACGGGAAGTCGTTGGTCCGAATTGAAAACCTGTTGCCACCCGATGCGATTGCCGACATCAACTGCAAGGCAATGGCTTGGGTCCATGAAAGAGTGGTAACGACCACCTCCCGTCACGTCACGACAGAAGAGTTCACCCGTGCGTTTGGAAAGGACCTTGGCGGTTTGCTTGGAAAACGCGTCGACGCTTCGGACGCGGTGATAACGGAAGAGGTGCAAGACACGGTTTCCGAGTATTTGTCCCCTTCCGACATGATCAATCTTGACAAGATTGATACGTACCAGCAGGCTGTGGACGTTTTTTCGTCGCTCCAGAAGACGGCAACGGTCAAGTTCGATTCCAAAACGGTCGATTCCTTCGTAGTTCCCGGCAACGGCACGACTTTCAAAGACGGTTGGATTACGTATGTTCCTGGAGGGTCGTTGGTCACCCTTGTCAGCAAGAAGGACCTTGGATGCAACTTGACGGGATGGGACGTATTCTGGGCAGGAGTTGACGTAGCGACGCTGGCACTGGCTGTCGGGGCCGTTGCAAAAAGCGGTGCAAAGGCCGCGGCAGTGGGGGTTGCCAAAGGCAGTACAAAGGCTGCGGCTCAAGGCGGTGCAAAGGTCGCGGCTCAAGGCGCTGCCAAAGGAGGTGTAAAGGGCGCAGCTCAAAGCGTTGCAAAAGGCGGTGCAAAGGCTGCGGTTCAAGGCACTGCAAAAGGCGGTGCGAAGGCTGCGGTTCAAGGCGCTGCAAAAGGCAGTGCAAATGTCGGAACAACAGGTGTTGTCAAAGGCGCGGCAACTAATTCTTCCAAAGCTGCGGCAAAGAACGGCTTGACGCAAAGCGGGATGGTCAAAATCAAAAACGCCGGAGGAGCTGGAGCCAAGGCAAAGCCGGCAATTGGTATATCCCGTCCCGAAATCACCTATAAGAACATTCCGCGCAATAATGGATCGTGGACAGGAATTCCTGGAAACTCGACATGGAAACCCACCCCCAATGCCATTCCATCAAATCCAATGGTCAATCCGAACGGCAAAAGGTTTTCAACGATACTTCGAGAAAACAACATGAGAAATGGGATACCCTTTAAAAGAGGATTTCCCGACTTCGGAAATGGAACGAAGGCGACTGTCAAAATTGACAATCTGATTGTCAAACGTCCAATCAATTTCGGAAAAGGAGACTCGATTCTCGCGCAACAAGTGCGGAACGGCAAGGCGGAGCCATCAATCGTTCGAGGTCTTAAACGGATGGGCGTCAATCCCAAACACGCTACAAAAGGTGATATTTCCAGGTTTCGAAGGCAATTCAACCTAACGTGGCATGAGCATCAAAATGGACATACTTTGCAATTGATTCCGAAAGAGCTCCATGGTACAATCCCGCACAAAGGAGGCATTTCAGTGCTGAAAGAGAAAACGCTCCCCTCTGCCAGGCATGTAGGCCCGACATCGCGCAATTCAATGAAAACAGCTTACCAAACCACTATCTACTACCCGGAAATGGAACGATCCGGCGTTTCTCTCGCAACGACAAACCAAGGTGTTTGACAATGAGAACAATCAACGATGAAGCTTTCGGAAAGCTGACCTACAACAATCAGTGGGAGAGGCCGTTTCAGGTTTCTCTTTGGGGGAGTCCCAGAAATCTTTGGTTGATCGTCGAATCCGAAACGGATGACGATGAATCCGTGTCGCAAATCCAACGCAAAGCATACGAAGACTTTCTCTCCCGGCATGAAACCATGGAACACGAAATACTGACGAAACTCGTCCAGTATTCTCGAAAAGAACTTGGAGCAGACAACTGTACGGAGGCCAACTTCCTTCAACACAACGAGCCCTCGTCGCTGTTTTTTCCCTTATCAGGCGAATGGGCGGTATTGTTCGAGTCTGCATTTGACGAGGAGGGCGGGTTGGCGGCCGTTGTTCGCGACGGACAGATTGAAGTCGGTCCTCAAGACATCATTCTCTGAAGAGGAAAGATCATGAAAAACATACTCACTAACGAACAGGTCTCGGGAATTTGCAACATTCTGACGCAGTATGCGCCGGATGGTTGGACAGAGTTGAAAATGCACCTCGTCACGGACGAGAACCATACAGAGGTCACGACTTGGGCGGTGACGGGGCAAAATCCAGAACATGGATTCCGCTTGGATGCCGACGACCGCGCGGTCCTCGATAATATGATCGATGCGGCTTGGGAATCCAGCGGTCGCTCTTGGTCAAGCATGGACTTCTCCGTAACAGCAAATGGCGGGTTCACGCTTGCCGTCCAATAGCACATTGATTCACTTTACTCACGATAGTCACATAAAAGAACTGCCACCATGAAACAAAAAGCGCAAACGGTGATCTGTCCGCACTGCGGGGAGGACTTCGACGTGAGGGAGAACGGGCGGTACATCTGCCCGGAGTGCGAGAACTGCGTGGACGTGGACGACTGGTTCGACACGCCGCACGTCATGCAGCCGGACGGAGTGACGTGCGGCTGGGCGACGACGAAGTGGCTGCTCTCCGCCTTCGGCCTCGAAGTTCCTTCCGACCGGAAGCTCGAACGGGAGCTGCACGTCCGGAAGGCGCATGACGGACTGTCCGGGGCGATCGTCCGGGGATTCAACTCGCTCGTCCGCGCCATCGGAAGCCAGTGGGACTGGCGCGGCATCGGTCCGGATGACCTTTCCGGAACGCTCCCCACCGACCTCGTCGCGACGCTCTGGCGCCGCGGGCTCGAGCCCGTGTTCCCGGGCCTCGGCGGGCTGATCGACTATTCCAGCTACGAGGACTACATGAAGGACGTGTTCGCGCGGCACGGGCGTTTCGCGATGTTCTACGTCAAGCCGGAATACGCCCACTGGATCGGCATCGAGAAGTTCAACGGGAAGATCCGCGTGATGGACCCGGCAAAATGCGGCTACACGTCCTTCAAGCAACATGAGGCGATCCGGGACAAGAAGATCGTCTCCTCCTGCATGATCGGCTTCGTGCGGGCGTGACGCCGCGCGGCGGCCGACGTCCTCCGTGGCGGGGTCCACACCCCGCCACGGGAAGCGAGCGAAGCCGCGCTTGTCGCGCGGCGGGGCATCGTGTAGAATACGCGGCCAC
>JAEEGL013854088.1_pt1 | contig 12076 bp, 10 predicted proteins | sample 9134231 | NCBI WGS metagenome assembly JAEEGL01 (sample SAMN16246548, study PRJNA631951) | gut metagenome | biome: gut microbiome; feature: rumen; material: fiber-attached | host: Bos | place: Iran: Karaj | collected 2018-10
GCGATCGCCATTTTGGAAAAGCTTCGCGAAAGCGGGGCAAACTTCCTTGTGACCACGCACTATCCGGAGGTTAAGGAATACGCCGGAAGGAGCGAAGGCATAATAAATGCGAGAATGGTGTTCGATAAACAGACGCTGAAACCCACTTATCAAATGATCGTAGGCGAAGCGGGGGAAAGCTGTGCGTTCTATATCGCGGACCGACTCGGTATGCCGAAGGATATGTTAAACATTGCTGTTAAAGCAGCCTATGGAGAAAATGCGGTTGGTTCTTACGGCTTTCAAAATGAAGCGCTTGAAAAAACGCGCACAGGGAAAAGGATCAGCAGAACAAAGGCAAGTCATAAGTCAAATGATGTGTCTGCCAAGTTCCGGATCGGTGACAGCGTTATTGTGTTTCCGGATAAGAAGACCGGCATCGTATGCGAAGAAGTGAATGACAAGGGCGTTCTTCGGGTGCAGATCGCAAAACGCAAAATATGGATCAATCACAAGCGAGTCAAACTCCGCGTAAAGGCTGAGGAGCTGTACCCCGAGGATTACGATATGTCCATCGTTTTTGACAGCGCGGAAACAAGGAAGAAACGCCATGATATGAGGCGGAAGTACACGACCGAAGTGATCGAATACAAAGAAGATGAATAATATGGGAGGCATGACATGATGAAAGATTATCCATACAGCGTAAGAGACGTGCACATAAGTGATCCCTTTATCCTGGCGGATGAAAAGACCGGATTTTATTATACCTACGTTCAGTTTGCGGATACCGGGCGTTTCCCGCAGGCAAAAGTCGACGAACCCTGCTTCTACGTCCTGAGATCTCCCGATCTCATAAACTGGACGGAGCCTAAGGTCTGCTTCAGAAAAGGTGATTTCTGGGCGGATAAGGACTACTGGGCTCCGGAATGTCATGTGTGGAACGGAAGATACTATCTGATCTCTTCATTTCGGGCAGAGGGAAAATACAGGGGCTGTCAGTGTCTTGTTTCGGATCACCCTGAAGGACCTTTTGTTCCCGTGGGTAAAGGTCCTGTAACTCCCAAAGGCTGGCATTGCCTTGACGGCACGTTGTTTACGGATGGAGAAGGGGAACCGTGGATGGTGTTCTGTCATGAATGGATGCAGGTTTATGACGGACAGATTTGTGCGGTGAAGCTTAACCGGGATCTGTCGGAAGCGGTATCGGAACCGGAGATACTGTTCAGGGCATCAGATGCGCCCTGGAGGGGAAATACTGCCGCAGACGGCGGACTTGTGACTGACGGACCCTTCCTTTACAGGATGAAGTCCGGAACACTTATCATGCTGTGGTCAAGCTTTTCCGAAAAGGGCGGGTACACCGTAGGCTATGCCAGATCGGCTACAGGAACTATATACGGCCCGTGGATACAGGAAAAGATACCTCTTTACGCTTTGGACGGCGGGCACGCCATGCTGTTCAGGAGCTTTCACGGGGAATTGATGATGTCGCTTCACTGTCCGAACATACATCCCAGGAAGAGGATACTTCTCTTTGAGATGACCGAAACAAAAGACCGACTGGAGATCAGAAATGAGATCACCGGGAACTGGTACAATAACGCGGGCGGAGCTGCCGAGCATTGGCGGTATAAAAGCCCCTGCACCGAACCCTTCTTCTTTGACGGGGCGAAAGAATAAAACACATCACATACGCATTACGCATCAAGTGTTTACCCTTCAAAAGTCATGTGATATTATTACATTATCGTGCGATTGTTATAAAAAACAGGTGAATACAATTATCTGCTTAAAAGCGGCAAATACGGAAGAATCCACCATGAAGATGAAAAAGAGTTTTATACCGGGGTGAAAAGAGGGTAATTAAATGACGAAAGAATACGATATCGTACCGCTTCCGAAGGGTAAGTGGAAAGGAACGCCTATCCCGCTTGTTACAAGGAGCGACAGCTATTACGATTTTGAGATAGATCCGCTTGATAAAGATGGATGCACGATCAAGATCGTGAGAAAACCCGCGGAAAACGAAATAATACATACCCCTGAAGAATATGATTTCCCCGATTCTCTTTATCAGGATCACTGGGAAAAGGCCGAGGCATACGGAGTTGTAAGCGGTGATGGGAAACTACTGGCATGTATTGAAGTATGTCCGGAGGAATGGTCGAACAGGCTGCTGGTCACCGAATTATGGGTATCGGATGAACTTCAGGGCAAAGGTCTCGGAAAAAACCTTATGGATAAGGCGAAAGAGATCGGGAAAATGCAGAACCGCCGTGCCATTATCCTTGAGACACAGTCATGCAATACAAAGGCGATAGGGTTTTATCTCCATCAGGGCTTTGAGATCATCGGGTTTGACACATGCTGCTACACAAACAATGATATCGGAAGACGGGAAGTGCGTATAAATCTCGGATTCTTTTATGACCGTCTGGGCCGGAGAAGATAAAAAAGAAGAGTGTTTTGGCGGAACCGTACCTGGGAGAATAACAGCATGGAAGCGTCGGACAGCAATAAAACAAAGCAATATTACGCAAGCCTGTCATCGGATGACCTGTGTCAATGCAAGTATTGCAGGGCCTATATGAAGGGGATAAGGGACGCTGCTCCGGAAGCAGCGGATCTGTTGGAAACACTGGGCGCAGATATAGAAAAACCCTTTGAGGTACTTCCGCTTTACGAAGACGGCCCTGCCATGGTTTATTCCGGAGCGCAGTATATCGTATTCGGAAAGAAAGAAGATTTTACCGAAAGATCGGACGGTGTGTTTTCTCTCTTTGTAACGGAAGACCACCCGCCTTTTGGATCGGATGAAGGGTATTATGTGATAGAACTTCGGTTTAAGGGTCTTATCACATGTTTTAACGAATAAAAATTAGGAGGATAATACCATGAAAAAAAGACGCAGCCCTTTTATGATAATCCATCTGATCATGATGATCGTGATGATACTTGTTATGTCGGTCACCGCAATAGCGCTCTTTGTCATTGATAAAACGACGGATTATAATCCTTCCTTCGGATCCTATGAGGTAGGCATTTATTGTATCGCCCTGCTCAATGTTCTTGCGCTCGTATGCGGACTTATATACCTTTTGCGGGGCTACAGCAAAAACGCCGCCGGTTTTTACAGGGCGTTTCTTATGTTTACCGCCGCATTTCTTTTGCTCACTGTAATCTACAACTTTATGGTTGGCGGGTTTGATGTCGGGATCATACTTCGTATAGTGAAGATCCTTATCCTGTTCGTTATGGTGTTCGGAAAGGATCTCGGCAAGAAAACGACATGGATACTTTTTGGTGTCATGGTCGTGATCGATGTGGTAAATGAACTGACCGGCAATGATCAGAGCATCCTGGCCTACAGGATGGTATCACTCGTTTCGGAGCTTGTCATGGACGGTACGATAGCACTTGCCGTCTGCGGCAAATATGCGGATAAAGACGCACGCGGCACGAAATAAACGGATTGACGAATAATAACGGAGTCAAGTGATATGAAAAAGTGGTACGACGACGGAACGGTGAAGATCCGGAGCATGGTGCCGGAGGATGCAAAGATACTGTATGACACGTATCTTTCTTACGGATGGCATCCCGAGTTAAAGATATACGAAGACTATTACAAAGAGCAGGAAGCGGGGGATCGCATTGTATTCATCGCAGAATACAATGGCGAAGTAAAGGGACAGTGCACTCTTGTCCTTCATCCCACGGAAGGACCCTGGGGCGGGAAGGATTATCCCGAGATCGTCGATCTTACGGTGTTCTTTGATGTTCACGGAAAAGGGATAGGAACGAAGCTTTTAGACGCTGCGGAAAGCGAAGCGGCGAAGATCTCCGATATGGTGTTCCTTGCTGTGGGCGTTCATTCCGGGTACGGGCCTGCGCAGCGGATATATGTCAAACGCGGATATATTCCCGACGGAAGCGGGGTATGGTATAAAAACAAAGTGCTGGCTCAGTATGCGCCATGCGTTAATGATGATGATCTGCTGTTGTTCCTGTCAAAAAATCTGGTCCGAAAATAATAAAGCCCGGAAAACTTAATATCCGGACGGGAGAGGGGAAAATGGCATCAAGTATAGTACATCTGGCGATCGTGAGCGAATTGATAAAAATGCTTGATTTCAGCGATCCGGACAGATTGAAGTTCGGGGCGGTAGTAGCAGATGCGGGGGTCAAAGGAAACTCGCATTTGAAGATCAATGTCATGGACGACAAAAAGAAAACCTATGATCTTGACGGGTTCAGGGCGATGTTCGGGAAGAAGATGCTGACCGACGATCTGTACCTCGGGTATTATCTTCATCTTGTGCAGGATGCGCTGTACAGGCATTATGTCTATGACAGGCATCACTGGAATCCCACGCTTCAGGGAAGCATCGAGAAGCTCCACAAAGACTATGCGCTCGTGAATCCCTATCTGGAAGAAAAATACGGGCTTGTAAATGATCTGAAGATCCCGGATGGGTTTGAAAACGAAGATATCAACAGGCTCTGCATTTTCGATGCCCCCGGCTTTATGAAGGAGCTGGCGACCTACTTTATTCCCGTTCCGGAAGAACCTGTATTCTTTTTCACAAAGGAAATGTCCGATGAATTTATCGGAGAGGCGGTGGAATACTGCATTGAAGAGATCCGGAAAATAAGAAACGGGGAAAAGGGCATCGACATGATGGAGTATGCCTGGTACAGAGGAGGAACCCCCGCATAATCCAAATGCACCGCCACCCGGGAAAAACATTTTTGTATAAAATCCATAAAACTATTTCATTTCGATGTAGACCTGCTTAAAATATTTTGACAGGATCTTGGCGAGGCCCGTGTTGTTTGTGGCCTCGCTTGTTTTTGTCCAGGCGTTTTCTATTTCCGATAATTCCGCCTTTTCAAGGTTAAGGTTATAATCCTTTGTGTGCTTGAGACCCCAGTTTCCGACGCTTGCGATGGTCTTGTAGGTCCAGGTGGTCCAGCTCATTCCGGAGTTGTTCACGAGCTTCACGCCCTCATCCCACGCCGCAAGAGAGTTAAACAGCGAGAATTCGCCGAGGAGGCTGGGAACGTTGTAATTCCCGCCTTTTGTGTTGTTGACCCTGCTCCTTAAGTTTCCTATCTGCTGGCCCTTTGCGTTGTCGTAATCATCGTAAAGATAGGTGTGGTACTGGTACATAACGTTTTCCCAGCCGTATTTTTCCGGAGCCGGAAGATCCGATGCATTCCATGTGGCTTCCATGATGATGACATGATCCGGATCGATCTTTCTGATGCGTTTATACGCTTCGTCATAAACGGTCCAGAGTATATCGTGTAATTCGCTGTCGGGAAGCCCTGTATTGTAGCGGAATGTGCAGTAGGGCTCGTTTAGGAGGTCATAGCCCGCAACCCACGGATTCCCGTTGAAGTGCTCCGCCATAAGCTCCCAGATCGCGTAGTACAGCTCCTGATTTGCTTTTACGGTTTCTTCGTCACCGAAGAAAAACTCGGATGCCGCCATTTTTTCATCGTGTCCGTCTTTTCCTGAGTGGTCGCTTCCGTTCTGGGAACCGGGCGCGCCGTGCATGTCGAGTATCACATAGATCCCGCGCTTCCCCGCGTTTTCAACGAACCGGTCGAACACGGTATACCAGTCCTCGTAAGGCGTTCCGTTTTCGTCAACGATATTTCTGTACCAGAAGGGGAGCCTTAAGCAGTTGATGCCCAGCTCTTTGCAGTAATCAAAATCCTCTTCGGTGAAAAAGTTATCCTGATAGAGCTTCACAAGGCGCATTGCCTCGTCTTTTCCGAAGCGCTCGGTGAGTACTCTGTAGATGTCTTCCTCTGCAGTAACGTTTTCGGTGTAGGCTCCCACGGTCATCCAGAACTCCTGAAGGAGATAGCCTCCCACGTTTGTGCCCTTTAACTGCACAAGCCCGCCGTTACCGTAGTCGTCCTTAAGCACCTTTCCGGATGCTTTTAAAAACGGTTTTTCCGATATTTTGTCTTCGCGCTCCATGTAGTTTTCCTCCTCGGTCTTTCCGTAGTTTTCAAAGGCTGCGGGCACCTGTCCGCCAACTCTTAATCCGCTGTCTTTTTTTGAATCGCCGCATCCTGTGACAAGCCCTGTGATCAGCGCTGTTACCGCGATGAAGGCAAGTAATCTCTTCTTCATACTTTGTGTTTCCCCTTTAGATATGGTTCTAATATAATTATAATAACAGAATCCCCATGCGCACAAGTAGAAAACGTTTTTATTCACACCTTTTGAAACATCCTTTTTTAATTTTACGACCTGTACCTTGACGTGATGTACAAGGATGTGGACAACCACGAGGGCTTCAAGGATTTTTACCTTGATCTCGCAAGAGAATACGGAAAAGACGGTGTGATAGACATTGCCTGCGGAACAGGCGCTGGCCTTCTTCATCCCGAATTTTTATATCTTCCGGGTCTGTGATGAGAGATAGTCATAAAAACACCGGAAATACCATAAAAAGTACTTCCGGTGTTTTTTATCACTCAACGCATATAGAAGCGATCAGATGTGAGTGAATCTCTGAACCTCGTCTTTCAGGCTGTCTGAGATATTGTTGTTCTTTTCGGCTTCGTCACGGATATCGCTCATGGAGCCTGCAAGTTTTGTTGCTTCCTCGGCAACCATATTGATACCGGATGAGCTTTCGGTAACGGCATGGTTAACATTGTCCACGCTTCTGGATACTTCGGAAAGAGTGGAAGAGAGGTTCTTTGAATTCTCTTGGAATTCTCCGAGGATACCTTTCATGCTCTCTGCATCCTGGAAATACTGTTCGGAATATCCCACGAACTGCTCGTAATCGTTAAGAACGGATTCGTCAACATAACGGAGGATCTCTTCGGCATTCTTTGAAAGAAGCGAAACGGCTTCATTAACGATAACGCTGAGGGACTGGATATTGTTTGCGGCATCACGGCTGGAATCCGCAAGTACTCTGATCTCGTCCGCAACAACCGCGAAACCTCTGCCGGCATCACCTGCTCTTGCTGCTTCGATGGATGCGTTAAGGGCAAGGAGGTTGGTCTGGCTGGAGATGTTAAGGATCTCATCCGTGAGCTTGTTGATCTTTTCAACGTTCTTACTGTTAGCGATGGCTTCGTTAAGGTTGGCTCTTCTTTCTCCGATCATTGACTCAGCATTTCTCTTATTTGTAGCGGAGAAGTCTTTAACCTTATTTGCTCTCTGCTGAACATCACCGACAAAACTGTAACCCTCGTTTACACGCTCGTTCATGGTCTTTGCCTGCTCGGAGATGTCTGTTGCACTGTCTGCGAGACGTTCAACGGTATTGTTGATCTCCTGCATATTTGCGGCAAGTTCCTCGGATACTGCGGAAACATTAGATGTACTTTCGTTAGAGGCTTTTATCTCGTTATTAAGATGGGTTACGGATTCGCTTAAGTTGCCGGATTCTTCGCGGATCTTTCTGATGATGTTCTGAAGCTGATCCATGAAGGAATTGATGCCGTTGAGGAGCTTGGTGATCTCGTCGTCTCCTTTGGTCTCAAATCTTTCGGTGAGGTCTCCGTTTCCTTTGGAGATGCCGTCGATGATGGTTGACATTTTGTTTGCGGCCATAACTGCGGGCTTGATGATACGTTTTAACTGGAAGAAGATGACAACCGCAACAGCAAGGAATATCACAACGAAGATAACCGTCAGATAATTCAGGGTCATTGCTATCTTATTTGCTTCTGCCTGTGCCTCTGCAACTTTTGCATCCGAAGCTTCTCTTATGGTATATTCACCGAGGATTCTGACTGAGACGTTCGACATTGTTCCGTCGCTGCCTTTTTCCTGAACATAAGCGCCGTCCTTAAAAAGGCTGACTGCGAAACCTTCAACATAACGGGACTGCGTAGCCATGTTCTGTGCATCGATCCACCACTGGGAAGTTATGTTTCCGAACTCATCATATTCAAGAGTGGGATTTGAGGAATAAGCGGTGAAAAGCTTTTTATATACTTCGGTCATATATTCCGTTGCATCGATAAGACCGAGGATAGACCAGTTAAGGAGCTTTGCGTTTGCTTCTTCTTCGGGCAGAGTGTCGAGATAACCGAGGACATCACCTTTTACCTGAACAATATTATATGATTCATCGTACACATCGGCATATTCTGTCTGGATCTTTATGAGCTGATCGAGAGTGACAGGGTATCTGTCATCATACATTTCCATGAGCATCGGGCGGATGCTGTCCAGAGACTCCTGCATGAGTTCGCATTCCTGAACGCCTGCGATTCCATAGAAATATCCCATGTAGCCCATGTTGTCACGGGACAGATCTTTCATCTGATAAACTCTTTTTACAAGTGACTGGACATTTGTGGTGATGAGACCGATGTTCCTCTCAAGGTTAACATTCTCGGCGGCAAGCTGATTAGCAGCATTTCCAAGTTTTTTAACATTGGAACTCACAACGATCATACATACGAGAAAAATAATGGGAAGAAGAGCGACAATGCACATGATCTTAGAAGTGATGGATTTAAACATGTGGGGTACCTCCGTTAAGTTTAAACAATCAAGCATCAGTTTTCGGGTATCCGAATATGGCTTATCGTTTATTATATAACTTTTTCGCTAAAAATGGAACAATAGAATAAAGATTTTCTTATTATAAGCGAATTATTTGTTTTTAATAAAGAAAAAAGAAAATAATCAAAATATGCTTTTTCGGAATTGTTTTTCGTGATACGATATGAGTTACCCTATTTAAAATAGAAAGGCAAAACGGAGGTAGTCATGAACAAAAAGGATAAAGCGGTAAAATCCATCGGCTCCAAACTGTCCCTTATCTTTGCCATCATGCTCGTTATAAGCATAGTTGCGGCAGAGGGCATAGTTGCGGGACTCGGATGGAAGATGGTGAATAACCTTATCAACACATCCATCATCAACGAAGTGTCCACGGATGCCGGAAACATAAATAAGGAACTCACCGCCACATTTTATTACCTTAACGGTGTTGCGGATGCCGTTGAGCAGAACTATTTCGAAGACAATGATGCACTCATGGCTTACCTTGAGGGCACCGTCGGCAGATATAAGCTGATCCCCACAGGATCCTATCTTTGCCTTGATGACGGAACCTTCCTGTTCCCCACGGATCCGGAATTCGGATATGATGCTACCGGGCAGGACTATTTCCTCGAAGCCATGGCTTATCCAAACAGCTGGTTCTATTTCTGGGATGTTCCTTACTTTGATGCGTCCACAGGCGGACTTTGCTCCACAGTACAGAGAAAGGTAACATTGCGTGACGGAAGAGTGGGTGTATTCATTGCAGACCTTATGATGTCCTCATTCCAGACAACCATCGACAATATCAGCCTTTATGACACAGGTAAGGCAATGATAATCACAAAGAGCGGTCAGGTGCTCTGCTATTCCGATCAGGACATATGCGGCTATACCGTCGATGAGATCATCGAAGCGGGAGCCTATGCGGATTCCGAGTTCCTTACATCAGTCAGGGATGTGGTCCAGGGCGATGACGGCGTGGTGACAACAATGAAGGCTGCAGGCAAGAACTATTATGTCTGCACATCCACCATCAGCGGTACCGACTGGAAGGTTGTTATCTACATACCCGTTAATGAAGTTCTTTCATCCGTAAACAGTATAATAATCGCACTTGTTATATTCACTGTAGTTGCGGTAGTTGCTGTTGTTCTCATCATGACCCGGATCCTTTACGTCATGATCAAGAAGCCTGTAGGCATTCTTACGGGCAACATCGGGAATATCGCAGCAGGAGACTTTACCATTCAGGTGGAATCCGAAGGAAACGACGAGATAGCGCTCATGAACACTGCCATGAAGGACTTCGTTGGCAGCATGAGAGATACCATAAAAGAGATCAAGGATATATCCGAGAATCTCCGTACCGAAGCAAATACCTCGAGAGATACCGCAGATTCACTGGAGACCGCAGCAAAAGAGCAGTCCGAATCCATGGAGATGGTACGTCAGAACATTTCCAATATCTCCGATGCGGTAACGGAAGTTGCGGAATCCGCTACGAAACTTGCTCAGACTATTGAAGAAGTCAATAAGGGTGAGAGTCATATCGAGGCATCCATGAACGCTCTTGTTGAGAAGGCAGGCCACGGACAGAAGGATATGATGACCGTTGCGGACGGCATGGGTGATGTTGTCAACTCCATGCAGGAAATGGCAGACGCCGTTAAGAGCGTTGATGAAGCTGCAAATCAGATCAACAATATCGTTGACATGATCAATGCAATTTCTTCACAGACAAACCTTCTTTCACGGAATGCGTCGATTGAGGCAGCCCGTGCGGGTGAAGCCGGAAGAGGATTTGCAGTCGTTGCTTCCGAGATCGGTGAGCTCGCAAAGAACTCTTCAAGCGCTACAAGCCAGATCGGTTCCATCATCAGCGATATGTCCGCAAGGGTTAAGCTTCTTTCGGAGAAGTCGGAAGCAAACTCAGAGCTTATCAATAACAGTGCTCAGTATGTAAATACCGCCGCAGCAACATTCCAGCAGATAACCGCAGAGCTTTCGGACGCTACCGAGACGCTTAACAACATTGCCAAGCAGGTGGCTGTCGTTAATGATGTTGCGCTTAACATGGCTTCCATCTCGGAAGAGCAGTCAGCATCCACCGAAGAGATATCAACTGCTGTCGAACATGTTTCGGTTGCCGCAAAGGAAGTCGCAGATTCCAGCGATACGGTTTCCAGCGCCGCAAAAGCCGTTGCTGATGCGGTTGAGACCATCAACAACAATCTCGATCGTTTCGTCATCTGAAAATAATGAATCTTGTCATGGTCAAATAATATTTGACCATGACATTTTTTTGTATATAATGGTAATGGTGCGAATAATTTGATTTTTCATGAGGTATATTTATGGCTGACTGGGTTATAGTAGTTGACGACGATATGACAAACTTGAAGATGGCGGGTCATACACTGAGTAAGAACGGTATGAAGGTCACTGCTTTAAAGAGCGGACAGGCACTTCTTGCCTTCCTTGAAAACAGTGAAAAACCCGATCTCATCCTTCTTGACATAAAGATGCCCGGTATGGACGGCTTTGAGACCATGAGGAACCTCAAACAGCTTGATAACGGACAGAACACTGTTCCGGTCATCTTCCTTACCGCCGATGAAGATCCCGATTCCGAGACACTGGGACTTGAACTCGGAGCCATGGATTTCATAAAGAAACCGTTTATTCCTGAGGTTTTCACACTCCGTGTAAGACATATCATCGACCTCATCAGACTTCAGACAAATCTTGCCCATGAAGTCGAAAAGAAGACGATGGAAAATGAAAAGATATTCCTTCATGTCGTTTCGGCACTTGCGGAGGCCATCGATGCAAAGGACAATTACACAAACGGTCACTCCGGACGTGTTGCGGATTACTCAAGAGAGATAGCAAAGCGCTACGGCTATTCCGCAAAGGAACAGAACGACATCTTCATGATGGGACTTCTTCACGATGTTGGAAAGATCGGTATTCCCGACGCAGTGATCAACAAGCCTTCAAGACTTTCCGACGACGAATACGAAACCATCAAGACCCATCCGGTCCTCGGAGCAAGGATACTGGGAAAGATAAAGGAGATGCCGAGCCTCGCCAACGGCGCAAGGTGGCATCATGAAAGGTTTGACGGCAAAGGCTATCCCGACGGACTTTCGGGTAATGACATTCCGGTGGAGGCAAGGATAATCGCGGTAGCCGATTCCTACGATGCCATGACGAGCCACAGAAGCTATCGAAATCCTCTTGAACAGGCGGTTGTCAGAGAAGAACTTGTCAAAGGCAGAGGAAATCAGTTCGATCCCACCTTTGCGGACATCATGATCGAAATGATCGATGAAGACCTTCAATATACCATGAAAGAAGAATAGAAAAAAAGGGGCGATGAGTCCCTTTTTTCTTGACTTACCATGCATCCAAGTGTTAAAGTATAGGGGCATTTGTTAAATCTTGACTTTATAAAAAAGGAATATGAGTATGAAAAAAATATTGGACGAACTGTCAAAATACTTTGGAGAAGCTTTTGAAAAGGCCGGATACAGGGCTGAACTCGGAAAA
>JAEEGL014058913.1_pt1 | contig 12076 bp, 6 predicted proteins | sample 9134231 | NCBI WGS metagenome assembly JAEEGL01 (sample SAMN16246548, study PRJNA631951) | gut metagenome | biome: gut microbiome; feature: rumen; material: fiber-attached | host: Bos | place: Iran: Karaj | collected 2018-10
GCAGCTTCAATAAGAGCACCACGGTTGAGCTTGTTCTGGTTTTCGAGCAAGGTAGCAATCACGCTGGCTTCTGCACGGGTATGCATAGCCGGGCCGAGGTTGGACTCAAGCACGGACTGCCACTTGCGAGTAAGATTCTTCTTCTGAAGTGTCTGCATAGTGTTACCTACTTAGGTTGTGCCTTTTCGGCAGCACCATGCTGCTCAAAGGCTTCTTGACATATTGTTTAGCAGACCTCGAAAAAGTCGTTAAAAATGGGTCAAAAACCTACATTGAAATGAAAAAGGCGACCTTTTGGCCGCCTTTTGGTTACTACATACCAGTCATCGGAGGAGGAGGTGGAGCACCGCCGCCCATATCACCACCGCCCATCGGTGCGCCGCCTTCATCACCTTCGTCGCCGCCTTCACCAGCAGCCTCGTCCTCTTCCTCCTTGCACCATTTCTTGTTGAGGAGGTAGACTTCGTCGGTGAGACGCAAGCCATAACGGAGAGCAAACTGCTTGGAAAGTGCTCCGTTCGGGTTTTCCTTAGACGACACATGCTTCATCATCGAGTCAAACACGGCGAGCTTTGTCGTCCATTCCTCTGAATCGATGAAGTTCTTGAATCCGTTGGACTTCTTGAAGCGAATGGTAAAGAGTTCTTGAATCTTGATGTTGTCATCGATGGAGTTGTCAGTATTGAGCACCATGATGAGGAGTCTGATAAGGATTTCCTCAAACGGTGTCTGGTAGCGTTCAACCAAGCGAGCAAAGGACACTTCGGCCTGAGTAACTTCACCAATTTTACCTTGAGAATAGTTCTGAGAGTCACCAGCGAGAGCAGTAATGCGTCCCGGCGGAACCATCAAGGCATTGACAAGGTTTCTTTTAAAGAACTTGAGGTCATCAATATTTCCAAGCTGTTCGCCACCGGCCATTCGTTCAATGCCAGAACCAGTACGACCGTTTCCAACGCCAATAACAAAGTGTTCCGTAAGACCGATTGCCTTACCAAAGTTCGTAATCTCGCCAGTCATCGGGTTGTAATCCAGCTTTCTGGAGAACATCTTGGACTGGTCTTTCATAAACTTTTCAGCCGTTGCTTTGGTCATACCGGAAATGTCGCACTTGAGCACGAGCTTTTCCGAACCCCAGAGAACACGGTACATAACGACAGAGTCTTCAATGGTATTGAGTTGGTTATACGGTTTCATAGCCGGTTCGAGAATCGAACGAGGGTCATTGATGCCGCCGGGGCCAGCCATACCAAGGGAAGCGTAAAGAATCTGCTGCGGAGAGAAGTCAATGTAGTTCTTGCCGTTGGTCTGCTGGGACACGGGTCCGGTGAGCATCTGGCGGAAACCGATGATAAGGTTATCCTGAACCACGACAATCATATTTTCTTCAGGAAGCATATTGAGGCCAACAATCTTGTTTGATTCGACATCGTAAATGACTTCAAAGAAGATACGGCCACGAGTGAGGAGGTACTTCATGTACTCCCAACCCTTACTATGAAGCTGGAAAATGCGTCGTAACACTTGCTGGCGGAAAATCTTACCAATCTTAATCTTGACGGCATCGCCAATTTCGGCATCGGGGTCAATCTTCAAGGAACAGATTTCGTCAAGGTCGTCCTTGTACATACCCTCATTGCAAAGCTGGATAAGGGACTCGTTGACTTCGGAACGGCAAGCGACCGTGTCGTACTTGAGAGCGCGTTCCACATTCTTGCGCCAGTAGAGTTCGACTTGGTTTTCGGCAATCGCGTTCTGGATGCGCTGCGGGTCGATCTTGTCGGTCGCGATACCCAAAGCTGGCATATAGCTGCTGAAACCGTCCGGCGAGTTGCCGTTCGGGTACATCATCTGTGAAATGCCCTGACCCACGATGTTGCGCGATGCACGAATCTGCCTTACAACATCGCCACGGTTAAAGATTCGGTCAAACAGCTGACCCTTTTCGTTTGCCGCGCCATAATCGCGCACATGGGAAAGTACGCGAGAAGCCACGGTATCATTCTTAGGTAGTTTTTTTGATAACATATTTTATCCCCAAGACAAAATTAGTCCGTTATACTCAATGACAAACTTGGGGACTCGTTCCTTCAAGTAGAAGTCCTTGAGTTCAGTAAAATGAATGTTCTTAGAAAGCAGTCTTTTGCCAAGCAAGAGACAGTTCGATATGTAGATGAAATCGTCCGCACCTACATGAAACATAGGCTTTCCGTTATAATTATCCGCCATAGGACGCCAGCTGCCTCCATAGGCGAGCATAGTTGTCGCCGTCGTCAGTTTTTTTAGAGCAAAGGTCATTTTTCACGAAATATTTCGCCAAACGGACGGCCAGCAGATGTCCTTCGGGCAGCAGCTGGCGATAGTCGGCAAGTCCGCCTTTCTTCAAGTAGTCAACGATTTCGTTACGAGAACCGAGTGCGCGGACATTGAAAGTCGCCTCGACCGACGGCAACACATAGCGGTTATAGGAATCATCCGAAACCAATTCGCTATTGTTCTTTATAGCTGACATGATGAAGTTGGCAATGGTAAGGGCGCGTTCGAGACGCTGTTCCTTTGTCATATTGTCGGCCTCGTCATCGACATATTCCGCACGGCCACGCTGTTCTGGCGGCAAATAAGAAGTTTCCTCGACCAGAGCGATAACTGGTTCAAATTTGTCCCAGTAACCGTCCGTCTTCCCGCCGTTCATCAAGTACATAGCGTCGAGGTCATCATAGTCCGCACAGAGAGCGGCAATTCCCTTTTCGCCAAGCAAACCCTTGACTTGCATAATGAACTTGTCAAGCTTCGTGTAAGACCACGAGCCAGCATCGACGCCGTCCATAGGGTTACCCATATCGTCAACGGCTCCGGTGAAGTAGGAATCGCTCTTGTCGATAGGACAGCGAAGACGCTTCATCAGGTACGCATATACCATATCGTCAAATTCGGCCTTCTTGGATTTGTACAGTTTTGCCATAGTTATACCTACTTATTCACCTTGAGCGTCTGGTCATGGGTAAACACCATATCCCAAGCGTTCTTGTTCTTCAAGTTGTCATTGTTGAGATAGCAGAGAACGCTAGGCTGCGGCGCGGGTCCGCTCGATAGAGGCGGATGCGGCTTGCTTTCGTCTTGCCAAACCTCGATATGGAAAGCCGGGTCCTTGACCTTCGGTCCGCCATATTCAGCCGGTCCGTAATAGGCTTTCAGATAACCTTCGAGACGAGCTTCGTAACAAGCGTTATTTATCCGTTTCAGCTGCTCTTCGCTATAATGAAATTCTTTTCTCGTGGAAGACGGACCCAAGTCGATAGCTTGTACGACATTCTGATCTTGTCCGTGGTTTGATACCGGTGTACCAGCCTTCATAAACTCTTCGCATTTTTTCAGCATCTTGGAACGAGCTTCCTCGATGTCGGACTGCTTTTCAAGCCGCTTCAGCGTTCCGTTGTTCACGCGTTTGGACACGTCGGTATATTGCTGGTCAACTTCACGACCATGCGCAGCATAGTTGACAGCGATTTGGCCATTATGGCTCTGACGGTTGTTAAGCATAGCGCGAGTCTGCGCTTCTGGGCTTCGGTATACCGAGGTAATCACGACACCCGGCACTTGAGCCTTCGACAAGATATAACGAATCGTATCCATAGTAATTTCGGAAACTTCGTTAGCACCCTTTTCAGCCCAGTTCAGAATCTTAAAGTTCTTCGGGTCAATTGGAATCGCAATATTCTTGTTTTCGTAAACCTTGATTGTTCCTTTCATTAACCAGCCAAAATTGCGCTTTAGCAAATGCGGCATAGTATGAACTGGTTTTGCCGGAATCTTGCCGAACTCGATTGTATCAACACCGCATTCCCTATAGATTTTATTTGCCTCATCTATTCGGCGAACACGGAGTTCATACGAATTCGGATTGGAATCGTATGTCAAATGAGAAAGTATATCAGCAATAAGTTCAAAATGTAAATAGGCAAGCTTCTTGTTTTGCGGAACGCCGTTTGCCGCAATCATGTTCGTACCATATTCAGCTTGCGTAGCAGTCACTACTTGGTTTTTGTCATCCAAGTATGTCATATCGGGCAACAAATGCAATGTAATTGCCTTCGTAGACCCAATGAGATAGGCCATACCCACATTGGCGCAATAGGAAATGAATCCAGATTCTGGACAAATCTTTGGGTCGACCGCAAGGCCATTCGTCTTAAGATAGCTACAAATTGCAGTTTTCACCGCTTCTGGGCAAGAGTTGTGAGTGATACATCCCCAGTGTAGATACGCCCAGTTGTTATCGTTCTTGATGGCACCCCAGAGCAAAAGCTGAATCATCTTGAAATACGCAAGCTGCAGCTGTCCTTCGGTAAGTTCAAATTCCTTCTGTTCATCTGTCAGTTCGGAATAGCTCTTGTCAGACACCTCATACAATGTGTTAAACTGTTCCGCAGTCAGACCGTTCTGCGCGTCACCGACCGGATTACCTTCACTGTCGATGTCCGGAACAGCAAAAATCATCTTCAGCACTAGCAGTCGTGCAATTCCGCCAGTATTCAACTTAATGCCAGCACCGATTGCCACGCTACCGTCGTCAGCCTCGTAGAACTTGTTTGACTTAAATGTCTCGTGGTCATAGAGGAAAGTCCAATCAGGAGGATAGGTACCTTTCTTGAAGGCATTTGCAAAACTGATTGGAAGACCGTTAAAACCAATGCAAATCGGAGGAATCACATCTGGGTCAAACTTGCAGCCACCTTGGATAGATGCAACCAAGTTAGACAAAGACTGACGAGTCGTTTCAGACGCACCAGCCGTAAGACCACCAAGCGCGGCACCGATACCGTCGAGTTCTGCAGCCGACATTGCGCCACGCTGGTCGAGCTTGTTGATAATTCCTTCAACGCCCGGACAGAGCACACCGTATTCCTCGTTGCTCAAGTAATCTTGGATGATTTCAGCCAACGCGTCGCACAGATCAGAAATTCGATGCTGGTTATAGTCCGGAACGCCAGCGCGTTGCCACGCCGTAAGGTTATTCGCCTCATCCGCGATATCGAAGAAACCGTGCTTCGTCATGATTTCGTAAAACTTGCCGGAAGTACCCTTGGCCTTCTCGGTAGCTTTCTCAATCATTTCCTTGGTTCTTCCAGAAAAATGTCCATTTGGCATCGAGTTCATACAATTTGCAGTTTATATACTTTTGCCGCTTTCCCTTGAAATTAGTCCATAACGCAAAAACCGCCCATTTCGGAGCGGCTTTTGAGGATACTATGAATTATTAGGATTTACGAACCGATTCGACGATCGCGTCAAGCTCCTTCTGGAGGCTGTCGCTTTCGGAACGCTTTGCAGCATCGTCAACGATGGATTCCAGCTGGGTCTTGACTTCCTTGTCGGATTCGCCCATAGTAGACAATACGGATTCAATCATCGCAATCGTCTTGTCATAGGATTCCACCTTCGACTGTTCGGTGGATTCAACAACCGGTTCAGCCTTCGGTGCAACTTCGATGGATTCAAGGATGTTGTCGAGCTTTCCCTGAAGCGCGTTTGCCTTTGCGGCTTCGGCTTCAAGCTGAGCCTTTTCAGCAGCTTCCTTAGAAGCCTTGGCGAAGTTAGCCACGATAGATTCTACCTTGGCGGACTTGCTGCGAGACTGTTCGGACTTTTCGAAGTTGGAAATAACGGCTTCGAGCTGAGCGATGGTCTTTTCCTTCTTTTCCTTGGCCTCGTAAGCTTCAATCTGAGCTTGAACCTTCTCGGCGATACGGTTGGAACGGAATTCCTTGGCAATCGCTTCTACCTTGGCTTCGATTTCGGCTTCTTCAGCACCTTCCTGAACAACCGGCTTCTCGTCGGCAGCAGGGGCAGCACCGCACTCGGTTACAGTCTTGTCATCGGCTGGAGCAGCACCGCACTCGGTCACCGGAGTTTCCTCGGCGGCCGGTTCTTCGGCAGCCGGTTCTTCGGCCGATTCAGTCGTTGCAACAGCTTCGCCTTCCGGAACTGCCGCTTCGGAGGCAGCTGCCTCGGCCGGTTCGGCAGCAGCTACGGCTTCCTCTTCAGCACCTTCGGTAAGAGCCTGAGCTTTCTTGGCTACGGCTTCAAAGTTAAAGTCGTCGTCGGAATCGTCCTTCTTGTCGTCCTTCTTGTCGTCCTTGTCGCCTTCGTCCTTCTTGTCATCCTTAGGTTCGTCCTTGGAATCATCTTCCTTCGGTTCATCCTTCTTTTCGGTGTCAGCGGATTCGTCAGCCTTAGGAGCGTCGCCATCAAGATTGAGGTCGTCGGTTTCATTGATGTCGCCGAGGTCATTATCAAGGTCATCAAGACCGCTCAAGTTATTGGCGTCAAGATCCGGTTCAGCGTCTGCTGTCGGAGCCGGTTCGTCCGGAATATCCGGAGCAATAGCAGCCGGGTCGCCTTCAATGCCAGTGTCAAGAGCACCGAGACCGTCGTCGGCATTCGGTTCAAGAGACGGTTCAGTCGGTTCAACGGTCGGAGCAATCGGATCCATAACAGGAGCCGGACCACCAACTGCGGCCGGGTCATCAACTGGAGCGTCAACCGGAGCTTCAGCCGGAGTAGCTTCTGCATCGCCAGCCGGAGCAATGTCGTCAGCAACAGTACCATTCGGCTGTGCGTCGGAAACATTCTGAGACTGCTGGGCAGTCTTTGCCTTTGCAATAGTGTCTTGGATGAAGCTAACCATATCACCCTTGATGATCTGGCCACCCTTTGCAAGCTGGGCGCACTGTACGGCACCGCAAATGTCAGCGATATCGCTTGCCGTAATGGTGTTGCCCGGACGCTTTGCGGCTTGCTTTGCAAATTCGTCAATCACAAACTTCTGGGTCTGTTCGTCTTGGAGGTCATCACCGAGGTCGGCAAACTTTTCGGAAGATTCACCGTAGTTCGTGTCATTGGACGGATTGACCGTCATCAAATCATCGAACGACTTCGGTTCATAATCTTCTTCAGGAGGCAGACCAAGGTCCAACTGGCTACCAAAAGACTCTAGCTGAGCCTTCGCATCGTCAATCGCGAAGATGCTCTTCACTGCGTTCTTGTTAAGTTCTGCTTGTGTCATTGTTCAGTATCCTTATTTGTAGCCAATTAGGCTCATTTTCCGAATAGTTTATATTGTGGTCCCCATTTTTAATTTTCGTCATAAGCGATAGCGATATCCGGAACACAATACCCCGGATTCGAGTTACCGCTAACCTCAAGCTGCAGATAGACATAATCAGTTTCACCAGCTTGCAATGGGTTGTAAATTCCGCCGTCAACTCTACACATATTATACTGGCCGCACATGAAAAGCTGCTGGTTGAACACATAACTGCCCATTCCCGGTCTAGAAACGCACTGATAAGCGTTGATGCACTTTCCAGACTTAAGCACCTTTTCTGGATCAACTTCGATAACTTCCTCGTTGGTTCCGCCATTATAGACCACCACGCCATCAACAATCACATCGTTGATATAGTTGGCGATAGGAGAATGGGGATTTCCAATAAAGCGCATCGGATACTGGCCACCAGAATGGTTGACAAACCGGTACACCTTGTTCAAGTCAAGAGTAAGCATCGGCCGGCGAACACCGCCGACGATGTAGCAGAACTGTCCGAGGTCGTCACATTCAGATGTCACCTCATAGACTTCCATCGGCTTTCCGTTGTACTTTTGCGACGGGTCATAGTACGGACGGCCTTCTTCCGGCACACTCTTGTAGACCGGTTCACCGTTCGCGTCAAATTCAGTAGTAAACCAACCGTCATTGGGTACATAAAGGTCGTGAAGCGGAGTACCCGGACGAATGAATGTAGGAACAAAACTCTGACCGACCGTGTTCATCAAGCGAGCCGGAACTATAATGTGACCAGTGTTGAACTTAGGGTCGCCATACGGATCGCCCGGAATCTTATAGACAAGACCGAACTTTCCTTCATTGTTCATCAAGTCGATGACTTCGCCAGTTATAGGGTCTTTGTCATAGATAACCAAGAACACGGAATTTCCCTCGACTTGGACATACTTGGGATCAAGGGTGCGGTTCGGGTCAAACTTTCCGTCACCGTACGGAAGGAACTGAATCATCGACGCGGTCGGATTCAAAGAGTTATTCACGAACTCGACTCGAATCGGTCCGCCAGTCTCTTCGACAATTCGGTCCGGGTCTGTATAAGACGGAATCGGAATGAGCGGCTGTCGTTCGCCGTTAAGATAAATCACATTTCCGTAGCCGCAGTCCTTGTATTCGACAATGTACTTCTTCCTAGAAAGACGCTGGTCTGGATACTGGCCGTACAGTCCGGCAACCGTCAAATAGAACGGATGCTCCTTACTGTAATTCCAGATATCGTTAACCGCGATGCCAGACTTCTGATTCGTCGGACGGCTGTATGAAATGGAGTTCCCGATGTACAGTTTTGCAGCAAGAGGATCGGTTGGCCGTTCGCCAATGGGATAAATACGGATATTGCTGAGCTGTACATCGGGAGGATTTGTCAAATGAATCTTGAACACGCTCTCCATCGAATAGGCATAACAGTTCGGGTCATCCGGACGATAAATGCAATAGAGAGCTGCTTCGCTGGCGTCATCGGCTGGAACGGTCATCCCGGTTCCTTGCAGCTGTTCGGAACTGTAGACCGACGGTACGCAAGTATCAACACGCTTCAGACCGATGGACGACACCGGCGTACCGAAATCGCCGTCCTTGCCAGTATATTTCTTGATAATTACGCCAGCAGACATGAAAACCTACGAAGATTACTTTCCTCGCAGTTTATATATTTTCGGTTTCCTAACGCTTCAGGACATCGTTGGCCGAGCGCATCTTACCCTTGGTAATCAGCTTATAGAGCTGTTCGGTCGACAGAGCGTTTGCACGAGCGTTGACTTGCACATGTTCCTTAGTCAGCGAAGCCTTGCGGATTCCAGCCAACTGGGCATTCGAAACAACCTTTTCGTAAATAGACTCGTCGCCATCCTCTTCGTTGGCACCAGCACCACGAACCGTTCCATCAGTAGTAGACTTCGCAGCATTGTCGTTAATATCCTTTTGACGATAAATGTTCCGCAATTTATCGAAGTCGAGCAAATCTTGTCCAGCGATAAGTCCGAACTCGTTTTCCAGCATTGGTTCCATGGAGGCATTCGGGCTGTCCTTGAAGTGGTCATACATCAAGTTACCGCCGAAATTCTCGAACATATCCCTAATCTTGTCAAACTCGTTCTTGATCTGGGTAGCAATCAGAGAATGAATTAAGCGGGCATCGCCTCGTTCAACATTTCCCTCATTATCAAAGCCTTCGATAAAGCTTTCATCGCTGACGGTCTCAACAGTGTAACCCATTTCGATGAGCTGGTCTTCGGTATAGAACACGCCACCAAGCCACATACCACGCTTCATATTCTGCACATTGGCTTGCTTTTCGTTGAAGAAGTTACCCTTGGAGTTCGGATTGTAATCCGGAACCAAGTCTGTCGTCTTGATATGAATCTTTCCATCCTTCACGGAAAGCCACGCGCCGCCGTCACCTACAGACTCGATGTAAATCTTCGCTTCGTCATAAAGCGGTCCGAGATAGTCTTGTACCATTGCGACATAGTCCTCCGAGAACTTTGAGTCAACAATGTTGCGGTACTTTTCGACATATTCGCCAGCAATAAGAGCCTTGGCCGCCGAAATGCTACCAATCATACCATAATACATAATGAGCTGCTTGAACGACTTGTCGTTCAAGGTCTTCCACTCGGTCATACTTGCCCGATCAGTCTTACCAGTTCCGTTCGCGCCTTGCTTTGCATTCACGAGATTTACAAACTCAAGAATATTCTGCAGAACCAGCTCGTTAGGAACCTTGTAGTTGCGGATGTTAGCCGGACTTACATAATGATGTCCGTTAATGACGATAGCATTGGTATACGCGGTTCCCTTTCTGAGAACATAAGGCACCTTTGTCGTAGGTGGCTTGGTATACACATAACCAGCAGCGTCTACATCAACAAAACCAAGCGACATAACCGGGTCTTCCTGATTAAACATTGCATCACGGAATTTAGGAGCATCCTTGTGGTTGACACCTATCGGCAAGAATTCCCAGTCAAATATGTTCGCGCCCATTTTTAAGCGGCCGCACCAAACAACATTAAGCGGCTTTCCAAACGCACCATTCGCGCAAGCCGCCGTAAAGCCTTCTGCGATATCGATGAGCTTCTTCATATCATCGCTGCCGTCCTCGATAGCCAAGCCAGTTACCGGGTCGTTAATCAAAATCTTCACGGCAAGGCCATAGTTGTGCCAAGACAAAAATGTACTTTCAGCACTGCCGGTACACATCAACGCTTGGTCGTCAATCGAACGCATCGTATCGACTATTTCAACTTGCTGTGCGCCATAAGTATTACGCAAGATGCCAACAAGTATCGACGCCGCATCATAGATACCGAGCTGCGCTCTCAAATCACCTATACGCTTCGAGCTAGGTCTGAATATACGCCAACCGTCCTTCTTGTCGTCATCAGCTGGGACTTCACGAGATATGCTGGCATACTTGCTCTGGTCAAACGCGCCATAGCTCTCGAACGCCCAGCGACGAATTTCACTATCGTACGGAAGATACGGCATCTTATATTCGACGCGAACCGGCGTCAAATCATCGGACTTGTTCGTCGGATCAAGCGGAAGATATACGCCGTACACAAATACCGTCGAGCCTTCGGCAAGAACGCCGTCGGTTATCGTAAATTCGCGGGTTGATGCGGTCACGGAAACGGTAACGCGTACCCCCTCAGCATTTGTCAATACGAATGTGGCCGCATTAAATTTCGTAATCGTCTTTGGTTCAAGCTGGTCAGTTTCGGTACCTTCCAAATCAGTATCGAACACTAACGAACCATTACGGACTGTCGCGTACTTGTTAATCAAATAGAACTGCTGAGGTTCATCCGAATTTTGAGGATACGATTCGTACACATCATTGTCAACGAAAGTAACTTCCGCCCAGCGCACACCGATAGAACGCTTAACCATCTTGTGTCGAGTGCGTCCCCAGAAGTTTTTGTACTTTACACGAACCTTCTTATACATCGACACCGGAATCAAGAATCGCGCCGGCATAAAGATGTACGGACAGATGTAGTCGCTTCTTTTACCGACATACGAACGGTTTTCGAAAACCGACTCGCCGGTATAAGTCTGATACCAGCGAATCTTGTTAATCGTGTCCATCAAGCTTTCATAATTTTCCTTGGCTTCGCTCAGATTCGACTTCTGAATCAATAGATATGCGGCGCCCAAGAAAATACCCTGAACATTCAAAATCGTATCGATTTCATCAATTGCCTCATCCATCACATCGGTGGCAAAGTCGATGCAGCCATCGATGTCGGAATTGGGCAAGTCGCCAACATTATCGTATGTCTCGTAAGACGGCCAGTAATCCAAGAAGCTAATGATATCGTTTGCCGTCGAGCAAGTATCCCACTGGGCTGTAAGGATTTCTGTATTATCGTCAAGCGGAGCATAGTAATAATACTTTGCGGTACCAACCGGTTCAGGCTCATTGTTTGCGTTAAGCAATGCACTTATCTCTCGCATAACAATATCGATATATGCGCGAGCCGTACCAGAATACGGAATAAATTGAGAACCAGTCTTAACGACAGTTACAATATCGGCCGGATTTTGAATCATTGCCACATCGGTAGACTGGAAATCATAAGTGTATACATCGGCAGTCGTTGTCTTATCTGAATCTGATTCAGGTTTGTATGTGACAGTCAAGCGATAACGCTCTGCTTCTGTCGGCTGGGCCGCGTCATAATACCACCGAATATAGCCGTCGTCGCCTTCGCTCTTCTCATACTTTCCATTAAGCATTCCAGTGAAGTAATCACAAAGCATCGACTTGATTTCTGCAACCGTCATTTTCTTAGAAGAAATGAACCAGTTGTAATACGAGCTTCTGAACGCGGCATTACGGCAAGTATAGTAGAACAGGCCGGACAAATAACTCTGGTTCTGAATAAACGCTGACGAATCGTATGTACCGACATAATAGGTATATACACCATTTGCATCTGGCTTATA
>JAEEGL015962001.1_pt1 | contig 12076 bp, 7 predicted proteins | sample 9134231 | NCBI WGS metagenome assembly JAEEGL01 (sample SAMN16246548, study PRJNA631951) | gut metagenome | biome: gut microbiome; feature: rumen; material: fiber-attached | host: Bos | place: Iran: Karaj | collected 2018-10
ACATGAGGGATAGACTGTGAAAGTCGCTCCCTGTTCCACTTTAAAGCCATCTTGAAGTGTCACTGTTCCTGACGCCTCGATTTCATATTCAATGCCGCTTTTCACAGTCACCTCACCTGGGGTGCGATTACTGTCAATGGCATTTCCAGCAGTCACATCACTCGCAATCACATATTGAGATTTAGTTAAGTTTGCATTTTGCAACAGTAACGGAGCAATGTAAGGAATGTAGTTATGTTTGTAAACCATAACAGTGCTGTTGGAAGACACATTCCGAGTTATGCTTGAGGTATTTGCTAAAACAGATCTTACACTGCCATTATTACTATATATGGCCACTGTAGTAGAATCCTCAGTTATACCAGATATAGTGACACTATTATCAGTCCTTGTGACAGAAATGTTCGTAAATTGCTGCGGGATATCTGTCCAAATCTCAAATTCAGGATCACCTAGCAGATTATGAGTCATTGATGTGTATGATTCAGTTATGTAATTCATTTCCTTTGACTTTGCCTCCGCTATCCCAATTTTATAATACTTTCTAAGCTGTGAAGCAAAAAAACGCTCAAGATCGGATGAAGAACCAAATATACCATTATGTGTATTGCCTAAAAAAGCTGGGCCACCGTAATCTTTGCCTGTCGTAAATGACTCGCCAAGATTCATGACGATGTTTCCGTTTCCCGAAGCTTTGTCAAATGGAATTGTCATGCATCCTATTGAATAGCATATACTTGGATGCCATTTGTTAGTCATATTATTCAATCCATTGCCATTGATGGGGTCGTCATTTGGTTCACCACTTGTGTCAATATTTTCTGTGTCAATAGCCCATAAATATAAGTAATTGTCTTCCTCATCATAATGCCGTCTTCCATAGGTGATGTATCCCGAAGGGCCTGCATGATTCATTAAACTTATATAACCTGGTTTATACAAGTTAAGCGAGTCTATAATATCTGTACCTGACGGATAATGGCTAGAAAGTAATTCTTTTATACAAATGGAATCATTGAAAATCTTGCTATAATTTCGATAAGGAAGCCAAGCGTAATAATAGCAATCATTCTCATATTTTTGCTGGTCCAAACACTTGGAATAAAAGATTCGGCGTAAATAGTCATAATTACCATGTCCTGGATTTAATTCGTAGCGAGCCAACTTCTCCGAATAATTAATAATCTGTTGAGAATCTATTGCCAAGATACGCCCAATAAAGATTTCTGCATGAGTGTCAATCTTATTCTTATGGAAAGGAATAGACCAATCGCCATTAAAATCGCTATAGTATAAATCTGTTGTGAGGTCTGGAATAGTGTCTCCTACTGAACTAGTTGTGTAAACACTACGATATGGAACACCAGTACCGGCAAGAAGGACATACTGAGTACCCCAATACTTAAAGGCATTTCTAAGATACTGCTTTATTCTTCCAGCACTATCGTTGTATACCAGATAATAGGTGTGATCCAATTTCTCAATGATATCACCTTGACTGGCATGCGGGTCACTCATGATATCGTCAACTGTCACAATCTTGACGTCATATCCCTTTTGTCTTTTCAAGCCGACAATCCGGCGCATTGAGTGGTACAGATCGTTTGTCGTGATGATCAGATAAGGATAATCATGTATTTCAATGGGATTTGGGTCTATCAAGTCACCAATGGATTCGGGATCACCGACGTTCAATCCGTCACCCGACGAATTGGGGTTGATGACCATCATGGTGTCCATGTAGATGTCGGGGGCATAGGCCTCAACATTCGTCGGGTTCACCACCATGCTCTGCGTGAGGCGGTGGCCCTCGTTCCGGAGCGCCGTGTCGTTGCGCACGATGGGGTACATGGCCAACGAGTCAGAGAGGTCATAGCGCAACGTGAGGCGCACCGTGCCCGATCGTCTCAACTCGTCACGCTCCACTATCTTACCCTTGGTGTGCTTGAATGCGATGGGCATCACGGCCACAGTGACGATGTGGTTTTCCCCTGCCAGGAAACCCTCATCCACCACCCAGGCTGCCTGCGACGGGTAGAACGTGTTGGTGTAATATACCGAGCTGTCGGGCAGGGTGATGATAACAGGAGTGGTATCACTCATCATGCGAGACGGCTGACTGGGGTAAACCAGATGGTCGATGTATTGTGTCATGTTGTTGCTCAAGGTCGCCGTGACGCTGAAGTTGGTGGCGTTGTAGGGCACCGAGAACTTCAGGTAGTCGACAGGGAGCGAGGGTTTGCCTGGTTCGCCGCTATTGAACAGTTCTCCATAGTTGACGGTGGTGTAGGTCACCCCGCCCAGCGTGTCGGTGCCGACGGTCATGCCGCTGCTGCCGTAGTTGACAGTGTGGAAGATGGTGTTGACCGCCGACAAATCCAGCGGCATAAGCATCACCATCAGCGTGACCGCCAGTTGAATGGGTCGTAATCTTTTCATGGCAGTGCGTTTTACTTGGTGAGTATCATCTTCTTGCTGTCAATCAGGGTGCCGTCGGCCACGAGAGCATACAGGTACATGCCCGCACCCAGGTCATGGGCGGTGAGCGTCACCTGGCTCTCGCCGCGGCCCGTGGCGGCAATGCGCTTGAGCTGCTTGCCTTCCATGTCATAGATGTAGATGTCGGCGGTCACCACATTCTGCGGCAGGCAGTAGCGGATCACGGTTTCGCTGCTCCAGGGGTTGGGGGCGTTCTGGTACAGTTTGGCGCTGGTCAGACCGATTGCCGCCTCGTCAATGCCCGCCTGTTGTGAGGTCAGTGCCACGGGCGTTTCAGTCCCTCCCTTGAGTTCTGACAGTTGTGCCTGCAGCTCGTTGATGCATTCAACCAGCACGGGAATCAAGCCGATATAGTCCACCGACATCATGCCGTCGGCATCGGTATGAACCAATTGGGGGAAGGCCTCTTCCACGTTCTGGGCCAGGAAGCCGTAGCGCTCGCTGCCTTGCTCCAGGCTGCGGTAATAATGATCCATGATCTCCCTGTCCTTGGTGCTGGCCGTCAGGTCCATGGGGCGGGTGGAAGCGCGGTGGCTCTTGAGGCGGTAGGTCACAGGCTCCAGTGTACTCAAGGCTGAAAGCACATCCTCAACAGGCTCGATGTCCTCCTTGAGGCGTTCATCGGACTGGACAAATAAGCCATGAACCTGCACGTCGGTATTGAAGGTGAAGGATGTTGAGTTATTGTCATAATACATCAAAGTGTCAACGTTGATATCGCCAAGGTTCCTGGTGAAATAGACACCATTTGCACCATGCAGCCATAATTTGTTTGTATTGTCATTGCTCATCTCACCGATCACAACATTGTAGCCACTGGTGGGAATATCACCGAAAGTGATGCGGGCGGGAGTGGGATTGGCACCGTTTTCACCGAAAAGTTTGAGGACGGTCACAGTGTCGGAGTCTGTTGGTGCGGGATTGACGCCTACTTCGGCATGGCCGCTGTTGCGGATGATGAGCTGGGCACTCATTTGGTTGGATGATGCCAACAGGCAGACGAAAAACGTCAGCAAAACAATGAACTTTTTCATAATTCTTTTCTAGATTAAAATTGTAAATAATTTAATGATTGTTTAAAGATAAGAGATTTATTGTCAATCTGTTAAGATTCTAACTCGTTATTAAAAAATCGCAAATAACATGATCTATTCCCATACGGAAAAATGCGACTTGGAATCGTTATAGCAACAACCGTTTTATTATATTACAATGTGGTTGTTGCTATTCGATTTCGAAGAAGCCTTCGAACTCGTGGCCTGTGGGGGAGGTGATGGTGATGCAGTACTCGTCAGGGGCCAGCGAGGACACGTCGATGGTGTCATAGGTGCCGTTGACCTGGGTCGAGATGACCGTGAGCCATGTCGTCAAAGACTCAATCTCCACATCATAGTAAGTCACTTCCCCGCCGCCATCGATGATAATAATCTGATTTTCAATGTTGTAATATACCTCAGGCTGATCAGCAGGGATTGGATAATCAAAGTGATTATGCGGATGACCCAGTTGGATGTTTATTTCATCTTCATCTCCATAGATGTTTATCACATTGATGCATGAAAGCATCAGCAGGAACAAAAAGGCAATAATTTGTTTTCTTGTCATCATATTTTCTAGTTTTATAAAGTTTTATTTAATCTGCATTTGTTCTTATAGATTTATGTGATTAGATATCTTTCTTCATTTACAAAATTATAACAAAAATTCCGGATATATGCAAAAAACCGATTAGCATTTTTGATAGCTAGTCGGTTGACGTTCAAGTATTTGAAAAAATAACTTTTTAGCCTTGATGGAATTGGAGGCAAATGAGTGCCTTAATGGACAAATTGGCCATCCAGATACATATGAATGAATTCATCAAACTTCACATCCAAGCCGAATTTTTCTCTGATCAGTCTTTTTTTGTTTTTGCTGACAGTCACATCACTAATGTATCCCATGCACAATTTGATGATTGGGTTAGGAAAGTCGGCGCAAACAAGTAGGAACAAGTGCATCTCTTTTTCGGTGAGATTCGGATAGTTCTTTTCCACGAACGATGCAATGCCGTTATATTCACCGTCAACAGACATCTTAAGGTTATTCCAGAAAGTCATTTTGGGTGGTGTGTGCAGTATCTCTCTTTTTTCAGATAAATCCTTGATTAGACTGATAAAAGGCAAATAACGTTTTCTGCCATCCTCAGATACAGATTTTATCCTTATATTTTGATGAAGTTCATTAAGTGCCGCTTGCCTGTATCGGGCAATATCCGAGACTTGAGAGGAAAGACTTTTATGGAATCGTCTATTGGATTCTTCCAATTCATGGCTTTTTTGAGTAAGAATCCGCTGGTGCTCATCACGTTCCGATTTAATCACCAAATCCTTATGCACAGTTTCTTCAATCAGTTCTTTTAACTCTTCCTGAACGTCTTGCAACTGTTTCTCATATCGGCGGTTGATCTTCCTCAATATCAATACACCACATGAGATTAGAAGCACAGCAAGCGACAAGAACGTAAGTGTTAACAGGAATATCTTGAATTGATGGTCCTCTTCCAATTTGTTCTCCCGTTGTTGGGCATCAAAGTCAAGTTCTGTGCTCGGCAGAGTACTCTCGAAGGAAGATTTCATGATGCGTTTATCGATCTTATCAGCCTCACGAGAGTGATAGGCATAACTGCGGTAGTCATTTGCCGCTTGGGTCAACTCGCCCAGCAGCAGATGCCAGTTCATGCTGTCCACCGCATCCATTGGGGGTGGTATCATAGATTTGATCCAAAGGGCTGAATCAATGCGGTTGAGCTTGATATAGGACCGTGCAGCATAGTAATAATAATTGTTCTCTTCGCAGTAATTCTTTCCGTTAGCAATGATGTCGAATGACAAATCTTTGGCGCGTCGATAATTCTGATCATAGTAATAATAGGCTGCCAGTTTTGATTGAAAGAAGAAGCGATTTGGGGCATCGAACTCTTTTCCAAGCTTGATGGCTTTTTCAAGATAATAGAAGGCGGAATCCTTCCCTACTACTTTTTTATACAGTCCCTGTGTCCCGATGGTCATTATCATCATGTTTGTATCGTTCACGATCTCAAAATATCTTGTGGCTTCCCTCATTCTGGAAACAACAGCACTATCTTTGTATAATACGCTTTGATAGAGTTCCCCTATTCTGAGGTTGATGTACCCCATGGTGTGATAATCGGTGGTGTCGGCGACGGCTTCGGCGGATTTGTAGTAGAGCATGGCGCTGTCGGGATGGTTGAGTTCCTCCATGACGGCGCCCTTATAGATGTAGGCGCGGGTGAGTTTCTCGCGGTCGGCGGGATGGGCGCGGTACCAGGCCAGGGCACGGTTGATGTCGCTGTCGCTGGTGGCGGTGACGTAGGCCTTGTAGCGGGCTTGGGTGAGCAGCAGGTCGCAGTAGGCGCGGTCGCCCTCGCTGGTGAGACTGTCGCGGCTGATGGCCTCGACCATCGCCAAGGCGCTGTCGGGCGCCGAGCGCATCAGGCTGTCCACCGCCGTGAGGCGGCTGTCATAGCGGCGCGTGCCGTCACAGCCCGAAACCACCGCCCCGAGCACCAACAAAACCCATATTACCGTCACCAGATGTTTCATTGGGTACAAAGGTAGTAAAAAAACGGCAATTGCCGTTTTTTTTGTTAATGGGGGCTGATTCCCGATAACTGGAGGATGGAGCCATTATTTCCCCTCGTTGCTGAGGAGGAAGCGGCGCTTGGGCGCGATGGCGGCGAAATCTTCCTGAGTGAGCGGTGCGATGCGGTTGAGGACCGCAATGAGGCGTTGTGCGATCTTGAACTCCACGGGCTCACTCTCGGGCACCTCGCGCAACAGCTGCGCCACGCGTGACTTGATGGCCGAGAACTCAAACACCATCGACGTGTTGAACCAGGCGTCGGCATGGCTGGCGAACGGCAGGATCCACAGGTTCTCGCCACGCAACACACCAGGCCACCATTGCAGCGTTTGCAACGCGCTGGCTCCGCGGCTGTTATAGTCGCGGTAGATGCGGCGCAACAGGCGGTTGTCATGCTCGTCCAGTCCAATCTTCTCGCCGTAATAGATCGTTGCCTGGGCGGTGACAAAGAGCCTGAATTTCTTTTCCTCGGGGAGATCGGGCACGAGCAGCGGATTCAAGGCATGCAGACCCTCGAGGAACAAGAGGCTGTTGTTGTCGAGCTTGAGTGTGTTGCCACGGTAGGTGCGCTCGCCCTTAACGTAGTCATAGGTGGGCATTGACACTTGATCACCAGCCAACAGACTAGCCACGTCACGTCCCAACTGCCTCACGTCCAGTCCGTAGAATGACTCATAGTCGATGTTGCCGTTGGGGTCAAGCGGCCTTTGGTTCAGATTCAAGAAATAGTTATCCAATGAGACGACACACGGCTGAATGCCGTTGTCACGCAGCATGTGGTTGAGGAAGCGCGATGTCGTCGTCTTGCCCGAGCAGGACGGCCCAGCGACCAGCACAACGCGCATATCCTCCTGCCTGAAACGCCGGGTGATTTCGGTGGTGATGCGTTCCAGCCGGCGGCTGTGCTGCACCTCGTCCTCGGCAATGAGGTCGGGCGCGAGGCCCTGTGAAATCACCTCGTTGAAAAGGGCGATGCCGTCTTGTCCCTGGGATTCCAAGCGACGGATATTCCCACAGAATTCCTCCAGCGAGACATGGCTGTTGCTTTGCGCTTGCTGTTGTTCTGCATTAGGTGTCATCTCAATCATCAGTTCTTTCATTTATGCTGTTTTTGTTATCATTCACTTGATTATAAAACGCTTGTGGGCCCTATTGCACCGCAATAAGGCCCACAAGGTTTGGTCAGTAGTGGAAGCTGCTCCCGCCCAGAAATTCTCGCAGCAAGCTCGTGCTGGGAATATCTTTCTCGTCGAGAGGTTCGAAATAAGTCAAGAATTTTATCAGTCGCGAGGCCTCGGCATACTCGGGCGTGCTGCTGGGCACCTGCTCCAGGATGGGCAACGCGTAGTTTTTTATTACCGACAGTTCAAACAGCAGCGAGGAGTTGAACATGGCGTCGGCATTCTCGTGGAAGGGCAGAATCCATTTGTCCTCTCCACGGCGCACACTGGGCCAGCGGCGGATGGTATCCAGAGCGGACATTCCCCGGTACTTGTGATCGCGGATGATGCGACGCAAGAGGCGGTTGTCGTAGGTGCCGATCCAGTTGTGGTCATCGATGTTCAACGTGGTGAGCGCCGACACGAAGAGGCGGAATTTCTGATCCTCGGGGATGTTGCGCGTGAGCTCGGGATTCAAGCCATGGATGCCCTCCATGAGCAGGATGTCGCCCTGTTCAAGCTTGAGCTTGTTTCCCAGGTACTCGCGCTGGCCGGTCTTGAAGTTGTAGGTGGGCATGGCCACCTCCTTGCCGGCGAGCAGGTCGGTAACATCCTTGTTGAACTGCTCCAAGTCGAGAGCATAGAGCGACTCGTAGTCATAATCGCCGCTCTCATCCCGAGGCGTGCGGTCACGGTTCACAAAGTAGTTGTCCAACTCAATGACCTTGGGAACAATGCAATTGGTAATCAACTGGATGGCCAGTCGCTTGGACGAGGTGGTCTTGCCGCTGGACGACGGGCCGGCGATGAGCACGACGCGTGCACCACCCTCGTGGTAGCGGCGAGTGATTTCATCGGCAATCTGGATGAAGTGCTTGTTGTGCAATGCCTCCACCACGTTGATGAGCAGCGGAGCGTAACCTGCCTTGATAGCATGGTTGAGTTCGCCCACGTCGCCCAAACGTATGATCTTGTTGAAGTTGATGTAGTCGGTGAATGCCTGGAACAACTTGGGCTGGGGCTCCCACTCAACGACCTTGTCAAGGTCCTTGCGATCGGGGCCCAGCAACAGCATACCCTGCTCATAGGGCACCAGGTCAAACACCTTCAACATTCCCGTCGAGGGAACCAGCGGACCAAAGAAGCTGTCGATGATGTCACCCAACTTGTAATAGACGGTATAGAGCTGGTTGATGCCTTCCAACAGACGCACCTTGTCCTTGAGTCCCTGCTTGCGGAACATCTCGATAACATCGCTCGTGAGTCGCTCGCGACGCACGAAATTGATGTCGGCGTCGATAATCTCGGTCATGCGTTTCTTGAGGTTGTCAATGACCTCGGGCGTGAGGAAGTCTTCCTCGTGCTTGATTTGGCAATAATGGCCGTTGCAGATGCTGTGCTGGATGCACAAGCGCTTGCCGGGATACAAGTCGTTTACCGCCTTGTACAGCACCATGCACAACGAACGGGTCATCACACGATAACCCGCGTTGTCGGTGATATCAATAAACTCGATGTGCTTGGGTGAAAACACCGGGTAGTGCAAATCCTCAACCTTGTTATTGACCAGCACACACACAGCCTCACCCTTGAGACCCAAGCGGCCCTTGATGGTGTCATACAGGTCGATGAGTGCCTCGCCTCCGTCGATACTGATATACTCGCCAGTGTTCTTGCAGAACACCTTGAGTTCATCGTACTTTTTCATGAGTTCCCGGTACTTTTGCGTTTATGGGCGACAAAATTACAAAATAATCCCGAAAAACGGTCATTTTTTGCAAACAAATAAACCTTTGGACATGATTTTTGACACTGAAGGGCGTTGATGTCGGCCTAATTGCTTACCTTTGAGGTGCAAGATTACATTAATTATTACAACCTGTAAACAATGAAAGTAAAGTTATTTGTTATGGCAATGATGATTGTTGGCGCCATGTGCGGTTGCTCGGCACAAAGCGGAGAGAATGCTGAACCTGGCTGTGACGTGTTCAAGACACACAACGGCACGACTGTGAAAATGTACTGCATCAAGCACGGCAGCTTGAGGATGCAAGTGGGTGAGAAATGGATCTATGTTGACCCAGTGACCACAGCAGTCAAACCCGAGACGGACTACTCTACCCTACCCAAGGCCAACTACATCCTGGTGACGCATGAGCACTTTGACCACCTGGACTCGGTGGCCATCAACCAGTTGACCAAAGAGGGCACCGAACTCATCACCAATGCCCGCTGCCACGAGATTCTGGGCGGCAAGGGCGACATGATGGCCAATGGCGACACACGCACGCTGGCCGAGGGTTGGACGGTGGATGCCGTTCCCGCCTACAACAACTCGCCCGAGAAACTGCAGTTCCACCCCAAGGGCCGCGACAACGGCTTTGTGCTGACGATTGAGGGCATGCGCATCTACATCGCCGGCGACACCGAGGATATCCCCGAGATGGCCGACATCAAGGACATTGACGTGGCCTTCCTGCCCTGCAACCTGCCTTACACGATGACACCCGAGCAGTGCGCCCATGCCGCCACGATGATCAAGCCCGCGGTGCTCTTCCCCTACCACTACGGCCAGACCGACATCCAGCAAGTGGTGCGACTGCTTGAGGGCAGCGGCATCGACGTGAGAATCAGGGATTATCAGTGACCTTTACTAGATTTTCTAGAAGTTCTAGAATAGAAAGCAAATAAGAGGCTGCCGCCGTGTCGTGAGTGACGCGGCGGCAGCCGTTGTTATCGATTAGCCGTCAGGCGGCCCTAAGGCCTAATGCCTGACACCTAAAGCCTTCTAGATTACCAACCGGGGTTCTGGCCAATCTGCGGATTCAGGTTGCGCTGATCGTCGGGAATGGGGAACAGGTTGTACTTGGCATCCCACTTGCGGGGAGCACCGTTGTTAGAGCAGTTGATGTAACCGTCGGCGTCAACGTCAATTTCACCATAGCTGATGCCGCCAGCCTCATAACCTGCAACGTAAGCACCACGGCTCAGGTTGGGGTTATTATCGGTGTCGAGCAGTGAGAGCTTGTTCCAACGCAACAGCGAGAAGTAACGGTCGTTCATGCAGTACATCATCTCGACGCGGCGCTCACGGCGAACCTCCCAGATGATGTTGCTAACGCCCATGTTGTTGGCGGGATCGGCCTCAACGGTGGTCAGCAGGTGGGGCATGCCCACGCGGTCACGCAGCTTGTTGATGCTGATGTCGAGGTCGTTCTGGCTGATGTTACCCAGCTCGGCGCAAGCCTCGGCATAGTTCAACAGAATCTCGGCATACCAGAAGATGGGAGCGTCGGTCCAGTTACCATAGGTGCTCTGGCGGTTGACGTTGTCGATCAGGTTGGTATCGAACAGGAACACACCATAGCCCGTCGAAGCGGTGGACTGAGCGCCGCCAAAGCGGGCGTAGCCACAGCCGGGGAATTGCAGGATGTGGTCAACCTGAGCGCTCAAGCGCGGGTCGCGGTTAGCGAGCACGTTGCTGATGTCAATGTGGGGAGCCTCACCGAGACCGGAGTTGTCGTCAACAACAACAATGGTACCATGGTCAGTCTTGTCCAGGCTGGTGGTAGCCAGAGGCTTACCATCCTTGAACAGATAGCTGTCGAAGGCGTCCTTGGTCATACCGTTCACCTGGGTAGAACCGCAGGTGTAGTCGATAGTACCGTGAGCTAAGGTACTCTGGATGTACTTCTTGTACAGGATCATCTCATTGTTACCAGCCAGGTCAAGCGAGTTGAAGTTAGCCTGGAAATCGCCGTTCAGGGTGAAGTTGCCCGAATTCATGATCTCCAAGCAAGCGTTCTTGGCCTCGGTGAGGTAACGGTTAGCACGGTCATTGTTGTTGGTCACATACTTGCTGTAGTCACCCTCATAGAGGCAAACCTCGGCCTTCATTGCCAGAGCAACCCACTTGTTGAAAGCGGTGCGTGAGTTGGCATTGTCGGTGATGTTGGCGCAAGCATAGTTGAGGTCCTCAAGCACCTTGTCCATCACGTCGTTGCGGGGCTGACGGGGACCGTACAGAATCTCGGTGTCATTGGGATCAAGTTCCTTGTCTACCCAATAGCAGTCACCATAGGAGCGAACGAGCTTGTAGTGCTGCCAAGCGCGGTACAGGCGGCCGATACCCAGCCAGTTGGCCTTCTTGGCCTCGCTCATGGCATCAACGCCAGGAATAGCGGCGATGAGGGTGTTGGCACGACGGATCTCTACATAAGGAGTATTCCAAGCAGCAGCGCTACCGGGAACGTTCATATAGGTCCACTTGGTGATACCGGTGGAGGCCTGGTCGTCGTTCAGCGTGTTGAAATAGTAGTCACCACTGCCGCTACCATAACCCGTGAAGGTGTCATAGAATTTGTTGGCGAACAGCTGGACGTTGGTCTCACTGGTAAAATAGTTGTCCTTGGTAAACTGATCATAGGGTTCAGTGTCGAGCACATCAGAGCAAGATGCCAGCGACAGCAAGACAACACCAAGTCCACACAGTATAATTGATTTGAAATTTTTCATAATTATATCTGTTTTAATAGAGTTCATTAATGATTACTTCACGATGATCTCGCAGATAGAAACACGGTTCCAGCTCAGCTCATCAAACATGTTGCTGATGCCCTGACCCTGGGCGTTGATGCGCTTGGCATCGATGCCATACTTCTTCACGAGCATATCCTTCACGCTGGCGGCACGGCCGTTGGCGAGGGTGATGTTACGCTCGAGGGGACCGTCCTTGGAGGCATAACCGTTGATGGTGCAGGTAGCCTCGGGGT
>JAEEGL010594790.1_pt1 | contig 12075 bp, 8 predicted proteins | sample 9134231 | NCBI WGS metagenome assembly JAEEGL01 (sample SAMN16246548, study PRJNA631951) | gut metagenome | biome: gut microbiome; feature: rumen; material: fiber-attached | host: Bos | place: Iran: Karaj | collected 2018-10
AAGGCCATGGAAAAAGTGCTTAAGCCTCTGCTTTGACCCAAAGGGTATAAACAGGATACGAAAAAATGAACGAACACGCTTCCCTGTCGGAATCCAGGCTTAAACGCGCCGTATTTGCATTGGGGATATGCTGGATACTGCTTTTGCTGGTTTTCGGTATAGGCACCCTGCGGATATCGGTTTTTGCTTCCAGAGCGGAAAAGCAGGTGTACAGCCTTTCCCGGATGACAAGCGCCGCGGCAATGCTACTGAAGGGCTCGGCCGTCCTGACCGAACAGGTCCGGCTGTTTGTCCTCACCGGCAGAGAAGAATATATGAACGCATATTTTTACGAAGCGGAAAGCGAGCAGACCAGGGACAAGGCCCTGGCCATAGTCCACAGGCAGAACGATCCCCGCCTGGACGAGCTGTTTCTGCAGGGGCTCAACGCCTCCCGCCAACTGATGCAGACGGAATACCATGCCATGAAGCTGGCCTGTCTGGCTTACGGCATAGCGTCCCAGCCCCGGGAGGTAGCCGGCTATCCTCTCACCGTGGAAGAACAGGCTTTGAGCCCTGCGGAAAAAAGGGAACGGGCGCTGGATCTGCTCATAAACAGCAGTTACGCCGCCTCAAAAGCGGAGATCAACCGGGCCGCCGAAGAATTTGCCCGGCAGGTGTCCACCAAATCGGAAAACTCGGCATGGTATCAGATACGCCTTCTGAACCACAATATCATGCTTATGCGGATAGGGCTGGCGGCGTCGCTGGCGGTGTTTCTCGGCTTTATGTTCGTTTTTCTTATTGCGGGCCGTTACCGGGAAAACCAGACGAAGATGCTCCGGGAATACAGGAACAAATTCAGGGAACAGGAAAAGATCAATCTCAGCGACCATCTCACCGGGCTGCCCAACAGATTGTGGCTCCATGAATTCATAGGCTCCAGGCTGGCGGACCTTTCGGAGAATCCCGATCTGTACGTGGCGTGTGTGGATATCGATTTCTTTAAGTCCATAAACGATACCTACGGGCACGTCGAAGGCGATAACGTGCTCTGCAGAGTTGCGGAAGTGTTTGAAAAGATCAATGAAGAGTTCGGCAGCTTTTGCGCCAGGTGGGGCGGCGACGAGTTCGTTTTTATTTTTCAGGCAAAAGACAACGCAGAGGCGGAAACGTTCCGGTTCAAGGTGAAGGAAGCCGTGAGCATTTCCAATGAAGGGCAAAAAACAAAGATAAGCATTTCCATGGGGTTTGCGCGGTGCGATTCCGCCATATTCGAGGAAACGCTTAAAAAGGCCGACAAAGAGCTTTACGAGGATAAAAAAACAAAACACCTGTGAGAGTATCGCCCGGAGAGAGGCCCGTCCGGCGGCTTCTTTCGCAGAACCGTTTTCCCGGCATTGAACAATATGGATAAAATCAAACCGTTTGCGGATCCCGCCGCTTATGAAAACTACGAAAAGACCCTTCGCGAGAAAGGCGTTTTTCCCGTGGCGGGGGTGGATGAAGCGGGCAGGGGGCCCATTGCCGGCCCGGTGGTGGCCGCCGCGGTGATACTTGCTCCGGATGCGGATACCGGAGATATAGACGATTCCAAAAAGCTTTCCGAGGAAAAACGCGAGGCCCTCTTCGACAGGATATACGGTATGGCAGTAAGCGTGGGGGTCGGGATAGTAGGCCCCGGGGAGATCGACGAACTGAATATCCTGCGGGCCACCCACAAGGCTATGGCTCTCGCCGTCGGGGACCTTAAGGAAAAACCTGCCCTGGCGCTGGTGGACGGCCTCCCGGTGAAGGGGCTGCCCGTCAGGCATGAAGCCTTTGTAAAGGGGGACAGCCTGATAAAAAGCATCGGAGCAGCCTCCATAATCGCCAAGGTCACCCGGGACAGGCTCATGTATGCGCTGGATAAGGAATATCCGGAATACGGATTTGCCGATCACAAGGGCTACGGAACAAAAAAACACATCCTGGCCGTCCGGCGGTTCGGGATACTTCCCTGCCACAGGAAAAGCTTTGAGCCCATAAAGAGCATGCTTTGCGGAGGAACGCTTTTTGATGAGTTTTAACGGCAGACGGAAACAGACCGGGGCGGCGGCGGAACAGGCGGCGGCGGAATATCTCGAGAGGGCCGGATACTCCGTGCTTTTCAGAAACTGGTACGGCAAGACCGGCGAGCTGGACATAGTCTGCAGGCTGAAGGATACCATACATATCGTTGAGGTCCGCTGCAGAAAGGAGTCATCTCCCGTGGACCCTCTGGAAACGGTGACCAAAAAGAAGGCGGAGGCTCTTCTGAGGACCGCCGGGGAATTCCTGTACGTCCACGGCTTCTCGGAGGATTACGTTTCCATAGACCTGTTGTCCTGCCGCAGCGGCAGGGACGGAGTGCAGGTGGTCTCGTTTCTGGAAAACGTCCTTCAGAGCAGCAGTATGTTTTTGTGAACCGGCGCGAACCTTGCGTTGGCAAAGGTGACGCACCAGGGGACCGCCCCTTCCTTCCTCAGCAGCGCGGAGAGCTCGTTCAGGGTGGCGCCGGAGGTGGTGACGTCGTCGCAGATCACTATGCATTTCCCCTTCAGTTTTCCCTTCCATCCGCTTTTCACCGAAAAGGTGTCCTTTACGTTTTTCCTGCGCTGCTCTTCGTCGTCTCCCAGAGAGGCCTGGTTCTTTCCGGAGGCGGTTTTTTTGAATATACCGTAAAACGGCAGGCCTTTCTTTTTTGAAACAAGCTTCCCCAAAAGGATATTATGGTCGTAGGTCCTTTTAAGGCGCTCCGCGGGGTGCATGGGGATGCACGTCAGAAAATCGGCGTCTTTGGGGAACGCGGCTTTTTCGGCTATAGCCTCTGCCATGAATTCCAGATAAACGTATCCGCCGCCGTATTTGGCCTTTTTGACTATGGCGGCAGACACCTCGTTGTAGGCGAACACGGAAGAGCAGCGCCTGAAAGACGGAAGAGAAGAGGCGCATTTCGGGCATATCTCCCGGTCCTGCCGGCTGCCCGAACAGACGGCGCAGCCTTCGGAGCCTATGGCTTCCAGATATTTTTCGCAATCGCCGCAAACAGGGGCTCCCGCCGTTTTTCCGCAAACGATGCAGTGCGTGGGGAAAAGAATGCCGTCCTTTACGGCCCGAAGCGCTTTTGTGAAGAGGTCGTCCATAGCAAAAAAAACAAACCGGCAAACCTGGGTTTGCCGGTTTCGCGTATCTACTTGAAAAGGCTTGACATAGGGATGTTGCTGTGTATCCTGTTGATAGCGTCCGCAAGGATAGGCCCGCATTTTATGGTCTTGAATTTTTCGGGGGCGTTTTCCTTTCTGGGGATCGTATCCAGAGTGATGATCTCCTTTATCTCCGGACGGTCGAGCTTTTTGAAGCACTCCCCGGTGAACAGCCCGTGGGTGGCGGCAACGTATATCTCCGGCTTGCAGCCGTTTTCGAGAAGGGTATCCACGCATTCGTTTATGGAGCCGCCGGTGCGTATCATATCCTCGGTGATTATGGGTATCTTTCCCTTCACGTCCCCCGCAAGGTGGGAGATGGAGGTCTCCATATGGTCCGGATGGAATTTGTAGCAAACGGCCAGGGGAGCGCCCACTCTGCTGGATATCTGCCTCGTGTGCTTTGCCCTGCCTTCGTCGGGGGATATGAATATTATATTGTCCAGCTTTTTCTCGATGAAATAATTGGAAAACAAAGGAATGGCGGTGAGATGATCCACGGGAATGTTGAAAAAGCCCTGGATGGCTCCCGCATGGAGATCCATGGACACCACCCTGTCGGCGCCGGCCGTGGTGAGCAGGTCGGCCACGAGCTTTGCCGAGATCGCTTCGCGGGGAGCATCCTTTTTTTCCTGGCAGGCATAGCCGTAATACGGAATGACGCAGGTAATCCTTGACGCCGAAGCCCTTTTCAGAGCGTCCAGCATGATGAGCAGCTCCATGATGTTCTTGTCAACGTGGGGAGGGCAGGTGGGCTGCACCACAAAGGCGTCGACGCCTCTAACCGAATCCTCAAAGCGAACGTAGCATTCGCCGTCGGAAAATCTTTTGATCACGGTTTTGCCCACCTGTATGCCCAGCTTTTCCGCAATGTCTTCTGCCAGCATGGGATGAGCGGTTCCGCTAAAGATCTTTAAGTCACCGGGGTAAACCACAATAAGCTCCTTGATTTTCTGAGTAAAACAAAAGTATTTCTACACTATTATTATAGTATTTTTCGGCGGATTATTCAAGGCGCTGTTCAGGACATGAACAAAAGATACGGGTTGTTTGCCCTTTCATAGCCTACGGTGGTCCTGCTGCCGTGCCCGGGATACAAAACCGTGCTGTCCGGAAGGGTGAGTATCTTGTTTTTGATACTGTTCATAAGCTCCTCTTCGCTGCCGCCCCACAGATCATAGCGGCCTATGGACTCCCTGAATATGACGTCGCCGCAGAGGGCTCCCGCCGAGGTGATATACACAAGGCTGCCCTTTGTGTGCCCCGGGGCTTCCAGGACGCGGATATCTTCGCCCAAAAGGGGCAGGATGTCGCCGTCGGACAAAAAAGTATAGCCGTCGTATTCGGCGTATTCGCTGCGGTCAAAGCCGAAGTTTATCGCTTCTTCCAGATATATGGGGATGAGCTCCAGGTCCTTTTCGTCCATATATACGGGGGCCTTAAGCTTTTTTGCAAAGGTACCGGCGGCAAAATTGTGGTCGAAATGGCCGTGGGTGAGAAGGATCGCCTTTACGGAGAGCCCCGCCTCTTTTATGCGTCCGGTAACGAATCCAACGTCGGCGCAGGGGTCCACGAGGGCAGCCTCTTTTGTGTCGCCGTTCCAAAGTATATACGTGTTGGTGCTGAAGGGGCCTGTGAGAATGGTGGTTATATCGAGCATATCTTTCCTTTCGGGGCTCCGGTTGCCCGGAGCCCCGTTCTTTTTTATTTGAGTCTGAACACCAGGGTCTTGATCTCAAAGGGGCGGAAATACAGCTTTACGCTTCTGTTTCCGCAGACGGCGGGCTTTATCTCTTCTTCCAGCAGATTGGTTTCCGACGCGTCGGCAAAATCAAAGCCGGTGGAGAGCACGGCGCCCGTGCCGGTCTTTTCCGCTTCGTACATGCGCACCGTTATCCCGGAACCGTCTTCCGTCTTTTTCACGGCTTCGATGATGACGTTGGCCTTGTCCACCGAGAGCAGGCTCCCGGGATCGCTGCCGGCCTCGGCGGAGAACTCCGCGGGGGCCTCGTTGAATTCGTAGGCGGGCCTCACTACGGACTCCGCGGAAAAGCCTCCGTTATGGGGAAGAAGGGCGTAGTTGAAATAATGGACGCCTTCCTCCGCTCTGGTGTCGGGATGGGTCCCCGACTTTATCAGAGTCAGCGACAGGTTCTTTTCTTCTGCGGAAAGCCCGTATTTGCAGTCGTTCAGCAGGGCGCAGCCGAAGCCCGTTTCGGAAAGATCGCTCCACTTGTGGTTGCACACCTCGAACCGCGCCACGTCGTCCAGCTGGTTTTTGTGGACCGGCCTTTCGGCAAAGCCGTATTGTATCTCGCTTTTTGAATTATCGCAAAGGATATCCATATCAAAGCCGGCCTTCAGCAGCTTGTGCTTTTCATGCCAGTCCAGCTTCGTTTCAAAATCCACTCTGGGAGTGGTGGAATGGAACACTACGTCCTGAAGTATAAAGGAATTCCCCGAAAGGGCGTAACGGTTGCGTATCCTCAGCTGCAGGGGGCCGTCGGCGGCGATCTCGGAGCCGGTCAGGCGATAGTCTTCACGCATTTTGTTTTCCTGGTCCACGTCTATGTTCCAGTTGTCCCACGCTTCCGGGACGTCTTCGCCCACTCTGAAGCAGTTCATCCTGCCCCCCGACGGCACCAGCTCGCGGCCGGAGGCCTTGTCGATAAAGGAGCAGATGGTCTTGCGGCTGTCGAAGGTCACCTTGGCAAAGGGAGTTTCCACCGTGTTTTCCGTAACGGTAAAGGGAGAAGCAAATTCCCTGCAGCCCTTTTCCAGTTTCAGGGACGCGCTTCCCATGGAGGGTATCGTCACGCCGCATACCGCCAGAAGAGGCTCGCCGTCCACGTTTTTTATCCACTGGCTGCAGATATCCCGGCCGGGGGCCGCGCCTTCCGGCGCGGACCGGAGCACCATTTCGCCGCTTCTTTCCCAGCCCAGGGTGTTGAACAGGGTCACCGTGTCCTCTTTCTCCGTCAGGGCGTACGCTTCCCGGACGTTCTTCTCTGCCACAGAACCGGCTTTGCTTATGATATCGGCGAATTCTTTTACCGCCTGCTCGTTCACCTCCTGTATGGAGGAGCCGGGGAGTATGTCGTGGAACTGGTTTACGAGCAGGGTCTTCCACAGGGCCTCAAGCTCTTCGGCGGGATATGCCGCCCCGGTCTTCAGCCCGTTGATGACGCAGGCCAGCTCCGCCCGCCTCAGGGCAAATTCGGCTCTGCGGTTGCCTTTCTTTATTGCGGATATGGAAGTAAGGGTCCCGCGGTGGCATTCCAGATACAGCTCTCCGCACCATATGGGAAGAGGCTCCTTCCTGGTGGCTATGGAATCCATAAAGGCTTTCACCGTGGTGTGCTCCGATCTGGGGCAGCCCTCCAGGTCGCCGCAGCGGCGCGCCACCTCTATCATTTCCGCCATAGGGCCGCCGCCTCCGTCGCCGTAGCCGTAGGAGATGAGCCGCCGGTCTTGATTGTCCTTGTTCTTCAGGTTGTTCCAGGCGCCTATAAAGGTGTCGGGGGAGGGCCAGCAGTGGATCAGATTGAAATGGGACAAAACTCCGGTGCCGTCGATGCCTTTCCACACAAAGGTGTCGTAGGGATGGCGGGTGGTGTCGTTCCAGGCTATTTTTGTGGTGCAGAAATACGGCATATCCGCCAGCTGCAGCAGCTGGGGCAGGGTGCCGCTGTAGCCGAATACGTCCGGCATCCACAGAGTGTCCGCCTTGTATCCGAACCACTTTTGCGTGTGTTTCTGGGCCATGATGAGCTGGCGGGCCAGGGCTTCGCCGGAGGGTATATTGCAGTCGGGTTCCACCCACATGCCTCCGTTGGGCTCGTAACGCCCTTCCGCCACTCTCTTCTTTATGCCCTCGAAAATGGAGGGATACAGCTCTTTTATCTTTTCCGTCTGGGCCGGGGACGACTGGATAAAGCGGAATTCCGGATATTCGTCCATAAGGCTCAGGGCCGAGGAGAAGGTGCGGGCGCACTTGCGCCAGGTCTCCCGCAGGGGCCACAGCCAGGCTGTGTCCATGTGGGAGTGGCCTATGATGCCCATATAGGGCATGGTCTCGCCGTTCTTTTTGGAGAGCAGCTCCTTTAGTATCTTATCCGCTTCCTGCAGCTTGGGGCGCCAGGAGGCTTCGCCGGTCTCCAGGGGATACATATCCACCGTGTTGTAAACCTTTACCAGGTCTCTCAGGATGACGTTGCGGCGCAGGGAATTGGCGTCCATGGAGGTGAGCAGCAGGCGCAGGGTCATAAAGTCGTAAACGAATTCGCTCACGTCCTCCCGCTCCAGCAGGACCTCCGCGCCGCCGAAGGTCTTGCAGTCCTTCTCCGGGCAGGAAGGGGAGTCGGTGGGCTGGGTGCCGGGGCAGGCGTGCCCCGAATAGGCCTCGAACTCCAGAACCGTGTTTTCTCCGGCTGCTGCCTTCAGAGTGAGAAGCCTTTCCTTATGGTTGGGATCGAAGACCCCTTTATATTCGCCGTTGGCGATGAACAGGGTCTCGCCGTCCGTGTTTGCCCGGACGAAAAGCTTTTTTCCGTCGGCTTCCGGGGGAACCGTAAAGCTTCCCGTGAACCATGCGGTGATCCAGTCGCCGCCCCACTTGGTGCCCTTGGGGGCGCCGGTAAAGACTACGCCGGGCTCCGAGATGGGGGCCCTTCTGTAATGGACGTCCTTTACCTGGGTGAATTTCATGGGAACGTCGCAAAGCTTCTCAAAACGCAGGGCCATGTAGCGTTCCTGTATCTGATTGAATTTGGAAAATACCTGATTTGATATCGGCAGTACCGCCCTTTTTTCCATTTGTTTCTCCGTAAATCTTTGTTTTTTCAAAAAGCGGCAATACTGCCGGGATATTCCCTGCAGTATTGCCGCAGCGCGTCTTTTACTTTATCACAACGGTGGTGTTGGAATACGCTTTCAGATCCACCGTCAGCCTGCCGCCTTCTATCTTTGCCGTGTTTCCGGAAAGGGGCCTTTCCAGCACGTCGGCCTCAAAGGCTTCCGAGGCGTCCTCCGCCAGTCCGCAGAGGCATATCTCCGCCTTCGTGTCTTTTCCGCACAGCTCGTAGAGCCGGACCACTATCCCGTTTCCGTCTTCCGTCCTCTTCAGGGCGGAAATGTTCACGTTGTCGCTGATCACGGCGCCGAAGCTTTTGCAGGTGGGCAGAGGGCCTGCCTGGACGGGAGCGGATACCACCTTTACGGGGTTGTTGAAATCCTCGCCGTCCCTTACGGCCTTCACCGGGTCGTAGGCCTTGCCGTCAAACACCATGGAATACTCTATCTCGTGGTCGCCCATTTCCGGATAGGGATCCGGAGCGTAGCTGGACCGGAGCAGGGTGAGGCTGATGGTGTCGTCCTGGCAGCGGTGGCCGTATTTTGCCCGGTTCACCAGAGTCACCGATTTGTCCTTGCCGGAGAGGTTCATCCACTTGAGAGCGGGGACCTCCTGGGCCGACTGTATCCTTTCCATGGCGCCGAAGGGTATCTCGTAATGCAGGCTGCCGCCGTTGAAGGCCGTGGGGAAGTAGGCCCGCAGGGTGGGTATGCCCTTCTGGCCGTCGCCCACCTCGAACCAGCGGGTGCGGCACACGAAATCTACCTTGCGGGAGTTCTTTGCCAGGCTGGTGTCCAGGCAGACCACGGAATCCTCCACCTTGAACTCGGCTCTTATTGTCACCAGGTTGGGGCCGTTCCTGAAGATCCGGAAATTGCCGTCCTCCAGAGGCTTGCGGGTCTTGACGGGAGACAGGTTCCAGGCGGGCATGCCGTTGGGGGCCTCCACCTGATATTCCACCGTACCCATCTTTTCGCCCTGCTTCACGTATTCGAAGCCGGTCTCCTTGTCCACCACGCTGACAAGAGCGGCGCTGGGGGCGTGCACCTTTACCCGGAGATATTTGTTCTCCAGGGTATAGCAGCCGTCCATGGGAGGCTGGCCGTCGCCGCGGAAGCTCTTGTCGCCCACGTCGGTGTAGCACTTGAGGTCGTCGGGATCCGCATCTATGGCGTCGCCGGTATCCACCACGAACACCTTGTAGCCCAGGGCGGGGATGTCCTTTGCTTCAAACACGAAGGCGTCGTATTTGTGGAACCAGTAGAAGTCGCAGTGGTCCACGAACTGGGCCTTCACCTTTTCGCCGGTCTCGTCGTAAACGAAAACGTTGTTTACGTCCAGCTTCTTGTTCCATATCTTCACTGTGACGGATTCCGTCCGCTTCCAGGGCTTGGGGTTGTAAACCAGGATGGGAGCGGCGGTCTCGCCGGACATGCCCGCAGTGGTGGGGCCGTAGGCGTCATACTGCAGGGTGTTGGTGACGGGCGAAGGGCTGGTGGCAAAGCCGTTCTGCAGCTTGCCGTGCTCCGCCGTGCCGGCGCCGAAGGAATCGCCTATATTGCCCGCCTTGGCTTTGGCTACCAGAGAGGCCGTGTCCAGCTTTGCTCCGAGATCCCGGAAGCTCTGGTTCTGGGCTGCGGAGGTGGTGGTCATCACTTCCTGGAAAGAGCCCTGGGCGTAGTTGTAGGTGGCCCGCACTCCGGAGCCGGGGAACACGTCGTGGAACTGGCTGAAAAGGGCCCGCTGCCACGCTTCTTCGATTTTCTCCTGAGGATACTCCGTTCCCGCAGCCTTGCCGGCTATGAGGGAAAGGGTCTCCGCCGAGGGCAGCTCTATCTCGCTGTAGCGGTTGGCGTATTTCACGTTGGCCTGGCTGGTGTAGCAGCCTTCGAACACGAAGTTGCGCTCTTCCTCTATGACCGGGAGCCTGGATCTGTCCACCGTTTTTTCTATGGCAGAATAGTATTCGTCCGCCGTGGAAAAATCTATCGTGGGCAGAATGGGATAATTCTCTCTGTAGTCCAGCAGGTTCCTGATCTGCACTCTGGTAGGGCCGCCGCCGTGGTCGCCCCAGCCGTAGCACCACATAAAGTCCCGGACCCCCTGCCCGAAGCAGCCGGAGATGTAGCGGCAGAAGCAGTCGAAGACGCTCTTGTCTATATTGCCGTTGTAGCCGCCGGGATCCCGGAGGGTCAACAGCTCGCTGCCGTCTTTGGACTTCCATATGAACAGGTCGGGCTTGTCATAGGGCCGGGTGTGGTAATACCGGGTGACTCCGCCCTTGGTCATGATGGAAGGTATAGTGGCCGCATGGCCGAAGATATCGGCGGACCAGTCCACCTTCACGTCCTCGGGCTCCAGGCCGTAATACTTTTTGAGATAACGGCGGGAATACAGCATATGGCGGCACAGGGCCTCGCCGGAGGCGCAGTTCTTTTCGCCCTCCACCCAGTTGGAGGCTGTGCATTCCCAGTTGCCGGATTTGATGCGTTTCCGTATCTTGTCCGCCAGGGCGGGGAAATAGTCCTGCATGGCCTTGTAAAGGGAGACCTGGCTCTGGCTGAACTTGGCTTCGGGGAATTCGTCCATGAGCTTGTCCACGGTGTAAAAGGTGTCGTGGGCGTCGTTGGCGGTCTCCGGCCAGGACCACATCCAGTTCATGTCTATATGGGCGTGGCCTATGCAGTGTATCTTGTACTTCTTGGCTTCCTTGCCGATGGGGGCGAGGGCCTCCAGCGCGTCGCTGTAATCCCCGCAGCATTCTCCGGCTTTGCTTTTTATAAGGTCGGCTGCCTTCTCCAGTATGGGGGTCCATTCCTTTTCTTTTTTTATGGCCCGCATAAAGTTGTTGGCAAAATCCAGCTGGAACATGACCCTGCCCAGCCCGGCGGTCTTTTCGGCTTTGACCGTGTCGATATACTTGTTGAGGGTATATAATTTAGAATCTAATGACATGTTCGTATCCTTATTTTATAATAACGGTGGCGTTGGACCAGGCCTTCAGGTCAAGGGAAAGAATGCCCTTTTCCACAACGGCCGTGCTCTCGTCTGCTTTTCTTTCCAGCATATCCGCTTCGTAAGCCGATACGGCGCCGGGGCAGATGCCCGAAACGTCTATCTGCACCTTGCCGCTCTTTCCGCAGAGCTCGTATATGCGGATAAGGGTCCCGGAGCCGTCTTCGGTCTTCTTGATGGCGGAAATGTTGACGTTGCCGCTTATAAGGCTTCCGAAGCTCTTCTCCGCAGGCAGGGGCCCTTCCTGAACGGGAGCCGAAACCAGGGTGAGAGGATTGTTGAAGTCCTCGCCTTCCCGCACCGCGCGGGTGATATCGAAGGGCTTGTTGTCAAACACCATGGAGTATTCTATCTCGTGGTCGCCGGTCTCGGGATAGGGATCCGGAGCGTAGCTGGACCGGAGCAGGGTGAGGCTGATGGTGTCGTCCTGGCAGCGGTGGCCCTGCTTGGCCTTGTTCACCACGGTCACGCTGTGCTTGTCGTCGGACAGGCTGACCCACTTCAGAGCGGGGATCTCCTGAGCGGACTGCTCTCTCTCCTCGTAGCCGAAGGGGATCTCGTAGCGGAATTTGCCGCCCGCAAAGCCCGTGGGGAAGTAGGCCCGCAGGGTGGGGATGCCCTTCTGGCCGTCGCCTATCTCAAACCAGCGGGTGCGCACTGTGAAGTCCACCTTGCGGCTGCCCTTGGTCAGGCTGGTGTCCACCGCCACGAAGGACTTGTTGACCTTGAATTCCGCCCTCAGGGTGATGAGGTTGGGCCCGTTCTTCAGGATGCGGAAATTGCCGTCAGCAAGAGGTCTGCGGGTCTTGACGGGAGACAGGTTCCAGGCAGGCATGTTGTTGGGGGTCTCTTCCTGATATTCCACCAGGCCCAGCTTGCAGCCGGGCTTCACGTAGTTGAAGCCGGTCTCCTTGTCTATGACGCTGACCACCGAGGCGCTGACCGCGTCCACGGTGACCCGGAGATATTCGTTTTCGATGATGTATTCGCCGTTCATGGGAGGCT
>JAEEGL011716684.1_pt1 | contig 12075 bp, 11 predicted proteins | sample 9134231 | NCBI WGS metagenome assembly JAEEGL01 (sample SAMN16246548, study PRJNA631951) | gut metagenome | biome: gut microbiome; feature: rumen; material: fiber-attached | host: Bos | place: Iran: Karaj | collected 2018-10
AGTTTTATGGTTTCGCCAGATAAGGGTATTTGGCACGATTTTTCGAGCAATAAAGGCGGCGATATTTTTACTTTCGTGATGGAAATGGAGGGTTGTTCCTTCCGTGAAGCACTAGAAAAGTTAGCGCAACAGGCGGGCGTGGAGCTGAAACGCTATTCGAACGACGATCGCAAGCAGGCCGAGCACCGAGCGCGGCTCTATGAGGCGTTAGAGCTAGCTGCAAAGTATTTTCAATTTTGTTTGACCAAAAACAAGACCGTTATGCAGTACGTTTTTTATAAACGGAACATGAATAAGAAAACGGTTGAGAACTTTAGGATTGGATATGCGCCGCAATCGGGCGACGCCTTGAAGAATTTTTTGAAGAAGCGGGGCTTTTCGCAAAAGGAGATGGACGATGCAGGGCTCTTAAATCAATATGGCGGAGATTTGTTTAGGGGGAGGATGACAATTCCGCTCATGGATACGAATGGGCGCGTGATTGGCTTTACGGCGCGAATTTTGAAAGAGGATAAAAACTCTCCGAAATATTTGAACACTCCAGAGACGATTTTGTATAACAAGGGGCGACATATTTTTGGACTATCGCAGGCGAAGGACACGATTCGGCGAACAGAATTTGTAGTGGTCGTTGAGGGGAATATGGATGTGATTTCGTCGCATCAAGCAGGTGTCACTCAGGCGGTGGCGACAGCTGGTACGGCCATGACGGAAATGCACCTGAAAAGTTTTGCGCGCATGACGAAGGATATTCGTTTGGCTTACGATGGCGATGAAGCCGGTATTCGCGCGGCCGAGCGGGCCATCTCGATGGCGTCGAAGTTTGGCATTTATTTGTCGGTGATTGATGATTATCACGGTTGCAAAGATGCGGATGAATTAATTCAGAAAGATCCGAAGCTGTGGCAGGAAGCGGTGCAGAATTATCGTCCAGCTTTGGAATGGCTACTAGAAAAATACATTACGAAGTATAACTTGAAGACCGAGAAAGGTTTTCAGGAGTATGCAACAGAAGCGAAGCGCTTGATAGATCAAATTGATCCGGCCGATACAGTATTACGCGAAAAATATGAGCGTATTGTAGCAGATCGTTTGGGAATTTCGCTAGAGGCGTTTAGAGCGAAGAAAGTAGCTACGCCAGAGAAGAAACTAAAAAAGACTAATGTTGTAAAAAGTACAACAGTTGTAAGCCGAGCGGAGAAGAATTTAGCCGCCTTGGCATTGCATGAGATTGATCTTGGTGATTTTGAAGTGCAAAAATTCGATAAAAACGAGTTGGAACTGATTTTTGAAGAGCAGTATGGCGATTGGAAGAAGGAAGATTTACAAAAAGAAGCAAACAATCTCATCGCGAAAGCCTTAAAAGAACGACGTGAAGTGGAGCGTAGGGAACTTGAGGAGCAAATACGCCAAGCCGAAGAGAGGGGTGACGAAGCTCTCGAGAATGAACTACTTCAGAAAATGAATAAATTATTGCGAAGCTAGCAATTTTATGCTATATTTCACCTAAATGCTGGACAGCGGGCTGATTTTGTAGCCATCCAGGAGAAGTATAAATTGATCAATAATATACAAAAACTCTTAAAACAAAACTTGCAACCTAGTGGTGCTTTTGTTGAAAAATAATTAAGGAAAAAGACAAGAATGGATGACGACGACAAAGATTTGCGCTTAGATGACGATTTTAATGATGAGCCAAGTCTTGATGACATTGACGGTGAAGGTGATGAGGATTTTAACGTCGATCTAGAATCGGTGACCTATGACGAAGTTTCCGACGACTCCGTTAAATTATATTTGCGCGAAATTGGTAAAATTCCGCTTTTGAGCACGGACGAGGAATATGAACTGGCTCAAAAAATTATCCATGGTACGCCAAAAGAGCAGAAGAAGGCTAAGGACAAAATGGCCGAGTCCAACATGCGCCTCGTAGTGTCGATTGCGAAACGCTATTCGGGTCGCGGTTTGGATTTCCTAGATTTGATTCAGGAAGGTAATACTGGTTTGCTTCGTGCGGTAGAGAAGTTTGATCCGGATAAAGGTTTTAAGTTTTCAACCTATGCTACTTGGTGGATTCGCCAGGCCATTACGCGCGCAATTGCCGACCAGGCTCGTACGATTCGTATTCCAGTACACATGGTGGAGACAATTAACAAAGTGATGCGCACGCAACGTCGTTTGACGCAGGAATTGAACCGTGAACCGTCGACCGAAGAGATTGCAAAGGCGATGGGCATGGAGCCAGAGAAGATCGAATACGTAATGAAGATTAAGCAAGATATTGCCTCGCTCGACGCTTCGGTCGGTCGCGATGGCGACGATGACGATTCTTCGCTTGGTGATTTCATTGAAGACGAAGATCGCGTATCGCCAGAAGATTCCGCCGCGACGCAGCTTTTGAAAGAGCAAATTGCTTCGATTCTTTCGACTTTGACCGACCGCGAACAGAAGATTATTAAGATGCGTTTTGGCATTGGCGGCGGCAAGAGCCACACTTTGGAAGAAGTTGGCGCTGAGTTTTCCGTCACGCGTGAGCGTATTCGCCAGATTGAAGCAAAAGCTTTAGCGAAATTACGCAAGAATAAAGATACTAAGAAATTGCACGAATACCTGACATCGACTAACAATCAATTCACGAAACACTGTCCGCCCATCCCGTCGTTACGGGGTGGGCGGCATTTTCTTCTCGGCCGTAGCCTGCGAAACATTCTTAAATTAATCGTTAGCCTATTTCAGGTATTCGGGCCATATTTTTTCCGTGTTTTTTTATTTGATTTTTATTGAAAGCATAAGTATAATGAGGGTATGCAAGAAAGTGGGCAGGGTAATGTTGCGGCGATGCCGCAAGTGATTCCGCAAGCACCTGATGCGGCGCAGGCATCTCCAGCACAGGTCACTCCGACTGACTCTCAGGCAGTGACCGTAGCTAGCGCTAGCCAAGATGTGCGAATCGAGAATTTATTGGAAGAATGTGTACGCTTCAAAGCGAGCGACCTTCATATTCAGGTTGGTTTCCCACCAGTACTTCGTGTTGATGGTGCTTTGATGCCAGTCGCTGGTTACAACGCGCTCGATGAGCCGAAGGTAGAGCAATTAATGTTTGCAACTCTTGAAGAAGATCAGAAGCAGATTTTGACCAAAGATAAGGAATTCGACTATTCTTTCTCATTCGGTGATTTAGGTCGTTTCCGCGTGAACGCCTTTCACGAAAAAGGTAACCTAGCTGGTGCTTTTCGTTTGATTCCAAATGAAGTTTCGACGATTGCGGACCTTGGCTTGCCAGCGATCGTCTCTAGCTTTGCTGATTTTCCGCGTGGCTTGGTAATAGTAGCTGGTCCGACCGGTTCTGGTAAGTCTACGACTTTGGCTGGTCTCGTTGATAAGATCAATCACGAAAAAACCGCTCACATTATTACGATCGAGGATCCTATCGAGTTTACGCATAAATCGATTCGTTCCGTTGTAGTGCAACGTGAAGTTCACTATGATACTTACTCCTTCTCGGCGGCCCTTCGTAGCGTGCTTCGCGAAGATCCTGACGTAGTGCTCGTCGGCGAGATGCGCGATCTTGAGACGATTTCGGCGGCGATTACGATTGCAGAAACTGGCCACTTGGTCTTTGCGACGCTCCACACTAACTCAGCCGCTCAGAGTATTGACCGTATGATTGACGTATTCCCACCTCGTCAACAGCCACAGGTGAGTTCGCACCTTTCGAATATTTTGATGGCGATTTGTTGCCAGCGCTTAGTTCCAGCAATTGGTGGTGGTCGTGTAGTAGCAGCAGAGATTATGATTGCAAACCCAGCTGTTCGTTCGATTATTCGCGAAGGTAAGACGCATCAGCTTGATACGATTATCCAAACTGGTGCTGATCAGGGCATGCAGACGATGGATCGTACGCTAGTGAAGCTGATTCAAACTGGTGTAATTACTTATGACAGCGGACGCGAATTTGCGGTTGATCTACAAGAATTTGAAAGGTTAGCTCGCGGATGAGGCGATATATCTACAAAGCCAAAGAGCAACAGACTGGCAAGATTATTAAGGGTACGATTCAGGCCGAATCGGAACGTACTGCTGGTAAGCTTTTGGTGGATCGTGGATATGTGCCGGAATCCATTAAGGAAGAAGGTGGTGGTCTTTCGGATAAACTAAATAGAGTTACGGCAAAAGACCGTATTAACTTTACGCGTCAGTTCGCTACGCTCGTAGGTGCAGGTTTGCCAATTGCGCAGTCTTTGCGTACGGTTTCTGAGCAGACGAATAATAAAGCTATGCAGGCTGTGATTGAAGAGATTTTAGCGAACGTTGAATCTGGTCGTAGTTTGAGTGATGCTTTCGAGAAACATCCTGATATCTTTAGTAAGGTATATCTTTCTTTGATTAGAGCTGGTGAAGTTTCGGGTACACTCGATAACAGCTTGCGACGTATTGCAGACCAGGAAGAAAAAGATGATAAGATGCTCGGTAAGATTAAGAGCGCTATGACGATGCCTTTGATTACCTTATTCGTGATTATTGTAGTCTTTATTTACATGATGCTCGAGGTCGTTCCGCACGTGGAAAGTCTTTATAATGATTTGCACGAAACGCTTCCTGCTTTGACTCAAGCTTTGGTGAATATTAAAGACTTCTTGATTTCGATGTGGTGGTTAGTACTTGTTATTCTCGCTGTAGTTGTAGTGGCGGTAGGGCAGTACCTGCGCACGGAATCGGGTATTAAGGTTAAAGATACTGTGAAGCTAAATGTGCCGATGTTCAGTAGTCTATTTAGGATTCTCTATAACTCACGTTTTGCTCGTATTTCGCAAATTCTCTTAGCGACCGGTGTTTCGGTTTTGGATACATTGAATATCGCTGGTGAGGCTACGGCGAATACGATTGTGCAAACATCGGTAGAGAAGGCGGCCGAAGAGGTGAGTGGTGGTAAAACACTATCTGTGGCATTGAAAGACAAGGATTATATTGAGCCATTAGTATATCAGATGGCCGCAATTGGTGAGCAGTCTGGTAAGATGGACGAGATGCTTGGTAAGGCTGCGCAGGTGTTTGAGGATGAGCTTGATGAGAAGATTGCTACGATTTCGGCGATGATTGAGCCGGTAATGATGATTATGCTCGCTATCGTTGCTGGTCTCTTGGTAGGTGGTGTTCTATTCCCGATTTACTCTTTGGTCAACTCGATTGGATAGAATACATAAATACTTTTCCACATTTAGTCAAAAAATTAAGCTTGATTTTAGCATAAGAATTATATATAGTTTAGGTAAATGCAGTTTTGCAATTGGTAATCACTCGGTGGGTATCTGAGTAGCCAAAAGGCAATTACTGGTTGCAAAAAATAAAAAAGGAGCATAAAATGACAACCAAAAATAAAAAAGGCTTTACGATCATCGAGGTAGTCTTGGTTCTTGCTATCGCCGGTTTGATCTTCTTGATGGTATTCATCGCATTGCCAGCCTTACAGCGTAGCCAACGCAACACTCAGCGCGAGGATGACCTTTCTCGTTTCTTGACTGCTGCTAACGACTACCAGACTAACAACAGTGGTAAGACCCCATGGCGCATGGAAACTGGTAACAAGAAGTACAGCGATCCAAAGTTCGTATCCCGCTACATTGATGATACTTGTAAGGATGACGGTAAGGAATGTACTGCTGACCAGTTCCGCGATCCAGATGGTGAGCTTTACCAGTTCAGCTATCAGGGCAATGCTGGCAGCCAAAACGGTACCACGATTGAAAGCGTCTTTGCTGACAAGAAATTCAGCGATTTAAACCACACCATCTATGTTTGGACCTATGCTAGCTGTGGTAGCGTAGAAGGTGCCATTAAGAAAGGTACTGGTGCTCGCCAATATGCAATCCTCTACATGGAGGAAGGTAACGCTATTACCTGCAACGATAACCACTAATATTAGTTGCTAAAAGAGCCCCCGTTAGGGGGTTCTTTTTTATGGTAGAATATTCTTATGGATATTTTGTGGATGGTATTTCTGTTTATATTCGGTGCGGTTTTTGGTTCTTTCGCTTGTTGCCAAGTATGGCGCATTCGCAAGAAGGATAAGTCGAAGTTTTCGCATTGTCTGCATTGTAAGTACCAGTTGCGGTGGTATGATAATATTCCGATTATCTCTTGGCTCAGTCTTGGTGGTAAGTGCCGTAAGTGCAAGAAGAAAATTGGCTATGCTGAGATTTTGGCTGAGGTCGGCTTGGCGGTGGCTTTCGTTTTGAGTTTTGTTCTTTGGCCGAACCGAGAAGCTTTAGTAAATATCGACATTCTAGAAATCGTGAAATTCGTGCTATTTTTGGTTCAACTCACGATTTTTACGGTGTTATTTATTTACGATGCTAAATGGTGTGAACTTCCGCTCGGCTTAATGCTAGGATCGTTAGGGGTAGCGGTAGTATTTGAGTGCCTGGCGATTTGGCCAAACTTTGATGGATTTAATTGGTTATCTTTTGCAGGTTGTTTATTAATTTTGCCTGGGTTCTATTTCGCAATGTATAAAATTAGTAACGAATGCTGGGTCGGTGGCGGTGATTGGATTTTGTGTTTGCCGTTAGCGGTAATGTTGGGTGATTTTTGGCTTGGTTTGATGTGTGTTTTTGCTGCGAATGTGATTGGCAGTGCCGTAATGTTGCCGGTAGCGATCAAAAATAAGAATAAAAAGATGAAAGTTCCATTCGGGCCATTTTTAATACTGGGATTTTTGGTAATATTCTTTGCGCGAGAGCTAATATTTAATTTCTTGGTGATTTGAAATGTATATTGGCGACTTAATTAATGAATTTCTGGAATCATTAGAGGTGGAAAACGGACGCAGTCGTTATACGACGCGCAATTATGAATTGTGCTTATCGCGTATTATAGAGTTTAGCGAAGAGACGAATCCGGATAATGATTTGAAGCCTTCGGATATTACGCCGGAGTGGTTACGTAAGTATCGTTTGTGGCTGAACCGCTATCAGACAGAGCGTGGTAAAGGCTTGTCGGTCACGACGCAATCGTATCACTTGATTGCCTTGCGTGGTTTTTTGAAATATTTAGCAAAGCGGGGAATTAAATCGCTTGATCCGGTGCTCGTAGAATTACCTAAAACGCATCGTCCGCAAGTGACATTTTTGCATGTAGACGAAATTGATCGAATTCTGGCGGAAATTCCGCTTGATACCGAGGATGGTTTGCGTGATCGAGCGATTTTCGAATTATTATTTTCGACTGGCTTGCGTATTTCGGAGCTAACGAGTTTAAACCGTGATAGTGTAAACCTGCAACGCAAAGAGTTCGTAGTGCGTGGTAAAGGTCAAAAAGATCGCCCAGTGTTTATTTCGCAATCGGCCGCCGATGCGGTGCAAGATTATCTAGACGAACGCAAAGATAGTTTGCCGGCCTTGTTCTTGAATAATTCGCGCAATCAGCCAATGACTGGTACAAACGGTAATTATCGACGTCTATCGCCACGTAGCGTGGAGCGCATTATCAATAAATACGTGCGGGCAGCGGGGATTACGAAACATGTGACGCCGCACACTTTGCGCCACTCGTTTGCGACGGACTTGCTAATGAACGGAGCGGATTTGCGTTCGGTACAGTCATTATTAGGTCATTCAAATATCTCAACGACGCAGATTTATACACACGTGACGGACCCGCACTTAAAAGAAATACACGATAAGTTTCATAGTGACGTAAAATAACAGATTAGCCCCTCAAATGGGGCTTTTTGGTATATAATGGCAAAAAGGGAGAAAAGCATGGCAGATAAAAAAGATGCTAAGGTGGAAGAAAAAAAGAAAATTGCTAAGGCAGTAGAGAAATCTGCGGCGGTGGCCGTAACTGCGGCCAATGTCGGCTTCAACAAGACGAATAATCCAGACGGTCTGATCCAGCGTACGCTTATTATCTTTAAGCCTGATGCGGTGCAGCGCGGTATTGTTGGCGAAATTTTGAGCCGCTTTGAACGTGTTGGTTTGAAGATTGTGGCTACCAAGATGGTAAACCCAGATAAGGATCATTATTATCATCACTACGAAGGTATTTCCAAGATGGTTTCCCGCCGTGGTCAAAAAGCTTTTGACCTCGTGGTAAACTTCATGACTTCCGGCCCAGTAATTGCGATGGTGCTTGAAGGCGTTGAGGCAATTCCAGTCGTACGCAAGATTGTTGGCTCGACCGAACCAATGGCGGCGGATATGGGTACGATTCGTGGCGACTATGCGCACGTTAGCTTTGGTTATGCCGATGCGCGCAATGAAGGTGTCGCAAACTTGATTCACGCTTCTGGTAACGTTGAAGAAGCCGAACAGGAAGTCTCTTACTGGTTTAAGCCGGAAGAAATTCAAATTTACCATACTTTGGCTGAACGCTTTACGCGCTAAAAGGCTGGCGAAAGAAGAGCTTATTACTCAAAAAATCCACGCATATGTCGTGGATTTTTTGGTATCGACGATGATGATATAATATAGGTAGTGGCCTGGTAGCTCAATGGATAGAGCAACTCCGTCCTAAGGAGGAGGTTGTGCGTTCGACTCGCACCCGGGTCACCATTTTTGATGTTATAATATGCTTATGGATTTTGAAGGTCAGCGTAGCGGAGAAGAGGTAATCTTCGTTTTTCGACGTCATATCGTAACCGCCTGGAAAGGATTGGTTTTTATGATAGTGATGGCTGGTCTGGGTTATTTACCAGTACTAGGGTGGCCGAATATTGAGCAGGTTTATTTTGTTTGGGCGGGAATTGGCGTAATTGGTCTGCTGGGGTTTTTGAAGAGCTTAGTATTGTGGCATTTTAGCTACTATATGATTACGGATCAGAGGTTGCGTCAGGTGCGCCAAAAGGGCATTTTTACGAAGACGGTAGTTGATCTTGATTTGGATAAGATTCAGAGTAGCTCATTAGGAGTGCATGAGATGTTTGCGACGATGTTTAATTACGGCACAATTTTGGTACAAACTGCTGCTGGAGATTTAATCTTAAGCGCAGTAAGTAAACCTGAAACAGTGTATAATGAATTAGAAGACGCCGTACATAACGCACGGAAAGGTTCACATGAGTAAGATTACGGAAAAAATCAAAGAAAAACGTAAAAAGAAGGCGAAGGGCACGAGCATTACCCAACAGAACATCGAGGAAAGCCGCGATGAAATTTTGGCGAAGGGCAAAAAGTTTAAATATCCATTTCAGTACGCGAAGCATCGCCTGATTATTAATGCGATTGTTATTGGCTTAATCGCAATTATCGTATTTGTGATTGTGGGCTGGGTGCAGTTGTATAGGGCGCACAATACCAGCGAAGTGATGTATCGTTTTACGCGGGTTATTCCACTCTCCGTCGCCAAAGCTGACGGCGTGAGCGTGCGTTTTAGTGATTACCTAATGCTCTACCGAAGTTCGATTCGTTCAATTGAGCGCCAGCAGGGTGAGTTTGATGATTCCGAAGAATCGCAAACGCAAAAGAAGCAATTTATGCGTCAGGCTTTGAATGATGCTGAAGAATATAGCGTGGCGATGATGAAATTAAAAGAAATCGGCAAGGAAGTTACCGACGAGGAAATTGATGCCGTGATTAAAGAACATCGCACGATTGATGGCGAATTGCGTAGCGATGAAGCATTCGAAGGTATCGTGCGCGACAATTTCGGTTTGAGCATCAAGGAATATCGTCGCTTGATTATGCTGTCCTTATCGCGGAAAAAGGTTTCGATCGAATTAGATAAAGAAGCGACACAAAAGGCCGAAAAAGTCGAAGAGTTAATTACGGCTAACAATAACGATTTTAAAGTTGTTGCAGACGTGCTTAAGGAAGATAAGTCGATTACTTATGAGGAAGTGACCGACGTTAGTTATGACAACTTGGATAACGGTCGCGCAGCGGAGGCGGTGAAACTTGAGAAAGTTGGCGACGTTTCGAAGCGGATTTATTCTAAGAACGGTGATGGCTATTATTACATTAAGCTTACTGCCAAAACTGATACGACGGTTAGCTATCAATCGATTTGGATTCAGTTTAAATGGTTCGGCGATTTAATGCAGAAAATGCGTGATGACGGCAAGATTGTAGAAAAAATTACAATCGATATCGACACAAATGCCAATGAGACAGAAGAAGGCAACCCCGAACAAGAAGAGAAAACGGAAGAATAAAAAATAACCCCCCGAATTGGGGGGGGTTATTTTTGTCGGAGCGTATAAAGCGCGATGCTAGTAGCGACGGATAGATTGAGACTATCGACATTTGGGCTTTGCGGGATGAAAATTGACTGCGCGATTTGAGCGAATTCGGTTGGTAGGCCGGCGGCTTCGTTGCCAAAGATAAGGGCGTAATAATTGTCGGCGGGATGAAGCTCTGAGAGTTGCTTAGCGCTCTCGTCTAGCATAAAAGCGTAAAGTTGGCGTTTTCGGTCGTCTACTTGACCATATTGGGTCTGATAATCCGCGAACGAAGCAAATTGCATAATGTTTAGATGGAAAACGGCGCCCATTGATGCACGAATTACTTTCGGATCGTATGGGTCGACAGCTGGCGTGATGATTGCGAGATTTTCATAGCCAAATGCTGCCGCGCTACGCATAATCGTGCCAAGGTTGCCGCTGTCGGACGGGTTTACCAATACAAGATGTGGCGTATCGGTGGACCATTCCAGGTCGGTAGTTGGTTTACGAAATTCGGCCATTAATAAGCAGTTGTCTTTAGCGTCGAGAATATTGAATGCTTTGGTGCTTTCTAAGACGTCGATGTGGCGCGTTTTAAGCTTCGCTATGAGCTCAGAGAGGTCTTCGCCATAAGAAATGTCTGGGCGCACAAAAACTCGACAGATGAGCTCTGGTTGAACCTTAAATAGCTCGTAAACGAGTGTAGCGCCGAGCGCGTAAGACAGTTCAGAATCGCGGCGATAACGAGAAAGTTTCATATCTTTCTATTATACCATAAATGTGTATAAAAAGCAATATCTAGCTGTCTTGGCCGTCGGTTTGTTCGAGCTTATAGTCATCTTTAATGCTCGTAACGCGGAAGCTGTTATCGGAATTAACCTTAATAGTGAATGGGCTACGGTTAGTAAGGGAATGGCGGACGTTGTCGGTGTAGATATGATTGAAACTGTAGCGATAATAGCTCTTTTCGTAGAGGATTACATCATGGAACGTATAGTAATTTGGCGTATCTTTAATGATTTTCTCGGCGGCTTCTTCGTTGAAATAATAAATATAGGTGCCAGTGCAAGAGAATTCATTGTCTGGATCTTGGATTTCTTCCTTATCGGCTTTGCAAGTTAAATAGTCAAGGCTAACGCGTGCTAGTTCGACTTTCGCGAGGCTGGGATCGGCTTTGCGGATTTTCTCGATATAACTCGTGAGAGCGTCGTCGAAGCGTTGTGAGGTTTGTGAAAGTGAATAGTTGTCGAAGTAAATGGCGCCGGTGTTGCTAGAGTGGCTGTCTGCGCTTTTGACAAGGTAATTATGAACGATTTTGAAAGAATCGCCGCCGCTAAGCTTAATTTCTTTGCCTTCAACGGTAAAAGTACCATTATCTATGCTTGGGATTAGATAGTAATGGTCGGTGTCTGGATTACGCCAATAATGGTATTCGTATTTCTCGTTCGAAATAAATTTGATGTATTGATGATAGGTGGAGTCAACGGTAAAAATGCGGCCGGCAAGCGCATCTTTATAGGCTACTTCGTCAGGGTTGATCTGCGAAAGCGGAGAAAGATCAACACGAGCGGATTCTTCGAGTGTGACGATTTCGCTTTTCTTAAAAATGAATTTATCGACTAGTATGAAAATGACGAGGCCGGCAATGATGACAGACAAGATGATACAGATAATTGTGCTAATATTGCGCTTCTTAGGCGTAGGAATATTTGGCGTTTGCTGATATTGATAGCTCGGTTGTGCCTGCTGTTGGGTTGCGCCATAAAAATAATTATTGGGCTGCATATAAGTATATTTTAACATAAGCGGAGTGCGCATGGTATAATTTAGGAAAGTTTTGCGGGTATCGTATAGCGGCTATTATGTATGCTTCCCAAGCATGAGATGAGGGTCCGACTCCCTCTACCCGCACCACA